>Ga0307516_10006649_pt1 | contig 13516 bp, 11 predicted proteins | sample 19_EM_MG_FD_203310 | JGI IMG/M metagenome (GOLD analysis project Ga0307516, IMG submission 203310) | Populus trichocarpa ectomycorrhiza microbial communities from riparian zone in the Pacific Northwest, United States - 19_EM | ecosystem: Host-associated > Plants > Roots > Unclassified | place... | reverse complement strand
GCCACTGCTGCTGCTCTTCGTGGCCGCGGGCAAACAGTTGGTGGCCGGAATCATGGAGGGCGCGGTCAAAGGATGACCGCGGCCGGAGCCTGGTGCGCCGTGCGGCTCAAAACTCATAGCCGTAGATCCCGCCTGTCTGAACGCGCCGACGGCAAGGTGCCGGGCACGCGCGTGGAAATTGTGCCCAGCTACCGCGCGCGAAACGCGGGTGCGCGCCGCTGAGCTGGACTGTTCCCGAAGTCTTGACCGGATCCAAGACGGATCCACGAGGAGGCCTCATGCAGAGGGTCACCATTGTCAGTTCACCGGAAGCCGGCCCACTCACTCGCCGGGCGTGTGAAGAACTGCGCGGCTTCGCGGGCCTGTTGTGGGCAGCCGAGGTGGAAACAACCGAACCCGGAGCGGCCGGCCTGGAAAGCGATGCCGCGCTGTGCATCGTGGTCGGCACATCGGACCAACCGCATGTGCGGGACGCACTGGGAAACCTCGGTGTCCAGGCATCTCCGGTCGAAGCCGACTCCTACGCCCTGCGTAGCAAGGGCCATGTGATCGCGGTGGTCGGCGCCGATGACGCGGGGGCTCTCTACGGCAGCTATGAACTGCTGGAACTCCTCGGGGTCCGCTTCTACCTCAGTGGCGAGTCTCTTCCCCGCCGCGGCCCGGTGGTCGTGCCACGGTGCGACCTCGACCGGGCTCCCGTCGTCCGGCTCCGCGGCTTCATGCCGTACACCGACTTCCTGACCGGGCCGTCCACCTGGGACAAAGAGGACTACCTCCAGGTGATCGACAGCGCCGCTCGGCTGAGGTTGAACCTGTTCTCCATGCACTTCTACACCTTCGAGCCGGTCGGGCAGTTCACCTTCAAGGGGCAACAGCGGACCGAGGCGTTCTGGGACACATCGCGTACGACCCGCTGGCACAAGCGCCCCGGTCGGATCTCCGATTTCGTGGCCGGACGGGAGCACTTCACCGACTACCTGGCCGACGACACCTTCGGGGCGCGCTCGGCCATCGACGCGACCACCCCCGAGGAGCGCTTTCGCCTGGCGGAGGCCGACATCCGGGCCGCGTTCGCCCACGCGAAGGAGCGGGGGATGCGCACGACCATCGGAATCGAGGTGACCGATCCGCCGCTGGAGTTCCGCGCGCTGGTCGACCCCGCATCCCGGTACGGCGAGAACGGCTTCGGGATCTGCCCGAGCTCCGCGGACGCCCGCGAGCTGCTGACCGGTTGGCTGACCGGCCTGACCACGACCTTTCCCGATGTGGACACCTACACGCTCTGGCAGACCGAGACGGGTCCCTCGCGGTGGACGGCCGGATGCACCTGTGAGCGGTGCGCCCGGTTCCGCGCGGAGCACCCACTGCCCCGCTACACGATCGACGACCTGCTGGGGAAGGTGAGCGCCCAGGTCTACGACGTGGAGGACATCACCGAGAGCGCGCAGACCTTTCTGCAATGGGTACTGCTCGGACACGACATCCTGCGTGAACTCGCTCCGGGCAAGCAGGTCGCACTGGCCGGCTGGTACATCGAGCACCTCTTCCGCGACGCCGGCCCCTACCTGCCCGAGGAAGTCGTGCTGTCCTCGATGACGGAGGTCGATCCCTGGGAGGCTCCGCCATTGCTCGACCACTACCAGGGAGTGGACCGGGAGCGCTGGCTGATCAACTGGTGGGAGATCGACTTCCGGATGTGGCTGCCACAGCCCAAGGTCAGTGCCTACCCACCGATCATGGCCAAGGCGCAGGCCTACGGCATCGACGGCATCATCTGGCAGCACTGGCGCACCCGGACCGTCGACGACAACGCCCGCTACACCGCCCTGGTGATGTGGCAGCCCGACCTGACGCCGGACGAGTACTACCGGGATGCCTTCGGTGTCGAGTGGGGCGAGGCCGCCGCCATCGAGGCAGCCGAGGCGATGCGCCTGTTCGAACGGTACGAACAGTGGCTGTGCCACGACCTCGGATGGCAGGTCTTCACGCAGGACTGGTACCCCCCGACCATCAATCAGGCACTCGAATTCATGGGCGTGCACGGCGCCATTCCGCCGCAGATCGTCGCGGACGTGGAGGCGAAGCTGGCCGAGATCCCGCGCATCCGGGAACGCCTCGCCGAGGTGCGCGACGCGTTGCGCGTCGCGCGGACCAAGGCGGTCGTCCTCCGGGACGGCGACCGGCCCGGCTTCTGGGAACACCGTGTCGACTTCTACCAGCTCTACATCGACTGCCTGGAACACGTCGGCGAGGCCGCGCTGGCCTACCGGGACGCCACCTGCGGCAATCGGTCCACCGCGTCCGAGACGCAGGCGCTCAAGCGGGCCTACGAGGCGTTGCGCACGGCCCCCGTGCTGGAGCTGATCCAGAAGCTGGCCGAGCGCGTTGAGGACAGAGGCGACCTGGGCACCCTGGTCAACCTGAACAACGAACTGTGGAGCCGCTATCGCGGCGCGCTCGACGGCATCACGCGATGGTTCACCGACGCGGCTGTGGGCGGACTGTGGATGCTGCGCATACGCCCGGACGGCACGCTGCGGCCGCCGGTCATCGGACCCGACGCCCTGCGCCCTGAGGGTCAGTGGAGCTGACCTCCACATGAGCTCTGGCGCCGAACGAGCAACGAAGGGATGAATCTGATGGGTAGTGAACGCCTCAAGCGCTACAGCCTCGTCGGCCCCGAAGCCGAGCGCGCGGTGGTGGCCGGGCTGGCCGGCGGGACTGACTGGTTTCGCAGTGACATGCCTCGTAGGAGGATGAAGGAGCTGATGCGCCGCTCGGACTACCCGGCGATCCGTGACACGGTCATCTGGCTGGGTGCGATGGCGGTGTGCGGCGCTCTCGGCGTCGTCCTGTGGGGCGGCTGGCTCGCCGTCCCCTTCTTCGCCGCGTACGGGGTGTTGTACGGGTCGTCGTCGGATTCACGGTGGCACGAGTGCGGCCACGGCACCGCGTTCAAGAGCCGCTGGATGGACGACTCGATCTACCACCTGGCCTCATTCATGGTCATGAGGGACCCTACGGTGTGGCGGTGGAGCCACGCCCGGCACCACACCGACACGCTGATTCTCGGTCGCGATCCGGAGATCCTGGTGATGCGGCCCGCTCGACTGGCCAGAATCCTGGGCAACACCTTCGGGCTTGTCGACGTGCCGGTGGCGTCGCGCGACATGGTCCTGCACGCGGCCGGGCGGATCACCGCCGCGGAACGCACGTTCATCCCCGAGTCCGAGCAGGTGAGGGTTTTCCGCACCGCACGGATCTGGCTGGTCATCTACGCGGCCACGATCGCCGCCTGTGTGCTGTGCGGCTCGATCCTGCCGGCGATGCTCATCGGCGGACCACGGCTCTACGGCGCCTTCATGCTCAACGTCTACGGCCTCACCCAGCACGCGGGGATGGGCGAGAACGTGCTCGACCACCGGCTCAACACCCGCACGGTGTACATGAGCAGGATCAACCGGTTCCTGTACTGGAACATGAACTACCACGTCGAGCACCACATGTTCCCGATGGTCCCCTATCACCGGCTGCCCGAGCTGCACGAAGAGATCAAGGGCGATCTCGCTCCCGCCTATCCGTCGCTGTGGGCGGCCTACAAGGAGATCGTCCCCGCGGTGTTGCGCCAGCTGAAGGACCCCACCTACTACATCCACCGCGAACTGCCTCCTGGCGCCGCTCCCTACCACCCGCAGTCCGACGGACGCGCACTCGCGCTCTAGTTCAAGAGGAGCTCTTCACGATGCCTGAGTGGATCGCCGCGTGTGCCGTGGACGACATCGACCTGGAAGACGTGATCCCCTTCCAGCACGACGGCGTGGACTACGCCATATACCGCTCGCCACAGGACGAGTTCTTCGCCACCGCGGGATATTGCACGCACGAGCGGATGGCGTTGTGCGACGGGCTGGTGATGGACGGCATCATCGAATGCCCCAAACACAACGGCCGGTTCGACTACACCACGGGCAAGGCCGCCGGAGCACCGGTGCTCGTCGACTTGCGGACCTTCCCGGTCACGATCGAAGACGGCACCGTCTACATCGGAATCGAGTAGGCCATGAGTGCCGTGCCAGGGATGGTGGTCGTCGGGGGCGGCGAGTGCGGTGCGCGGGCGGCGTTCGCACTGCGCGAGGCGGGCTGGAGCGGACCGCTCACGCTGGTCGGCGCGGAGGCCGAGCCGCCCTATGAGCGGCCGCCGTTGTCGAAGTCCATGATGACCAGGTCGCATGCGTCGGCTCCGGCAACGATCTGCGATACAGGGATGTTGCGGTCCGCGGGCATCGATTTCATCGCCGGGACGACGGCGACCGACATCGATCGCGACAACCACGAGATCGTACTCGACCATGGGCACCGGATCGCTTACCGCCGACTGCTCGTGGCCACCGGGGCGACCGCCCGGCGGCTGCCGCTCCCCGGCGCGGCGGCCGACGGCGTGCGCTATCTGCGCAGCCACAACGACGCGCTCGCCCTGTGGGCCCGGTTGTGGCCCGGAGCACGCATCGGCGTGATCGGTGGCGGCTTCATCGGTCTGGAGCTGGCGGCGAGCGCCACCGTGCGCGGTTGCGCCGTAACGGTGGTCGAGCTCGCGCCACAGCTGATGAGCCGCGGCGCGACTGCGCAGATCGCTTCCGCCGTGGCCGCGCGCCACGAGCAAGCCGGCGTCGATGTGCGCTGCGGAACCGGTGTCGTCCGGATGGACCGCCGCGACGAGGCGATGCTGCTCGAACTGACCACCGGCGAGACGCTGGTGTGTGACACGGTCGTGGCGGGCATCGGTGCCATGCCGGAGACCGCGCTGGCGCAAAAGGCCGGGCTCGCCGTCGACAACGGGGTGCGGGTCGACACCCGGCTGACGACATCCGATCCCGACGTCTTCGCCGCCGGTGACTGCTGTTCGTGGCCGCACCCGCTCTACGGCGGCCGCCGTATCCGGCTGGAGTCCTGGCGCAACGCCCAGGACCAGGGCAGCGCGGCGGCACGGAACATGCTCGGAGCCGACGAGCCGTTCACGACCGTTCCGTGGTTCTGGTCGGATCAATACGATCTCACCCTGCACATCGCCGGGCTGCCCGACGCCGCCACGACCGAGGTCGTACGGCGACGCCCTGACGGCGTGGAGATTCGATTCGGCCTCGGAGCGGACGGACGGCTCCTGACCGCGAGCGCGATAGGCACCGGAAACACCACGGCACAAGACATCCGGCTTGCCGAGATGCTCATCGCCCGCCGGGCAACGCCGCACCCGACAACACTGGCGGATCCGACCGCCGGCCTCAAGGCACTGCTGAAGCAGGGGCCCCACTGACCCAAAGGCATGTCACAGCAAAGGGAGGACCTTTCGTGCGCAGTACCCCGTTCCCTCGCTCCGGCGAACCGATCAGCGAACTCGGCTTCGGGACCATGGGATTCGCCGGCTGGTTCGGCGACCACAAGGAATCCGACTGGATCGACAGCCTGTTGTACGCATTGGACCGTGGGGTCTCTTTCATAGACACCGCTCGCGCCTACGGCGAATCCGAGCGCATCGTCGGAAAGGCCCTGCGTCAGTGGTCCGGGCACCGTCCCTACGTCGCGACGAAAATCGAGTCGCTCGCGGGCCCGCGAGGATGGGGCACACCCGTGGATCCCGAAGACGCCCATCCGCCCGGCCGGGTCCGGGCCAGCGCACTGCGCTCGCTCACAGAGCTCGGGCTGGACCACATCGACCTTGTTCAGCTCCACATCTGGTGGCCGACGTGGGGAGTCACCGGGTACTGGATGGATGAACTGCAGCAGTTGAAAGAGGACGGGCTGGTGCGGCACATCGGCATCTCGATTCCGGACCACCGCTGTGACATGGCGCTGCCGCTGGTGGAGAGCGGTCTGATCGACTCCGTCCAATCCATCATCAACATCTTCGACCCTCTTGCCCTGGACAACCTCCTGCCGGCATGTCGGAGGCACGACGTCGCGGTGGTCGCCCGATGCGTCCTGGACGAGGGAGGACTGACCGGCACCCTCACCGAGGACACGGCATTCGACGAAGACGACTACCGGCATCGATACTTCGACGACATCGTTCCGCGCTCGGTCTATCTCGAGAAGGTCGATGCGCTACGACAGTTCGTACCCGCCTACGCCGGTTCTCTCGCCGCTCTGGCACTGAAGTTCGTCGTTCAGTCCCCTGGCGTCACCACGGCGATCTCCTCGATGCATGTCCGGGCCTACTGCGAGGAGAACATCGCGGCGCTGGAGGAACCGGCACTTCCCACGGAGGTCTTCGATCGGCTGCGTTTCAAGCACCGATTCATCAAGAATTTCAACGAGACCAAGATGTTCGCGGAGTAGTGGACCATGACCTCTCAGCCTGAAACGGTCCACTGGGAAGACCTGTTGCCCCGGGAGTTCGAGCGGCGTCTGAAGCAACTGCCGTTGGCCTACCTGCCGATGGGATTGTGCGAGCCGCACGGACACGTCGCCGCATTCGGCCTTGACACCCACAAGGCAGCGTACCTCTGCGAGGAATCCGCCCGCCGGTTCGGAGGCATCGTCGCACCGACTCAGACCTATCACATCCACGAGACCGGATATCACCGGCCGTGGTTGAGGGAAGTCGTGGGCGATGTGAATCCGCGGATGGGCAGCCTTCCCCCCGACGTTGTCCTGCGACTGCTGGTCTTTCAGCTCCGGGCCTTTGTCAACGCGGGCTTCCGCGCGGTCGTCGTCGTCACCGGGCACAACGGCAACCAGCCCGATCTGCGGCTCGTTGCCGAGGAGTTCCGCCGAGCCCGCCCCGTCCGGATCGCCGCCGTCAGCGATCCCGAACTCGTCGCCGGACACTTCGAAGGCGACCATGCGGGACGCTATGAGATCTCCCAGTTGATGTACCTGCGTCCCGAACTGGTCAGGCTGGATCGCCTTCACGACCGGCACGGCAGCGTACTGGGCCGCTTCGCCCAAGGCGAAGATGCGCATCTCGCCACTGAGAGCGAGGGGCGCGCGATCATGGAAGCCGGCCTCGCCGCACTCAAGACCATCGTGGCGGACTGCCACCCCTTGCCGGCCGTCGAGGATGTCCCGTTCATGCCCATCGCCGAAGCCGAGCAGGTCTGGCGACGTGTGGTCGCCCGCACCGACGAGTGGTGCACTCTGCGGGAGGAGTGAGGTTCATGTCCGTACCTGTCCGGTCCGTCACCATGTGGGACTACTCCTGGTTGCTGCGCCGGTTCGGTGACGAGGCGGAGTACGCGGATGCCGAGCGGGTCCTCGACGAGCTCGCGGAGCGCGGGTACGACGTCGTGCGCATCGATGCCTTTCCGCACTGGATCGCCGCCGACAGCTCAGGGCGGCGGGCCGACGCGATCACTGCTCTGCCCCAGCCTCCGGGTTTCATGTGGGGGAACCACTCGACCGTCACCGTACGGCCACGGGCCGCATTGATCGATTTCCTGGCCGGTCTGCGCCGGCGGGGAATCCAGGCGGGTCTCTCCACCTGGTTCACTCCTGACTCGACCGGACGCGCGGCGGAGGTGGTCACTCCGACCGATCTTTCAAGGATCTGGTTGGAAACTCTCCGGATAATCCAAGAAGCCGGCCTGAGTGATGTCGTGGCCTATGTCGATCTGTGCAACGAGTGGCCGGCATGGGCGCCGGGCATCGGTAAGCATGTGTTCGGTGATACCCAGTCGGTCTTCGCGTTGACCGAGCTGTTCACGGAGGAGCAGATTCGGCTCATCGACGGCTATCAGGAGTCACTGATCGCGGTCAAGCGGGAATTCCCCGGTATTCCTGTGACGTTCTCCTATTACCTCCGAGGTGTGACGCCGCCGTTGAGTACGGATGTGATGCGGCTGTCGACGGCTGCTTTCGACCTCGCCGAACCGCATCTGTGGCTCGCCGCGGGATGCCCGCGTTTCGTCGCCAGAACGAAATGGACCGGTGACTTCGAGAACGACGTCCGTGGGCTCGCCGAACACCAGAACCTGGTGCGGCGGTACTACCCGGAAGAACGGGACACATTTCTCGCCGAGCTCGAGGCGCTGCTTGACCTTTGGCATGACTGGGCGGCTGACCGCGGGTTGCCCTTGTGGACGACCGAGGGATGGGCGTCGGTGGGTTGGTCACCAGAGCTTGTTCCCGGCTGGAGCGGGTGGGACTACGTCAAGGAGGTTGCCGAGCACGCGGTCGGCATGGCCCTGGACCGAGGCTGGCAAGGGATCTGCACGAGCAACTTCTCCCAGCCGCACCATGCCGGCATGTGGGCGGATGCCGGATGGCACCGCGCACAGACCGCCCGTATCAGGGGCGGCGAATAGGGCCACTCCCGACCGCTTTCCGCAGTGCGAAGAGCCGTCTGGGCCCAACCGCTCTCTCGGTACCCGAAACGTTTGCGGCAGTAAGGCCGCCCGTCAGCAGGAGACGCCGTGACCACACCTCAGTGGGCCGCAGGATGCGACATCGACGCCATCATGGCCGCGATGACGTTGCCGGAGAAACTTGCCCAACTGGCCTCCCTGTGGCCGGAGGGCAGCGGTCCGCCCGGTGAAGCCGTGGCGCCGATGCAGGACGAGATGCTCACGGACGCGCTGGAAGACGCGACGCTGCTCGAACAGGGCCTCGGCCAGTTGACCCGACCGCTCGGTAGCCGGTCCGGCACCGTGGCGGAACGGCTGGAATTCGCCCGCGGCCTGCAGCGCGATGTCGTGCGGCACAGTCGGTTCGGCATTCCGGCGCTGGTCCACGAGGAGTGCCTGACCGGGCTGCAACTGTACGGCGCTGCCACGTATCCCTCCCCGCTGGCCTGGGGAGCCAGCTGGGACGCCGGGCTGGTTCGCGAGATGGCCGGGCAGATCGGGTCGACCATGCGGCACCTGAACATCCACCTCGGGCTGGCCCCGGTGCTCGACGTCGTTCGCGACCCGCGATGGGGCCGGGTGGAGGAGTGCATCTCCGAAGACCCGTACCTGGTCGGCATCCTGGGCGCGGCATACGTCGACGGCCTGCAGTCCGCCGGGCCCGGCGCGACCGTCAAGCACTTCCTCGGCTACTCGAACTCGCGGGGCGGGCGCAACCTGGCGCCGGTGTACGCGGGGCCGCGCGAGATCGCCGAGGTGTTCGCGCTGCCCTTCGAAATGGTCGTCAAGAACGCCCGCCCGCGTGCGGTGATGCACTCCTACGCCGAGATCGACGGCACCCCGGTCGCCGCCGACCCACGGCTGCTCACCGAGCTGTTGCGCACTCGCTGGGGATTCGACGGCGTCGTGGTCGCCGACTACTTCGGGGTGACGTTCCTGCACACTTTGCACGACGTGGCTGCCGACCTCGGCGACGCGGCGGTGCTCGCGCTGTCGGCGGGGGTCGATGTCGAGTTGCCGGCGGGCCGGGCCTACCAGGCCCCGCTTGCGGAACGCGTCCGCAGCGGAGCCTGCCCGATGGAACTGGTGGACCGGTCGGTGCGGCGGGTGCTCCGCCACAAGCTCGAACTGGGCGTGCTCGCCGAGGCCGTCGAGGACGCCCAGGCCATCGATCTCGACCCGCTGGATTTTCGTACGGTGGCCCGACGGCTCGCCGAGGAGTCGGTGATCCTGCTGAGCAATCCCCAGGAGATCCTGCCGCTGCGCCCGGTCGTCGCCAGGGTGGCAGTGGTCGGTCCGAACGCCGACTCGCCCGAGGCCATGCTCGGCAACTACAGCTTCACCAACCACGTACAGACACCACCGGGCACGCCGATCGGTATCACCTTGCCCACCGTGCTGGCGGCGCTGTGCGAACAGCTGCCGGACAAGACCGAAGTCATCCATGCGCCCGGTTGCGCGGTACGCGCCGATGCGGAGACCGAGGCCGAGGCCGCCGATACGATCGCGACCGCGGCGGCAGCCGCCGAGAGCGCGGATGTGTGCGTCGCCGTGGTCGGCGACCGGGCGGGGCTGTTCGGGCGGGGCACGGTCGGCGAAGGGAGCGACGCCGCGACGCTGGAACTGCCGGGACGGCAGCAGGCGTTGCTCGACGCGGTGCTCGACACCGGCACCCCCGTGGTGGTGGTGCTGGTGACCGGCCGGCCGTATCCGATGGGAGCGTTCGCGGACCGGGCGGCCGCCGTCGTTCAGGCGTTCTTCCCGGGTGAGGAGGGCGCGCCGGCCATCGCCGGCGTGCTGACCGGGCGCGTCAACCCGAGCGGGAGGCTGCCGGTCAGCATTCCCCGCCACTGCGGCGGCCAGCCCCACTCGTACCGGCATCCACGGCTCGGCGGCCGCAGCCCGGTGTCCAACGTGGACCCCAGTCCGCTGTTCGCGTTCGGACACGGCTTGGCGTACACCACCTTCACCTGTACTGAACTGAGCGTCACCGCCGATCAGTGGGATACCGCCGGCACGCTTCGGGTCCGGTGCCGGGTCCGCAACGACGGTGAACGTGCTGGTGCCGAAGTGGTGCAGCTCTATGTGCGCGATCTCGTCGCCTCGGTCACCCGGCCGATGCGCCAGTTGCTGGGCTGGGCCCGCGTCGATCTGGCGCCGGGCGAGGCACGCGTCGTCGAGTTCACGGTGCCGGCGGACCGGCTGGCGTTCGTCGGACGGGAGTTGGCGTGGATCGTGGAGCCCGGGGAATTCGAGCTCTCGGTCGCGTCGTCGGCCGGGGCGCCCGGGGTGCGGACCACGGTCGAGTTGCAGGGCCCCGTTCGCGTGCTGACCGAGGACCGCGGGCTTCTCACGGCCGTGCGTGTGTATGACGGGGATGCATGACAGGGCCGGGTCAGCCGGCGTAGACACGCTGATAGATGCGTTCGGCCAGCATGATCACCGTGACGTTCGTGGTCGAGGACGGCACCTCGGGAATGATCGCGGCGTCCACCACCCGAAGCCCGCTGACGCCCTTCACGTCCCCGACCGAGTCGACGACCGCCCATGGGTCCCCGGGCCCGCCCATCGGCGCCGTCGACGTCGGGTGGCCGTAGACCGCCGGATTCGCTGCGATCACCTGGGCCAGTGCCTCGTCGTCGGTCACCGCGTCACCAGGCGCGAGTTCTTGCGCGACGAACGGTGCGAAGGCCGGGTCACGGGCGATCGCGCGGCCGAGTTTCACCGCCTCCAGCATGCGGCGGGCGTCACGCTCGGTGCCTAGGTAGTTCGATTCGATGACAGGCGCGTCCTGCGGGTCCTGGCCGGCCAGCTTCACCGTTCCCGTCGACTGGCGAACTCCGTGTGGGAGTTGCCGACCGACCGCCACACCATGACCGGGACACCGGTCCGCACGTTGGTCGTCTCCAACTTGAAGCTCGGCAGCGCGTACGGCGGGTCGACGGCGCCGCTCGTCGTCATGAAGTCGACGCCGTCGGTGAACAGCACGTCGGCCACGAACGGCAGGTTGACCGAGGTCGGTTGGGCCGCGATGTGCTGATGGAAGGCCGTGACCTGGCCCTTGTCGTCGGAGCCCGCCCGCACCCGGTGCACGGTCATCGCCCGGTAGCGGCCGCTCTTGAGCTCCTCCTCGCGCAGCGACTGGAGCTTCACCGGGTACTTCCAGTCCAACGCCCGCGCGACCCGCACGGCCTCGCTGGTCGGGTCGTGCCCGGCGCTGCTGTGCAGACCGAACGACCCGCCGGCGTACGGGACATGGACCCGCACCTGGTCCTTGTCGATCCCGGCCGCCGCAGAGGCCGACATGCGGGTGTACTCGGGCCCCTCGGTGGCGGCCCACACCTCCAGCACACCGTCCTCTCCCATGCGGCACACCGCGTTGTTCGGCTCCATCGGCGTATGCGCGAGATACGGCAGCTCGTAGACCGCGTCCACGGCATGCGCCGCTTCCGTGAGCGCGGACTCCACGTCCCCGTCCTCACGTGCCACCACAGCGTCCTCACCGGATTCGAGCTGGTGCCGATGGAAGGCCAACAGCTCCTCCACGTCGCGCTGTTCGGCGTTGGTTTCGTCCCAGTCCACCCGTAGCGCTCGCAGACCCCGCTGGGCGGCATCGAAGGTGTCGCCGACCACCGCGACGCCCTCCTCGATCGGGATCACGGCGGTGACGCCGGGCTCGGCCAACGCCGCGCTGTCGTCGACCGACGCCGCTACGGCGCCGAACTTGGGCGGATGCAGCACTACGGCGGTCAGCAACCCGGGCAGTGCGACGTCGATGGTGAATCGCGTCGTACCGAGGATCTTCCCGGGCGAGTCGACGCGGAGCCGGCCCTCGCGCCCGATCAACCTGTACCGGGCGGGCTCTTTCGGGCGGACATCGTGAGGGACCGCCAATTGCTCGGCGTGTGCGGCGAGTTCGCCGAAGCCTGCCCGCACGCCGCTCGGGTGGTGCACCGTCCCCGTCTCGACCTGGACTTCCTCCGTCGGCACCTGCCACTTCTCCGCCGCGGCGGCGACCAGCCGCGCCCGAGCCTGGGCGGCGGCCAGGCGGTAGCGTTCCCAGTACCCCTGCGTCGAGGTGGACGCGCCCGAGAGCCAGAGCGCGGCGGAGGGCGCTGTCGTCGATGCGCGGATCGTGACTGAGGGTGATGACTGAGTCGTGTGTGGTGAGTGGGTGGCCGGCGATCCACTCGTCGGGCCAGGCGTGGACGATCTCGATACCGTCAGCGAAGGCCCCTGAGGCGACATGGCCGGGGCGCGGATCGACGACGACCACCTTGCGGTGCAACGGTCCGGCCAGGGTGGCGAGGACCGCGGCGAGATCCGTCGCGCCGACCAACAGCAGCAGCGTCCTACCCTCCAACTCCACGGTGAACGCGGTTCTTTCGTCAGGCAGTTGGTTGGGGGCGGCGGCCGTCGACCAGGGGTAGGGCGGCCGCAGTCCGACCCGCACGGTGAGCGGACGGTCCTCGGCCAGGGCCTTGGTGATGGCGGAGTGCACCGGTTCAGGCGGTGCGGGAGTGATGAGGACCCGCAGTTCGCCGGAGCAGGCCGGAGCGTCCTCCCAGGGCAGGAGGTGTTCCCCAGGCTCTACAGCGGCCACGTGGGACGTGGCCCCGGCCAGGACGGCGCGGGCGGCATCCAGGACTATGCCCTCGACACAGCCGCCCGACAGCGAGCCGCGCCACGTACCGTCCTCGGCGACGGCCATGGTGGCCCCGAGCGGTCGCGATCCGGAGCCGTCGCGGCCGATCAGTCGGGCCAGTACGACGGGCCGGCCCGCCCGATGATGGGCATCGACGAAAGGCCACACTTCCTGTAGCACGGGTACCTCCCTTTTCACCGCGGGCCGAAGCCGGCGGCGGCATCAGGCCTGGTGTTCTTGCGGGCGCGATGTGCGGAACCGAGGTGCCCGACCTGTCCCGGCCAGGCGCCGCAGGCCGACACGACCACTTCGCGGCACGTCTCCCGTGTCCGAGTTCAACGGCGCCAAGACGATCCCCTTCCTTCCGGCCTCGGCCGAGGAGTGAGACCACGACCGAGGAGTGAGACCACGACCGCATGTGTCGCACCGCGCGCTCAGGCTCGCCGCGGGACAGGTGAGCGGTCCTCACCGGATTCCGGTGATCCGCTGGAGGCGTACCGGCGGTGGGCCGCGGGGGCGACGGTGCGATGAC
>Ga0307516_10006648_pt1 | contig 13518 bp, 17 predicted proteins | sample 19_EM_MG_FD_203310 | JGI IMG/M metagenome (GOLD analysis project Ga0307516, IMG submission 203310) | Populus trichocarpa ectomycorrhiza microbial communities from riparian zone in the Pacific Northwest, United States - 19_EM | ecosystem: Host-associated > Plants > Roots > Unclassified | place... | reverse complement strand
GGCGCGCCCGGTCAGGAAGGCGCCACCGTGAACGCCGCCGCTCCCGCTCGGACGGGTGCCGGCGGGCGAGTCAGGCTTCGGAGTCGTCGCTGGGACGCCGGTGCGCCTTCATCCAGACCTCCACGTCCTCGGTCGCCCATACCTTGCCCTGGGCCAGATCGGCGACAGGCGCGGGAAAGTCCGCCCTGCTGGTGATCTGGTAAGCGCGCTGACGACTCACTTCGCCCAGGCGAATGCGGATCTCGTGCGCACCCATCAATCGGATCGGCTTAGTTGCCACATGATCGACCGTAGACACATGACTATTAGTCATGGGTCAACTTCACAAAAGACAGCTAGTCACTAGTCAACTACGGTGTTCGCATGACTATCCCTCGTAAGCGGCGCCTGGAACCGGTCCCGCACGAGCTGTCCCACAGGCGCGCCTGGCGCTCCCTGTGGCGTCGCTGCTCGTGCGGGCTCCCGGCTCCGTGCGTGGACCGCCTGGTCCCAGCGCCGCGACTCCCATTCCCTGCAACCGGGGTCCCGCCCGCTCGGGCCAGGACAGTCCGCACCTCGGAGCAGCCCTGCTGGTTCGCCACGGCCGATGATTCGGGCCACGTAGGACACGGGCCCACAGCAGGCCAGCGACCGACATGGACGGCCTCGGGCCACGCCGGTCAAACGGCGGCGACAACCAGCGCGGCCAGCTGGTATGCCACCGGGCCGGCCGCTCCCGGCGACTGGCCGGAAAGCACGATCGGCACGGCAACACCGCAATATTCAGCAAGGCCGAGCAACCACACCTACCCGGTGGGCGGGTCGATCAGAAGCAGCGCGGCATGGCCGACAGGCGAAACCGATCGAGGCGAAGCCGATCGAGGCGAAGCAAGCATCCGCGGCCAGACGCGTTCCCCAATTGACGTGATCCGCTCGTCTGGCCGGACCGCATGGCCTTCCGTCGACGCCCGATCCGACACCAGATGGGCCGATCAATTCGTCAGAAGCGAAGCATCTGGCGGCGGCGACTGGCCCGGCGAACAAGCATCGCGGCCCGCAAGCGAAACCCACGGCCGAGGCCAACCGCGGCCGGCCAGCGAGGCCGCCTCGACAGACGCGGTATGGCCGATCGCGGAGGGCGAAATGTGGCGCCCGAGCGAGGCCGCCGCAGGAAGCGCGACATGGCCCAACCGCAGGACCTTCGCAGAAGGCGAGTCCCGGCTCGCAAACGAAGCAAACGCGAAAGGCGATGTGGAGCCTGTCGGCGAAACCCTTGCAGGCGACGGACCGTGGCCGACCAATGCCGCCGTCACGGGCGACCGATCGTGGCCACTCAGCGAGGCCGTCCCGGAAGATGCAGCGTGGCGGCCCAGTGCCGACAGCCCCTCCGGCGACATCAATCCACGCCGGCTACCCCCGAGCGGCCAGCAAGTGCGGGCTCCCGCTTGGGACGCACCAACGGTTCTCCTGTCCCAGGTCGGTCGCGCGGGCGATCTCACTCCGGCCCAGGCCTATCGGGCGGGTCGGGGCCGCTCATGGTGAATGCTCCGCGTGAGGTGGACCATCTCCGCGAACGACCTTCGTGGGATTGCGTGGCCTGCGGGCAACCCTGGCCGTGCGCGCACGCGAAGGGTGAATTGCTCCGCGAATTCCAGCGGCATCCGTCGAGTCTGACGATCTACATGTCGTCCTACCTGGGCGAGGCGCTGAACGATCTCACCGCACACGGTGAGACGCCGCCGCCGGATCTCTACGAGCGGTTTCTCTCCTGGGTACGGCCGAGCGTTGCTGGCCTACCGGTCCAAGCCCCGGACTTCTCGAACGATCAGTAGTTGCATACCGAAGTTGCCGGCTCTGCCGATGCACGCGCCAGTTGCCCGTCCGCAAGCACCGCCGGGTCGCGAGCCACGAAATACAGGCCGCCTACCACAAGGCCACAGGCCGCGGACCCAGGCAACAGCAGGCCGCGGACCACGGGGCACGTGACACAGGCCGCGGACCACGGGACACGGAACACGGAACACAAGCCGCGGACCACCGGGACACGGGACGTAAGGCGCGGACCACGGAGCACAGAACTCCGGGAAGGGCAATCGGTGCACAGCACACCGAGGTAGATCGCGCAGCCCACGCCGGGTGAGCGGAAGGCAGTCGCCAAATCCCTAGCCGACTGATTTGGACGGCACGCACACCCTGCACGCACGGCACGTGAGGCAAAGCAGTCAAAGCGCGGCCGGTGGTCGCGATGCAGCCTCAATGCCAGGCCCTCGATCAGTCGGCGGCTCGACAGAAGGTTGCTCATCGATGTTCGGCATAACCGCCCCGAACGTCGTGGTATTGACAGGCAGACGGCGGCCGGGACCTTGCGGGACCGCCGACCGCCGCCGCCTGACACCACCCGATCAAGCTCGGCCTTCTCAGCGTGGTCGTCCGATTGTACCGACGTTGCTCGGTACGTACAGTGCTATAGAGCATCGTGACCACGTACGGTGTGACTCATGATCGATCCTTCGGCTGATCGCGCGGTGTTCCGCCAACTCGCCGACTTGCTGCGTGACCAGATCCAGTCAGGCGGCCTCGCTCCGGGCGAGCCGCTGCCCAGCGAGCTGCGGCTGGCTCAGGAGTACGGCATCAGCCGCACCACCGTGCGCCAGGCCATCGGCCAGCTGCGCACAGAGGGCCTGGTGACAGTCGACCGGCCACGAGGGACGTTCGTCCGCGTGCCGGAGCAGACCGAGGTCATCGCCCTGGGCCGCGGCGAGTTCGCCAGCGCCCGCATGCCGACCGACGCGGAACGCCGCACCTACCGCCTCGGCGAAGGCGTCCCGGTCCTGGTGATCACGGCGACCGACGGCACCACCACGGTCCACCCGGCAGACCGCGTCCAGCTGACCCGCCCCTGAACCACCACCGTTCGACAAGACACGCCAACCGGCACGACTCGTCACCGGAGCGCTGACGCACGCCCTGAGACCACCAGCGCGCTGCCGGAAGGTCGTCGGACCAGACCATCACCACCGCCTCAGGCAGGCCGAGACCGTCGGGCGCGCACCCGGCGAGAGCGACGCCGCTACTCCTCAGACCCCGGCCGAGCCACGCCCAGACGAACCAGCTGACGGCCCTATTTACGGACGCGGCGGCGATATCCCTTCGCCGCATCCCACGACTCGATGACGAGATGATCCGCGGGCACCCCCAAATACGTGAGCGACACCTCCGTCACGTCAATGCGGAAGTAGCCCGCTCCCGGGACGGGCGGGTCGGGCGACTCCTCGACCTCCACCGCCGCGCCCGCCAGCTTGGCGTCGCCGGGCCACTTTCCTGGGTCGTCGGCCGGCGGCTCGAGGGTCGGGCTGTGCACCGCTATCCGCGGGTCGCGGCGCACGTCCAGCAGCTTCATCGAACCGTCCATCATGCCGAACGTGACCTCGCCGCCCTCGAATTTCAGCTCCGTCCCGCTGATCCGTGGCGCACCGTCTCGTCGTAGCGTCGCGATCGTCTTGTTTGTGCCCGCGTCGAAGCGGGCCCTGACCTTCGCCGCGAACTCTGCGAACTCCCTCTCGATCTCCTGCCAACTCGCCATGCACCAACCCTAGAAGCCGGGTCTGACAAAAACTCAGAACAGGTTGTACTGCTCGATCGCCAGGGTGAAGCCGTGCCCGGACTTCGTGTTCTCGCAGCGCATCGCCTTGCTGGCGCTGCTGCAGATGAAGTCGCCGGCCCGCAGGGACGTTCCGTAGGCCAGCTCCTCCTCTCCGCCCAGCACCGTGTCGCCCGCGCACGTGAACGTCGCCTTCTTCGCCTGATCGACGGAGATTCCGAAACCCCAGTCGAGGTCGCAGTCGGCTGGGGCCGGCGGCGGCCGCCAGTTCTTCCGCACGATGTCGCAGCGGGCCACCGACTTGTCCAGGTAGCAGCCGATGTTCCCGGACGGCGACACGAAGTTGGCCTCGCTGACGGCCACGGGTGCGGCCAAAGACGGCGACACAGCGGCCGGAGACGATGCAACAGGCGGCGCCGAAACGGACGGAGGAGGAACGGCCGACGGCGCATCGCCGAGAGCCGCGTTTGTCGCCGTCGGCGGGGTGGCCGGCCGCGGCCCGGGCGCATCCGACGACACCGAACACGCCGTCAGAGCCGCGAACAGCGCAATCACGCCACACAGCCCGGCCCATCCGCGCGCTGCCATGCCACCCCCAAAGGCGGAATGATAGGAGCGTGGAGCAAGAACTGTGAACACCCGCGACGTCCACGAGTCATTGCCGTCCGCGATGCGCGCCGCGGTCGACGACTTCGCGGTGCACCTCGCCCGCGTCGACAACCGTTCCGCGCACACTGTGCGGGCTTATGTCGGGGATGTCGTCTCGCTGCTCGATCATGCGGCGGCTGACGGCTGTGCCGCCCCGGCCGACCTGGACATCACGGTGCTTCGCGGGTGGCTCGCCCAGCGGATGACCGGCGGCGCCGCGCGTACCTCGCAGGCCCGTCGCGCGGCCGCGGCCCGCACCTTCACCGCGTGGGCCCACCGGTCCGGGCTCTGCCCGGCCGACGCCGGCGCGCAGCTGGCCAGCCCGCGGGCCCACCGCGATCTGCCGTCGGTGTTGCGCGCCGACCAGGCGGCGGACCTGGTCGTCACGACCGCCGACCCCCATGCGATACGCGACAGCGCGGTCCTGGAACTGCTCTACGCGACCGGGGTACGGGTCAGCGAGCTCTGCGGCCTCGACATCGCCGACATCGACGACGGGCGCCGGGTGGTCCGCGTCTTCGGCAAGGGCGCCAAGGAGCGCATGGTCCCCTACGGCATCCCGGCCGAGCGGGCCCTCGACGACTGGCTGCGGCACGGTCGTCCCGGGCTGGTCCGGCCCGGCAGTGGCGGCGCCCTCTTCCTGGGCGCCCGGGGCGGGCGGCTGCAGCAGACGGTCGTCCGGCGGATCGTGGCCGCTGCCGCCCAGGCCGCGGGCCTGCCGCACACGAGCCCGCACGACCTGCGCCACTCGGCAGCCACACACCTGCTGGACGGCGGCGCCGACTTGCGCGCGGTCCAGGATCTGCTCGGCCACGCCTCGCTGTCGAGCACCCAGATCTACACCCACGTCTCGACCGAACGCCTCCGCGCCGCCTTCAAACAGGCCCACCCCCGCGCCTGACCACCGCCACCCGCCGAATCCAGCCTCCGAAACACGCAAAAGCCGCCCACACCAGCCGCCATCGGAAGGCGGCCGGCACAAGGGCCGCGCCTGCCGAAAACCGCCCACCCGAAGGTGGCACCCGCCAAACCGCCCGCCCAGCCCGCCCATGCAAGCCGCCCAGACCAGACGCCCACAAGGACCACGCCCACCAAACCGCCCACCGAAACCGCCCCACAAGCCCGCCCACGCAAGCCGCCCAGACCAGACATCCACAAGGACCGCACCTACCAAACTGCCCGGCAAAACCGCCCTCACAAAGCGCCTACAAAGACCGCGCAAAGCCGCCCGCAGACGGAGCCTGCCGAGACCGCCCGCACAAGCCGCCGGCCCAGAGCCGCCCACAGAAACCTGCCCGCCACGCCCCGACCGACCGAACCGGCGTAGATCACCCCCGGGAGCCCGGGAAGGCGCCATGCGGGAAACGGTCGGGACGGCCCGGCGGGCACCACGTACGATCAGTGCGTGAGCGCCGGAGATCCGCCCCCGCCCATCCCGGGAGCGCGGCTCCTCTTCTCCCTCGACGCAGCCACCGCCTATCTCAACCACGGCTCCTTCGGTGCCGTCCCGATCGGGGTGCAGCGCGCTCAGCAGCGGCTGCGGGATGAGGTTGAGCGCAACCCGATGGCGTTCTTCGCCTCGCCGGGGTTGACCGATCGCATCGTCCATACCCGACGGCATCTCGCCCATTTCCTCGGCGCCGATCCGGATGGCAGCGCCCTGCTGCCCAACGCCACCGCCGCGGTGTCGCTGGTGCTGCAGTCGGTGCGGCTGGCCTCCGGCGACGAGGTTCTGCTCACCGACCACGGGTACGGCGCCAATGCGATCGCCGTGCGGCGTCAGTGCCGGCGGGACGGGGCCAGCGCGCGCACCGTCGCCCTGCCGCTGGACGCCTCGGATGCCGAGGTTGTGTCCCGGGTTCGCGGCGCGTTGCGGCCCGGCAAGACCAAGCTGCTGATCATCGATCAGGTCACCTCGCCCACCGCGAAGGTGCTGCCGGTGCGGGAGATCGCCGCCGCCGCCCGCGAACATGAGATCCCGGTGCTGGTCGACGCCGCGCATGTGCCCGGCATGTTGCCCGTCCGGGTCGACCGGCTCGGCGCCGACTTCTGGGTGGGCAATCTGCACAAGTGGGCCTTCGCCCCGCGCGGCACCGCTCTGCTCACCGTGGCTCCGGCCTGGCGCCGCCAGATCGAGCCGCTGGTGGTGTCGTGGCATCACGACTCCGGCTTCCCGCTGTCGGTCGAGTCCCAGGGCACCACCGACTACTCGTCCTGGCTCGCCGCGCCGGCCGGGCTCTTCACGCTGCGCACCCTGGGGGTGGAGGCGGTGCGGGCGCACAACGCGGCGCTGGCGGCCTACGGTCAGCGGGTTGTCGGGGCGAGTCTCGGCCTTGCCCCCGCCGAGCTTCCGGAGCCCGGCTCCGCCGACGCTTCGATGCGGATCGTGCCGCTGCCCTCCGGGCTGGCCACGACACAACCGGAGGCGCACGCGTTGCGCCAGCAGATCGCCGACAAGCTGGCGACCGAGGTGGCGGTGAACGCCTGGGGCGGCCGCGGCTGGCTGCGGCTCAGCGCCCAGGTCTACAACCGCCCGGAGGAGTACGAAACCCTGGCGGAGCGGCTCCGGCCGCTGTTGGCCTCCCTGCACTGAGGCGGTCACAGCGGCAGCAGCCGGACGGGGCCGAGACCCAGCAGGGTGAGCGGGTCGAGGTAGTCCGCGCCGCGGCGCAATCCCCAGTGCAGGCAGGCCGCTGTGGGACAGCCCGGGTGGCCGGGAGCGAGGGTGCCGATCACCTCGCCCGCCGCCACCCGATCGCCGGGACGATGAGGCTCGACCAGCACCGGCTCGTAGGTGGTGCGCAGGCCGCCCGGATGGGCCACGCTGACGACGCCCCGGCCCGCGACCTGGCCGGCGAACACGATCATGCCCCCGCCCGCGGCCCGGATCGCGACGCCGGAAGCGGCGGCCAGGTCGGCGCCACGGTGACCGGGCAGCCAGGGCCTGGGCGGCGGATCAAACCGCCGCACAACCCGTGCACCGGCCACGGGCCACCGGAACCCACCACCAGCCGGCCCGGCGAAAGCAAAGCCCGGCGGCCCGGCGAAAACGATGCCAGCCGGCCCAGCGGAAGCGATGCCAGCCGGCCCGGCGAAGGCGACGCCAGACGGCCCAGCGAATGCGATGCCCGGCGAAGCCAAGGAGACAGGCGGGCTGTTGAAAACGACGGCCGCCCCGCCGAAGGAGACAGGCAGGCTGGCAGGAGGAACGACCTGCCCAACAAAGGGCGGGCTGGTAAGAAAGACATCCAACCCGGCGAGAGAGGCAGGTGAGCCGCCGAGAAGCATGAGCACCGAAAGGAAGAGCACCATGCCGGGCATGGTGCTCTCTACCGAGGCGCGCAGCGACCCGCCCTGTGGATAACCGCGGCCCGCTGCCTAGATCAACTTATGAACACGGCCTAGCTGCCGCCGAAGCCCGCTTCATCCGGAAGTGAGATGTCCGGCTTCTCGAGTTCCTCAACGTTGACGTCCTTGAAGGTCATCACGCGGACGTTCTTCACGAAGCGGGCCGGCCGGTACATGTCCCAGACCCAGGCGTCGTGCATCTCGACCTCGAAGTAGACCTCGCCGTCGGAGTTGCGGACGTGCAGGTCCACCTGGTTCGCCAGGTAGAACCGGCGTTCCGTCTCCACCACGTACGAGAACTGTCGGACGATGTCGCGGTACTCCCGGTAGAGCTGCAGCTCCATCTCGGTCTCGTACTTCTCGAGATCCTCTGCGCTCATCGCTTCTCGCCCTCCATGGCCTCATCTTCCCCCACCGGCACCGGCGGCCGAGGCTGCTCGCCCGACGCCACGCCGACCGTACCCTCCACCGCTGGCCAGAGCATCAGCGGCTCGGCGTTGACCGGGGGCGGATTCGTCGGTCTGCGGGCCCGGGGCGGCCGGTTGCCGCGTCCCGAGACGGCCGCCACATTCACGTACGAGAAACGGTGTTCGACGCAGGGCCCGTGCCGGGTCAGCGCCGCGCTGTGTTCCTCGGTGATGTAGCCCTTGTGCACCGCGAATCCGTAGTCCGGGAACTTGCCGTCCAGCTCCACCATCAGCCTGTCCCGGGTGACCTTGGCGAGCACGCTGGCCGCCGCCACGCACGCCGCGACCCGGTCGCCTTTCCACACCGCGAGACCCGGTGCCCCCAGCCCGTCGACCGGGAAACCGTCGGTCAGGACGTACTCGGGGCGGGTGGTGAGCGACGCCAGCGCGCGGCGCATCGCGGCGAGGTTGCACACGTGCAGGCCGCGGCCGTCCACCTCGGCGGGCGGGACGATCACCACCGACCAGGCCAGCGCGCGCGCCACCACCTCGCCGTAGACGCGTTCGCGGGCGGCGGCGGTGAGCAGCTTGGAATCGGCGAGCTCGTCGATCTCGCCGCGCTTGCCCTCGGGCAGGATGGCCGCGGCGGCGACCAGCGGCCCGGCGCAGGCGCCGCGGCCGGCCTCGTCGGCCCCCGCGACGTTCCGGAAGCCGCGGCGCTGCAGGGCCCGCTCCAGGGCGTAGAGGCCGCCTTCGCGACGGACCACGGTACGGGGTGGGCTCAGCATCACGGACCCTGCACGGGCACGCAGCGGCGCACCAGGTCGGCGAGCCCGATCGGGAAGATCTGCTCGGTCGAGGTGTCGATCTCGTCGGCCGACCACCAGCGATGCCCGACGATGGTCCGCTGCTCCTCGGCGTCGAAGCCCGCGGTGTCGACCTGCCACTCGTCGACCCGCAGCAGGAAGAAGTCCTGCTGCTGCCGATACTGCCGGTTGTCGTAGCTGAACTCGGTGATCTCGTGGTGCACCGGCTCGCCCAACTCGGCGGGGTCGGCCCGCAGGCCGGTCTCCTCCAGCAACTCGCGGGCCGCACCCTGGGCGGGGGTCTCGCCCTCGGCCAGGCCACCGCCGGGCGTGAACCACCATCGCTGATCGGCGCGGGCCGGGTCGGTCCCGTGCAGCAGCAGCGTGCGCTCCGCGGCATCGATGAGGATGACCCGGCCGGCCCGACGGTTGATGAACGTCACGCCCCCAGCCTATTGCGCCCGTGGTCGATCTTGATGCCGGGTCAGTTGGCTTGCGCCGCGTCCGGGATGCTGTCGAACTCCTTGGGCACGGACAGCCAGGTCGCGCGGGACACCGGCCAGAAGATGGTGAACGCCCGGCCCACGATCGAGTCGGTCTTGATCGTGGCGGCCTGGATGTCCTCGCTCTGCTCCCAGTGCTCCAGGGAGTCGCCGGAAGCGGAGCGGTGGTCGCCCATGACCCAGAGGCGCCCGGCCGGCACGGTGATGTCGAACTTCTCGTCGGCCGCCGGATCCTGCTTGCCGTCCGCGTCGGTGTAGATGAACGGCTCGTCCAGCGAGTGCCCGTTGATCATCAGGCGCTCCTGGTCGTCGCAGCAGACCACGTGGTCGCCGCTGACGCCGATGATGCGCTTGATGAAGTCTTCGCCCTCGGTGCCGCTCTGCCACTCGGTCGGGGCCCGGAAGACCACGATCTCGCCGCGCCGGGGCTCCCGGAAGTCGTAGACGAGCTTGTTGACCAGCACCCTGTCCCAGACGTTGAGCGTGTGCTCCATCGAGGGTGACGGGATGTAGAAGGTCTGTAGCACGAAGAAGCGCACCAGGACGGCGACGAGGATCGCCACTCCCAGCAGGATCGGTAGCTCGCGCCAGAACGAACCGCTGCGCTTGGATTCGGTGTGCTCGTCAATCACGATCGGAGCCTACGTCCCCGGGGCCGCAACCACAGTCCGGAACGCGCGGATACGCCGACACTTAAGAGGAACGGCAGCATAGCCGCGGCGGTGACGGGATCGGGGGCGTGCCGCTGAGATTCACCGGCGGACGCCGCGATCGGGTGGTCGGCCGCGTAGGCCTTCCAGTTGTCGGGCACGGAAAGGCTGGTGAAGTGGCTGGTGGGCCACACCACCACGAAGGCCCGGCCGATGATGTTGTCGATGGGCACAGGGCCTTGGCAGCGGGCGTCCTGGGACACCAGCCGGTGGTCGCCCATGACAAACATCTCATCCGCGGGGACCGTCACCTCGGCGAACCGGCGGCTGGTGCACTGCCGCGGATTCGGCGGCGCCTCGAGCGGCGAGTTCTCGAAGATGTACGGCTCGTCGACCGGTTCGCCGTTGACGGTGATCCGGCCCTGGTCGTCGCAGCAGGCGATCTTGTCGCCGGGCAGGCCGATCACCCGTTTGATGAAGTCCCGTTCGCCCGGACGGCTGACGCCCACGAGGTCGCCGATGGTGCGGCCGAGCTTGGCGCCGAAGGTGTTGCTGACCGGCTCGGCCGGCTGCTCGGGCGCCCAGTTGTCGGTGCCGCGGAAGACCACGATCTCGCCCCGCAGCGGGTCGCGCATGTCGTAGACGACCTTGTTGACCAGGACCCTGTCCTTGACCGCGAGGGTGTTCTCCATCGAACCGGACGGGATGTAGAACGCCTGCACGAGGAAGGTGCGGATCAGCACGGCCAGGCAGAACGCCACCACGAGAAGCAGCGGCAACTCCTGCCAGAGGGGCATCTCCTTGCGTCGGATCACCCGCCCGCGACGCCGGCCGGAGGAGGAGGCTCGATACCCCTGCATCGGTTCCACGCTACGCATCTCCCGCCGCCGTCCGGTCGAGCCGCCCCGGATACAGCACTACCGCCCGGCATCCCCCGCGGAGGACGTGTCGGGCGGTAGTGCGAATAGTCCGCCAGCGCGGCGACTGCCGCGAAGGCACTGATTCCCATCCGTCACTGGCGCAAGCCTAGTGCGCCCGCGCGTTAAACGTCAGTCCGAGTGAATACGGCTCGGACCGCCGGTGGGTTCAGCTGACGGTCTGCTTCTCGCGCAGCTCCTTGATCTTGGCCTTCTTGCCACGGAGCTCGCGCAGGTAGTAGAGCTTGGCGCGACGCACGTCACCGCGGGTAACGACCTCGATGCGGTCGAGCTGCGGGCTGTTGATCGGGTACGTGCGCTCGACACCGACGCCGAAGCTGATCTTCCGGACCTTGAAGGTCTCGCGCAGCCCGCCGCCCTGGCGGCTGATCACGACGCCCTGGAAGATCTGGACGCGGGAACGGTTGCCCTCCACGACCCGCACGTGCACCTTGACGGTGTCGCCGGCCCGGAAGACGGGAATGTCGGTGCGCCGCGACTGGGCGTCGAGTTCGTCCAGCGTGTTCATCGCTGCATCCTCGTGATACTCAAAGCGCACCGGGAGTTCGATGCGCGAATGGGAGATTCTGACCCGCACGCGGCTGCGCAGGGGGTCCTCGTCCGGCCGGCCACGGCGTGGGGCGCGAACGGCAACCTCACTACTTTGCCACACCCGGGGGCGGGATCTGAAATCCGGCCTCGTCCAGCGCCGCCCGGTCCTTCTTGTCGAGCAGCTCGCCGGGATAGCCGGCGAGCATGTCGGGGCGCCGGGCGGCGGTCCGCAGCAGGGATTCGGTACGCCGCCAGCGCGCGATCCTGCCGTGATCGCCCGACCGGAGCACCTCGGGCACCGCCCTGTCCCGCCAGACGGCCGGCTTGGTGTAAACGGGCGCCTCGAGCAGGCCGGCCGCGTGCGACTCCTCGGTCAGCGACTCCGCGTTGCCCAGCACCCCGGGCAGCAGGCGGGTGATGGCTTCCATGATCACGATGACCGCGACCTCGCCGCCGAAGAGCACGTAGTCACCGAGCGAGACCTCACGGACCGGCATCCGGGCCGCGGCGTCGTCGAGCACCCGCTGGTCGATGCCCTCATACCGGCCACAGGCGAAGACCAGGTGGTCGAGCCCGGCGAGCTCGTGCGCGTCCGCCTGGGTGAACGGCTTACCCACCGGCGAGGGCACGACGAGCACCGACTCGGGACCGGCTACCGCGTCGAACGCCGCCGCCCAGGGCTCCGGGCGCATGACCATGCCGGGGCCGCCACCGTACGGGCTGTCGTCCACCGTGCGGTGCACGTCGGAGGTCCAGCCGCGCAGGTCGTGCACGGACAGGTCGAGGATCCCGGTGCCACGGGCCTTGCCGATCAGCGACAGGTCCAGCGGGGCGAAGTAGTCCGGGAAGATCGAGACGATGTCGACGCGCACAAATCTCCTGGAATAAAGATCAACCCCAAAGGGCGCGGAGGCACGTGCTCAGAGGTCGAGCAGGCCCTCGGGCAGGTCGACGATCACGCGGCCGCCGGCCAGGTCGACGGTCGGCACCATCTGACTGACGAACGGGATGAGCGCCGTACCCCCGGCGGCCTTTTTCAGCACGATGAGGTCGGAGGAGGGCGCGTGGTCGATCCGGTCGATCTCGCCCAGGACGGTGCCGTCGACCGACTCCACGGACAGGCCGGCGAGCTGGTGGTCGTTGAACTCGTCCGGATCGTCCGGAACGGCGATCTCCGCGCTGTCGACCTGCAACAGCACGCCGCGCAGCGCCTCGGCGGTGTTGCGGTCGACGAGGCCCTCGAACTGGGCGATGCCCTTGCCCTGGTGCCAGCGGATCGACTCCAGGACGAGCTTGGCCGGCACCTGGTAGGCGACGCCCGGCACGGCGGCAGGCGCCGGGCCGGCGCTCACCCGGCGGTCCCGGGGGACCTCCGCGATGAACACCGACCCGGCGGCAAATCTCGCCTCTGGATCATCGGTCCGCACCGTCACCAGCACTTCCCCACGGATGCCGTGGGGCTTACCGATCTGACCGACTACCAGCAGCATCAGGCGGCAGCTCAGTACGCGTCGACGATGTCGACCCGAATACCACGGCCACCGATCGAACCGATGACCTGACGCAGCGCCTTGGCCGTGCGCCCGCCGCGCCCGATGACCGTTCCCAGGTCCTCGGGGTGGACGCGCACCTCGAGCCGCTTGCCGCGGCGCGAGTCGACCAGCCGGACCCGGACGTCGTCCGGGTTGTCGACGATGCCCTTGACGAGGTGCTCCAGCGCGGGCCGGAGCGCCCCGTCAGTTCGCGTCGGCGCCGGCACCGGCCGGGTCCTTCGCGTCCTCGGCGACAGCCTCGCGGTTCGGCTCGGCCGCGTCGACGGCCTTGGTGTCGCTCGGGCTGGCCTCGGCGACCTCGGCCGCGGCCGGAGTCTTCTCGGCGGCCTTGTCGGCAGGCTTGTCGGCGGCCTTGGCCTTCTTGGCCGGCTTGGCGGCCGGGGTGTCAGCGACACCGGCGGCGGCCTTCGCCTCGGCCTCGTAGGTCGCCAGGCGGCTGACCTTCTCGGCCTTGACCAGCAGCGGCGGCGGGGCCGGCAGACCCTTGAACTGCTGCCAGTCGCCCGTCTTCTCCAGCAGGCGCTGCACGGCCTCGCTCGGCTGCGCGCCGACCG
>Ga0307516_10006647_pt1 | contig 13518 bp, 21 predicted proteins | sample 19_EM_MG_FD_203310 | JGI IMG/M metagenome (GOLD analysis project Ga0307516, IMG submission 203310) | Populus trichocarpa ectomycorrhiza microbial communities from riparian zone in the Pacific Northwest, United States - 19_EM | ecosystem: Host-associated > Plants > Roots > Unclassified | place... | reverse complement strand
GAGAAATGGGACATGAGATAAGATAAGATAAGGAGTGTGGAAACATGTCATGGTTGAGCGAAGTTGAATGAGTGGGCGCTTGGGACTTAGAAAGAAAAAGGGGAGAAAACCGGCGAAAATCATGACAGTCTGGAGAGGAAGAGGTCTTCTTGAGTGTGGATAGCGTTGTAGATGAGGCAGGTGTTGATGATGGTTTGCTAGGTCACAACACATTCCCAGCTGAATTCCTTCGTACATTGCACCCACCCGGTTTACCCCCAGGTGAGCTTCAGTTAAAACCCAGCTGTCCAATCATCCTTTTACGGAACCTGTGTCCTGCCCAGGGTCTTTGTAATGGGACGCACATGGTTGTGGTTCAGATGTCAAGAAGGGTGCTGGAGGTAAAGCTGATTGGAGGAGAACACTGCGGGGAATGCGCCTTCATTCCCCGAATCACACTCATGCCAACGGAGGGGCAGACCGGCTTTGTGTTCACATTGAAGCGCTGTCAATTCCCTGTAAACCTTGCATTCGCATTGACCATCAACAAGGCGCAGGGCCAATCGGTCAAGGAAGTTGGAATTGACCTTCAAGTTCCCGTCTTTTCCCATGGCCAGCTTTACGTGGCGCTTTCGCGTGCCACGGGTAGCCAAAACACCAAAGTTCTCCTGCCGGATGCCAACAAGAACACCTGCCAAACTTACAATGTTGTCTACCCAGAAGTGTTGGCCAGCACAGTAAGTTTTGTTACACCTTGAGTCTGCAGCCAATCTCACAATCCAGATAGGATTACAGCTGTAGGTAGTTGCCATTAGATAGGTGGAAATTTACATGCTGAATCCTGTTCCAAATCTTGACAGCCAACGGAACACACAAGGCTACCATGCCTCTGTTGACGTTGACAGCATCCATGCTGAGTTCCCTTGCCGTGTTCCCACTCCTTCGCATAACCACTCATGGATTTCTAGAATTCCACGAAGCTGTCCTCAAGTAATGGAACCCACTGAGGGCATATATATATGCCCCGCCATGGTCCACCTAACCTGCTTTCTTCACCGCCCACTCCTCTCATGGCTTGCACTAACGATTTCTTATCCTCCTCTGCTCATATCTTTGGGATCGCTCAGTTGAGCGGCATTGTTTCTGTTCCTGATAAGCCGCGGACTGTTATTCTCGAGGCGGGATTTTGGAACAGAGAAAACCCTGTGCTTGGCATTTTCCAATACTACAACAGCAGCCCCCCACCAATCAACTTCCAGCCTGGTGAATCATATTTCATTCACTCGCCTGTGAGTTTTTCTCTTGCATCGTCTGTTTCTTCTACTCACTACATTGCTAGATTACCATGGCATGAAGCCGTCTCAAAATCCCAGACCCCTCTCCTCGATGTGGACGACGAGTTTGACGTTATGGGAGATGTCTTTTCTGTGAGTATCTCCACCATGCATTTCTACTCTGTTCCCATTTCACTCACAACTGCCAGCAGATTGTTCCCTCGCCGGGCACCTCAGCGAGACACCTGCCCACAGTTGTAATCAACGGGAAGCCATCCAAGATCAACCAAGAAAAGTTGACCTTCAAGATTGATGTAGGTCAATGGGTTAGTTTTGGAAAAGAGAAAGCTCTCTTTCCGTTCAGCGGTTCTGTCCCCCAGGATGCGTGGAAGGGGAATCGCCCTTTCCCCAATCCCGACTCCCTGAAGTACTTATCAGTAGTTGGGTTCCTCACCGCCGCCTTCTCCGAAAGCAATACCAAATGGTTCGCAGTCGAGATTGATTCGATGACCTTCCTCAGAAGTGCTCCTCAGATGTTCCCCAAGGGTACATGGTCTGTCCTAACCTTACTCACATCCCTGACTTTCTCCACTGCAGCCACCACCTCGACGCCCAAGGGGAAGCGGAAGGCAGTGTTGGATTTCAGTGGCACTCTGAACAAGAAAGCAAAGTGATCATGGATGGCTGAAAACCGTGAACTTTCACTACAGATATACCTTGGTTATCTCTTCTCCGCCGATTATTTCCATTTCCATTACCATATATCGGATCATAGAAACCAAATAATTACTACGCCTCTCCTCAAACAGCATTCTGTGTGATGTGGGTACCCTCTAGTGTAGTTACAAAGTATGAAGTGTTTCATTCTTTACATAGGGTTTTTTAGCCGATACAAGTTCTGATGGATGAACATTTGCGCATCACGTGAGCCCACCCATTTTTCATCATCTGCACAGGCTTTGTAGTGTACATGGGTTCCTCAGCATCCAGCCGGCGATGCAATCTTATCAATGGGGGTCAAACGAGACCACAATTGGTCACTTTTTGTCTCCTCAGGTTTTCTTACTGCAGTTTGCATCACTACCTGAACACAAGGGTTCGATCGCAGGCCTCTGTGACATGACGTTGACGTGATGGTGGCTAGATACTTTCCATATTAGGGTGATTTGTCAGCTGGAGATTTGAACATGTCGACATGGGCATTGCTGAGCGAAGACAGTTGGTTGCTCTCCCCTCCCGAGGCCCATAACCTTCAGGGCATGCAGAAAATTAGTGAAATACACTAAACAGACCTCGTGCGTCAAGGGGAAGGCGCAAGGAAAGATGGGAGTTAATTTTTGAAAAATGCACAAACCGGGGTCCGAACCAGAGAGTGACAAAAAGCAAAATTCTGTGCCTGGGTCGTCAACCGCTACACCGTTATGACTTCGCCAACCTCTCCCTCGATAAGATTATGAGTAGCTCACTGGGGTGACACTGGGGAATGTCCCCTGTTGGTTTTTAGCGCGACACGGGCACCTTCACAGACTTCCAGTCTGTGAAGGTTGTTTATTAAACAGCTAGGAGCTTCCCCAGTGTGATTCACCAACAAACTACTCATAATACGGTTGAGGAAGGTTTTGGTGAAGCTATAATGGTGTAATGGTTGACGACCCGGGCACAGAATTTTGCTTTTTGTCGCTCTCTGGTTCGGACCCCGGTTTGTGCATTTTTCAAAAATTTGCTCCCATCTTTCCTTGCGCCTTCCCCTTGACGCACAAGGTCTGTTTAGTGTATTTCACTAATTTTCTGCACGCCCCGAAGGTTATGGGCCTTGGGAGGGGAGAGCAACCAACTGTCTTCGCTCAGCAATGCCCATGTCGACATGTTCAAATCTCCAGCTGACAAATCACCCTAATATGGAAAGTATCTAGCCGCCATCACGTCAACGTCATGTCACAGAGGCCTGCGACCGAACCCTTGTGTTCAGGTAGTGATGCAAACTGCAGTAGCACTCATTCCCCCACGAACTACGTTCGTTGTCACAAGTCCAGGGAAGATCGCAATGTTACCGTGACACGGACATTGCCGCGGTGTTCGCAGGATGGGCGCTTCGCACTTTCGGCATTTTCACCACGCTTACACACAGTTCACCTTGGTTGGTCATCGACCCTTGGACGACTCACAGCTTGGCCAAGAGGACGAAAGTGTTCTTCTCAAGGAATTGATGGGGTGGAAGTTGGTGGAAGTGGTCGTGGAAAGGGCTAGCTGACCGAGGGATCCGGAATGCCCCTGCCATGGGGAATGAACCGTATTCGTGAGGGAGTACCGGCCGGGGAAGGAGATCGGCTGAGTTGCCGGAAGGGCCCGCGAACCGTTCGCGAAATTTCACCCAGGCGGTTTCAATATTCTGGCTCAGACTGACCTGCACGCGGGCTTCGTAAGTGTGCCACGTGAGTGGCCATAAATGCAAGTCTAATGATGCACTCCTCTGCGTGGAAAACCGCGGTGGCCGCAAGGGTTGTCCCACCCCCGAGACTGTGAGATTAGAATAACCCGCAGAACCTTTTCTTCTTACGCTTCGGTGCTCCAGGGACTGCACATCAGTGCTTGGGGTCTGTATCCTCCTCGAAGAGAGACTCACTCGGTTGTGAGTCTGCGGACTGTGCTCGTGGTCCAACAGCCTCAGGCTCCGTTCGCGGTTGGACGGCCTTGGGCTTCACTCCCGGTTGGACAGCTTCGGGATTCGTTTGGGGTTGAACAGCCTCAGACTCGGTTCGGGATTGAACGGGCTCGGCCATTGTTCGAAGTTGAGCGGCCTCAGTCTCTGCCCGAAAATGACCAGTGTTCGGTGTTGGTTCTACTGTAGGTTTCATCCCCAGCGGCGGGGGTCTTTCGTCGAGTGGTGGTGTTACTTGATGCTGCAGGCTGTAGTGTTGCCCTGAACTAGCTTTTGTAGGCGATGCGCGCAGAATGGTTGCCACTTCAGTTGGTGCCGGCCGTGAACTCACCCCTTCGGGTAATGACTTTGAAACCTCCCGTGGGCTATCACCCTCAGGTGATGGTTCTACGAGCGGGGTGGAGGAAGGTGATGAGGCCACTACGCTGCTACTCCTCGTTCCCCCTGTACCTTGCCACGCTTTTCATGAGGTTACAGAAGAATCACGTGGGGGTTTGCTTACCGGTGGCTGGGCTGTCCACATCCCCCACGGCGCGTGATAACGCGTCACGCACTTGGTTGATGTCCAACCGTGACTCTGGGAGCACACTCCAGCAAGACACCATCATTTCCCAGATTGAGTCAGGTAACCAAACCTCTTGCATCGGGCGAGACGGGCGGGTGTCGGCTGCAATGAGTTTGACGATTTCACTATCTCTTCTACTGTTGGCGTATGGCTTGGTTCCCGTGAGGACCTAATAACGGCGGGAAATTCCCAGCTGTGCCCACGGATGAGGCATGGAAGCGTACCTCGTAAACGGTCATCGCGAGGGAGTGAACATCGCTCTCTTTCGAGGGGTTGCTGTTTGCTCGCTTGAACCGTGACGGAGCCATCTGTTCCGGAGCCATATAGCGAACGAGCCCTCGTTCGGGAGTTGCCGTCCGACCGGAAGGTGTGATGGAGGGATCAGTCACGATCCCCGAGATTCCGAAATCTGCCAGGCATGCAATCCCCTCTTCGTTGATCAGGATATTCCGCTAGACGGGGTTAGCGTTCGCGGAGTTCTACCCCTGATACACTTCCCTTACCGGATTGACGCTAGTGTGGACGATATCCGACGAATGGAGGCACTGGAGGCCACACGCTGATTGTGCAAGCTTTTGGGGATATTATCAGATCACTTGTCCACACATATCCTCAACGCTTACCAGCAGCAGTCGGTTTATTCCCGGATCCCGGGTATACTCGGCGATGTTCCTGCTTGGCACCCAACGGCTGATTATACAAAACGGGGACGGTGTCTCCGAAATCCCAAGGAAGGGCAAAACGTTCGGGTGTGAGACGCATTTCCACTTCGCAATCTCGGAGCAGAACCTCTGTTGCAAAGGGTGTCAGAGTTTGTTTTTCCTGAAGCAGTAAGAACACAGACGTGTTTGATGCTTTCCATGTTTGTCCCATTCTGGGTTCGAAGGGTCATTATGCGGACTGGCTTCCCCGCATGTTGCCCCTCGTGGATATCTGCAAACGCGCCTAACGTGTGCTTCTTGACCGATACCACACCGAGTACGACGCACGACGGGGGTAGGACGTTACGAAAGTGACAGACTTGGCACAGGGTCTTGAGATATTTGCCCTTCGAGACCTGATCAACACCCTCGGAGGACACCGCCTGATCATCGTTGGATCTAGAACACGGGGAGAGATTTTGGGAGAAACGGGTACCATATCAAGGGTTTTCACAAGGTCTTCTGCCTCGTTTGGGCTGAGCGTTTGTGAACTGGCTGGTGACTGTTCGACTCTCAAAATCATGGCGAGGATGGATGGTACGCGTTGCGGTTCGATACCGAGCCTGACGAGATCGTTGGAAGCACTAGCAGGAAGCCCTGGTAAAAGTCTCTTCTCGTTGGTTGGGCGCCCACGCTGGTAGGAATTGGGCTCACTGTGGAGGGGTTGGTCCATTCCACAGTGGTCCCCCAGCCAGTGACAGGGTTACGGGGGTGGAGAACTCTTCGTCGGATGCTGCCTCTAGTGGTATACGCCCAACCACGTCGATGACATGCGTTGGGGTCGTGGTACAGTTATAAGCGCCTCCACCGCCGCTAAGCCCGAAAGCTCCAACAATGATGGCGCAGTTTCTTAGTCTCCTCAAGCAGACCACTAAATGAGGGATGTATTGTTATAGTGACAGTTTCCAAGTTCTCCCGCGGGGGCAGGGACGACCAAAAAGAAACCACAAGTTCGTGAGTAGCATGGTCCGGTTAACTTTCGCACGACCGAATCGGAGTCGATCCAGTGAGGAGCACTGGACAACGAAACGCTTATCCCTGTGCAACGGGGAGCCGGTGGGAGCTCACCACACCTCTCCAGACAGCCACGACGAACTGGTATTAAAGAGTCGGTCGGTACCTACGATATTACATCTAGGCATTGCTACATACGAGGCTCGAGTCCTACACCCGGCATAATGCTTGTGGATTAAAATGGCATCCTCCGGTCACGACCCCCTGCCCCAAGCCCAAGCCGCATGAGTCAACTGGGAGAGCACGGTCCCCACGTCCGGTCGGGTGTGGGGGTCCGTCATCCAGCAGCTCTCAACCGTCCACCACAAGCCATCGGTGAATCCAAGCGTTTCCGCGGCATCTGGTTTGCTCGGTTGCACGCCATTAAGTATCGCACGCACGATAGGGCCCTTGTTATTATGTTCCCAGTAGGGGACTCGGCCACACAGTACCTGGTGATGCCTCGTGACTTCGAAAATTCAACCGCAATCAAACGACAAACCTCATACACAACCATCCCAAGTCCGTAACAGTCGGATTGTTTCGTCGGGCGACTGTTAGCCAACCCAAACAGCTCTGGGTTTAGTAGCTCCGGGCTCATCCACCGAGCAGTTCCTCCAGAATTGTGGGGCACAAGAGACACTTGAGAGTCTATCGAGGGTCTGGGAACCTCAGTGGACAAGGGTGTATCGGTGGAGATGTGGGGCGGGACGTGGACAATAGTCGAGAGTCCGAAATCCGTAAGACAGGCGCGACGATCGTTGTTGATCAGGATATTTGCCTGGGCCATCCGGTCAACGGGTGGTTGGAGAATAGGAAACAAGCTAACGCACTCCCTTCAGATCCCCATGGACGACGCTGAGGCTATGAAGATACTCCACCCCATGTGCGACATCTACCAACTTTGGAAACCGGTCACGCCAGTCTCCACAGACACATACGTGATAGCTTACGAACTGGACTCGATTCACTTCTCCGTGGTTCTTGATGAATTCGTTGATGTTACCGTTATCCATCCATTCCGACACCAACGTAAACCTGGGCGTCTGCATGTCCAACTCCGCGCCGAGCAGCGGGATAACGTTGGGGTGGCGCAGGTGCCTCCATGTCACGGCTTCTCGGCAGAACCTCTGTGATTGTCAGGATCAGAGCTGGTATTCGCGGAGTGTGCGAAAAGGAGTACCCACACTCAGTTGCTTGTCACGATCTTTGGAGGGGTAAATTCGAATGGCCTTACGGGCAACTGTACGCCCATCATATTCACACCGGTACACATCGGCGGAACCTCCGCCAAAATCAGCCATTGGAAGCACATTCCGAAGGCACGTAATGACCATTGATGTGGGGAGGCTGCGTTGACGGTAACACATCTTACATAGATTGTTTAAGAATGCGGGTCTCTCTTTTGGAGATATCAAGTTCGTCTCCAGTATCTGTAGTCACCGGTTAGTCTGAAATGGATGGTCGAAAATAGCCAGTGCCCTCCCTTATCCAGTTCGTCAACACGTTCCTGGCTTGGCGGGTCTCGCCCTTGAGCGGTAATTTTTTCCAAGATATATGAGGCGTCAGAGTATTGCCGAGGACTTTTCATACAGCGAGTTAACAGAAAGCAGTCGTCCAGGAGAGTTCGAAACCCACAGATATTGTAGGAGGTTAAGCATCCTGAGGATCGAAATGCGGTCACCTGGCTGCTTTCTCCAACACTTTCCAAACATCGTCCACAGATTTGCGGTCAAAGTGCTGTCATTCACGCCTTCTGGTCTGCGTGGGCGCTCATCACCGAGGATCTTGGGCCTCACTCCCGTCGCGTCGGTCCCCTCCCACACGGGATTTCCTGTGAATATCTTGACAGTGTTAGTTACGGTGGGGTGAGGAAACTGTCGGGAGGGTGCACCTCGGCGGCCACGAACCCATAGGCGAATACGTCAGATTGTTTGGAGAGTTTACCATTCTGAAAAAGTTCCGGTGCCGCGAACCGGTAACCGTCGGCGCCGACGTTAGCCCAGTCGAATCCTGGTTCCCTGGTGGGTACGAGCTTGGAAAACCCGATATCCGAAAGGCGGGCGTGGCCTACAGAATCTACAAGGATGTTTTGCTTTACGCACGTCATGAGAACTACACGGAAGGGCGCGCAGTCGGGATAGCTGACCTGCTTCAAATTTCCATGAATTATCCCACGTGAATGAAGATATTCCAACCCATTGGCGATTCCGATCAACTACGTTGTGAGAGGGTATTAAAATCCACCTCTCTGGTGTCAACGTTAACACTGAGGGAGCTTACCAAAAGAACGCGATCAGCCTTCTTGTGCTTCCGCACATATCCCATGGCTTCCCCGTTTGGCATCCACCCCGCCACGATTTGAAAGGGATTAACCGTCACACCAAAACACCGGAGGATGTTTGGGTGGTTCAACTTTGCCCACACTGCCGCGGCTCCACGGAATTCCTAAAGGATGTTAGCCAACGCGTTGCAAAGGTTAAGGGCGAAGGCTCCTGGTCACCTCGTGAATCTTCTCTATTTTGATCACCTTGAGACACATGTCCGTTGGGCGATCGTCCGCCTCCCCGGCGGTGAACTCCCCCCTCCATACTTCGGCGTATTTGCTCACCGCGAATGGGTCAGTTGTCAACCTGGTAAATCCGCGGCGAATTGCGCGAGACTTCTGGGGCACGGTCCAATCGTCGAACACCGCCTGCAGGTTGTGTAGGGTTCGCTGTAGTAGCTCTTTATTTAATCCTTCAGTCTGCAGTACCTGAACAGAAAGTCACAATTAGGGTTGGAATGAGAAAAGCCAAATAGTTGCCATACGTCATCCAGGAAGTTGACAAACCCCTTCAACTCGGTAAGGTGCAGGCGACTCAGGTACCCATAGCGTTCGACGTTATCGTAAAATCGGCTGAGAGCAACTTGAAATCCGGGCGAGGACTTGGTAAACTGGCGAAGGCTCTGGAGCAGGCTCGAAGCTAAGTCTTGGAGCACCTTTCCCATTTTCGGGCGTGACTGAGGTTCCTGGGCCCAGCACCTTTCCACCAACGCCCACACGTCGTCGGTCAGGGTTGGATGACTCGGCCGTGACGGGCGCTCCCCATCCATTAGTTTTACTGTCACTGTAATGGGGAGAATGTTGTTGAACGGAGATCCGCCGCAGAAGACCTCCACCGAAAAAAGATCTGGTTAGTTGGATGTTGCTGTGCGACACGCGCCACGGCTCACCTCGACCACGACCATCGCGAAAGAAAAGACATCTGCTTCCTTGGTGAGAGGCCGCGCCCTCTCCAAGACCTCTGGTGCCGTCCACGGTGTGTCGTTGTAGAGCCCCGTGACACCACAAGTCGAACATTGGCTTCGATTGACCGCAGCGAGGGAAAAATCTGCGACCCGGGCTCGACCAAATTGGTCCACTAAAACGTGGATCTGTAGGGTGTCAGCTCAGTTGTAAGGAGTCCGTGTGCAGTATTACCCCTTTGATGCTCCCGTGAGCCACATTACAGGAGTGTAAGTAGTTCAGACCCTCAGCGACGTCGTACAGCTAATGAACGGATGAGGACTCTAGAGTCTCACTCGGGGGGTGGAGGGAGACGCACGGGACCAAGGCGGTTTATATTCGGACGCTCCTTTATGAATCCCATCAGATCCTTCATCCAATCCGAGACGAGCTGAGGAGGATTGAGGGTGGCGCCGCGGAATGGGACGATGTTTGGGTGACGCATGCGCTTCCACACAATAGCCTCATGGTAGAACCTCTGTATGGCGCCTTAGGAAGTGGGAAACCGGGAAAAATGGCACAGATGCCGCACCTCAACTCTCTCTGGGTCCCCTTCCGACCAAATCCGCACCTTCTTAACGCAAACCGTCGAACCGTTGAAAGACCCCACGTGTATATTGGTCAAGGTTCCGGATATGACCGGTCTATCGCTCACACCAAAAAGAGCGCGCGAGAGCATGTGAGATATTGGCAATAGCCTGTGGACACCACAGATCCTTTGAAGTTTGAACAAACAGTGACAGAAGGCGTGACCGGTGGGGTTGAGAATGTTGAGGGCCTACAATACTGCTCAGCGAAGGTTGGGTGAAGGCGATCCACACACATACACTATCCAAATACTCAACGAGTCCCTCCAGATCGTTCCGTGGTAGACCTCGAACTTGGGCCATCCAGTCCTCCCTGAGGAGGACGTCGGTGAGTCGATCAGGGAACCCGGCAGAGGACCTGTCAAGGTCCCGGAGTAGTTGCAAAGGATTGGGTTGGGGCATGGGGGTAGCCTTTGTGCGATACGTCTACGAGGTTCCCCGCGGTGAATATGTAACAGCTGCCTCAATGTATCCACGAGGAGCACGTGCATCCGCTTCTTCTTCCTCTACCACCATCGTGTGGGCCCGATTTTCCCACGGTGCCGCCCACTCGAGTGGGACTCCGTCCTGGTTTGGGATTCCATCCGGGCACATCGAATGCCATTGGCGGTTCGGGCGAGGTTCTGAGCAATGCCCTGGATGGGGGGGGGTCATCCGCCCGGCGATCGGAGTCTTTGCCCGGTCGTCAGGTTCACAAGCGGTGGCCTCCTCTCTGGGTACCTCGGTTTTGGGTGTATGGCTGCGGAGGTCCCTTAGCCTCTTGTTGGGCGTCCGTCTTCAGACCGCAGCCTTCCCGTATGGGCGTCCGTCTTTGGACTGCACCTCTCCTCTTCAGTCCCTTTCCCTGTTTGGTGTTGTGTACAGAGGGGGTGTCAGACCCTCTGGTGTGGAGTGGGGGAACAATGTCGCATTGCGGGGCCTGTTATGATTTTCAATTTTTGTTCGAGACCCTTTTACAACATATTTTACAACATATATATTTGATCACGGTAGACTTGTGTCCCGCTACTGTACATCGATTTCCTTTTTAGACGCGGCCCGCTCCTGTAGTACACACAGACTCGCAGACTCGCAGTCTTCTCCCTCAGTGTTTGCTTTCTTTACTTGCGCACTGAGGTTTGTCACTCCTTATGTTATTTATGCTCGCACTCGTTCTAACCTTACACTAGACATTGTATCTCATCTATTCAGGTCAGCTATCAATACAGTGTTCGCTTTCTTTACTTGTGCACTGAGACATTGTATCTTGTCTATTCAGATGAATCCCGCACGCTTGTTTTATTTCCGGCTCACAGGGCCCAGCGGATCGGGCCACAACTGAGTTGCTGACTCACCTCATCAAAACCTCCAGCCTCTCTAGGTATAGCTGGTGCGTGGCTCAACAGGCGCAAATTCTGCCAAGGACTCTTTAGGATTAGATTGATTGTGTCAACGACTGACCGCCTCCTCTGCAGCTCTTATCTCTTGTTTGCCTTCAGACTTACTTTGGACCTTCTTTTCTGGTTGAACTGCTTTTCCCTTCCCTTTCCTCCCCCCTGTTTCTTTTTTGCCCTGGGGCAGCCTGGGTTTTCCCCTTTTTCCCAGGCTTTTGATTATAGTTAGCTGTGTGCTAGGATCGCGAATTCCTGTTGTAGTAGTGGGGACTCCTCTGGTCACCATGCCGTCCGGAGTATAATAGACTTACACATACACACACACACAAGGAGCACGTGCGGACGGGAGAACCGTGGTTGAATGCGATTAGCGTTGAATGGGATTAGCCCATCGATGGGAAAGGAAACACTGATCCATGAGTGAATGTCAGGGTCATGCATAGCTCATACTAAGGTACTTAGATACTTGTAATCATCGGCTGGAAGGGGTTGGCTCATCAAGCTTTAAGGTGTAGCACATTAGATCCTTGAAACCGTCAGTTCCCCATACTGTGGCTTGATTGGAATACTTTCAAACACCCTGCCATCTTTGCAGGAGGGCCATGGCAGCTGGGTGCTCTCTGGTGCTCGAAGGCACGAGATCCGCACAATCTTGGTTAAAAAAAAGTTGGAAAAATCAGCTGGGAAATATATTTCATATCATCTGTTTAAGGTAGCCATCAAATTGTAAGTGGCTAAATTTATAATTCCCAGGACCTAAAAGGTCCAGGGTCTTAGTGACTTTTTTTGCATTCCCATCTGCCAAAAACCTTATTTTTCACCAGTCTGTTACATGTCACAATGTGACGTCTTGAGTGGCTTGTTTGTTGGTCTCCCTGGTCTTATCCCAGAACCGCTATGCTCCCAGATGAGCTTGGGTATATTTGTTTAGATACATGTAACCCTCCTACACAAAAAAAAGTACCTCAGTGAGATGGAGCCCCCACCTACCCTGCTGAGATGTGACAGCCTCTGAGACTGATGTTGTTTTACATGTTTTCCGTTCTTGTCCAGGTGAAATTGTGTGGGTGTGTCCATCAGTGAGGGCAATATCTTGTTGCTAGGTGTCAGGGCCGGCCTCAAAGGTCACTCTGATGAAAGCAGTCGTTTGGACTTGGCAGAGTTCTGCATCAGCTCCTGCTTGAGTAGGATGGCGAAGATGGAGGTGTGGATGAGGAAGGTCCAGGATAAGATGGATGGGGTTGTGCCTGAGGTCAACGACTTAACCTCTGAGGACAGGGAAGGCGAAGAGGCAATCGGGGATGTCCTCGGGAGCCCCTTCCTTGTCCTGGGGCCGTTAAGTGAGTTGGAGGCGACCTTAGGGTCACATGTCTTGGGTCCTCTGTCCTTGACTCAGATCTTGGACTCTCCAGAGGCAGCCTCCGTGGAGGAGATTGAGAGGGCGGTCACCCACATGTATACGGTGGGGTTTGATGGGCCAGTGACTTCCCAGTAGATAGGACTCCTTTGGTAGACCTAAGGATACGAGTCTCCAAGTATGCCAAATAGACTGAATTGTCCTTGGTATCCGAAATGACCAATTAAGAAGATAAGAGAAAAGTGGGTGAAAGGATAAGATAAGATGTGATAAAGATCGTGTAGAAAGGGGAAGGAAAATATGTCATGGGTTGAGTGAACAAGTGTGGGCGCTTGGGACTTAGGCAAAGAAACGGCGGAAAACAACGAAAATCATGACACTAGGCTCAGGCCGTATGACAACGTCATCAAGGGCGATCCAGAGGGGTAGTTCATCCACCATGCAATCGTGGTGGTTCAGCAGGAGGAGCTGGACAGCGGCTTTGAGCCAGGGCCTAGGTTCGTCCTATCTGGTTCAACAGTTCTCTGTAATGGTCTGTCAGGGTGGACCTTGGCGGTCACCTGAAATACAGTCAACGCTGGTCTGGAGTTCGTGCTGGGGTGCTACTGGCACAGTGGGCATTGGGGTCAAATCCGCCCTGGAAAATGCCTTGTTTATAGTCTGATTAGGTCAAATATTCCGGATATTTTCCAAATCAGGAAACCCCCCAAAAATAAAATACAATCCACCCTGGATTATAGCTGGAATATTCCCGACAAATCC
>Ga0307516_10006646_pt1 | contig 13520 bp, 12 predicted proteins | sample 19_EM_MG_FD_203310 | JGI IMG/M metagenome (GOLD analysis project Ga0307516, IMG submission 203310) | Populus trichocarpa ectomycorrhiza microbial communities from riparian zone in the Pacific Northwest, United States - 19_EM | ecosystem: Host-associated > Plants > Roots > Unclassified | place... | reverse complement strand
ATGCGGCACTGCGCGCGCGGGCGCTGGCCAATGGCTGGCCCATCATGAGTCTGGCGTAGGGCGGAATGCAGGCGGTCGTTGCGTCTCGAATGGACAAGAATGGCAGCAAAGAGGAGACGCCATTGCCTGCCGCCGTGATCCTTCGTTCGGGGACCGCAGCCCGAACCCGCACGCCATTGCCCGCATCACCCGCCTGCCAATCCGCCACCGGTTCGGAGGTTCGACGCCATGCGCCGGCGCCGTGGATGCTGCTGGTCCCCGTGGCGATGGCGCTCATGCACGCCGCGTGCCGCGCCGCCGACAACCCTGCAGAGGACGTCGAGCTGCAGCGCGTGGACGTGATCGGCACCACGCCGCTGCCCGGCCTGGGCACGCCCCTGCGCGAGGTGCCGGCCAACGTGCAGGTGTTCGGGCAGAAGGACCTGAAGCGCCAGCGCCAGGGCAATCTCTCCGAGTTCCTGGAGCAGAACCCGACCAGCGTCACCGTCAATGCGGCCCAGGGCAATCCGTACCAGACCGACATCAGCTTCCGCGGATTCACCGCCTCGCCCCTCATCGGCGTCCCGCAGGGGCTGTCCGTGTTCCAGGATGGCGTGCGCATCAACGAGCCGTTCGGGGACGTCGTGAACTGGGATCTGCTGCCGCAGTCGGCGATCTCGAGCATCCAGTTGATCCCCGGGTCGAACCCCGTCTTCGGCCTCAACACGCTCGGCGGCGCGCTCGCGGTGTACACCAAGAGCGGCACCCGCAACCCCGGCACGGCCGTGGAGCTCTCCGGTGGCTCGTTCCGGCGCAGGACAGTGGAGCTCGAGCACGGTGGCGCCGCGGGCAACTGGGACTGGTTCGTCACGGGCAACGTGTCGAAAGAGCATGGGTGGGCCGACCACGACCCGAGCCGGGTCGAGCAATTGTTCGGCAAGGTGGGCTACCAGACCGATGTCACCGACCTCGACCTGACGCTGACGAGCGCCGACAACCGCCTCGAGGGCAGCCAGACGCTGCCGGCATCGTTCCTCGACGATCGCCGCCAGGCCTACACGTTTCCCGACCTGAACAAGAACCGGATGACGATGCTCGCGCTCAAGGGCAGCCAGCTCCTCGCCAAGGACGTGCTGCTGGGTGGCAATGCCTATGTGCGGCGTTACTTCAACATCAACGTCAGCAGCGACGTCAACGACGATTTCGGCGCGGTCGACGGCGACACCGGCGAAGTCAGCACCGTGCAGGCCCTGAACGATCGCTCCAATATCGCCCAGACCAGCTACGGCGCCGGCCTCCAGCTCACGCTGAGCCAGCCCGTGTGGGGCTTGCAGAATCAATGGGTGATCGGCGGCGGCGGCGACTTCGGGCGCACCCGCTTCTCGCAGCAGTCGCAACCGGCCGACTTCGACGCCGGCCGCGGTACCGTGCCGACCGGCGACTTCGCACCCGAGACGGACGCGAAGACGCGCAACCGCAACATCGGCCTGTTCATGATGGACTCGCTCGCGCTGGCGCCGGCCTGGCAACTGACGGTCTCGGGCCGCTACAACGACGCGACCGTGCACATCCGCGACCAGAGCGGCCAGGCCCCGGCGCTGGACGGCGACCATGCCTTCCGACGACTCAGCCCGGCGGCGGGCGTGACGTGGAATCCCGCGCCGAACTTCACGGGCTACGCGAGCTTCAACGAGGGCATGCGCGCGCCGACGGCCGTCGAGCTCACCTGCGCGGACCCGCTCGCCCCCTGCAAGCTGCCGAACAGTTTCCTGGCCGATCCGCCCCTGAAGAAGGTGGTGGCCCGCACGCTCGAACTCGGCGCACGCGGCACGCTGGACGCCTGGCACTGGAGCGCCGCGGCGTACCACACCCTGTCGGAGGACGACATCCAGTTCATCAGCGCCGGCAACGCCATCAACGCGGGCTACTTCCGCAACGTCGGCACCACGCGGCGCCAGGGCGTCGAGCTGATGCTGGGCGGCCCCATCGGCCCGGTGGAGATCGTCGCCCGCTACAGCTTCATCGATGCGACCTACGTCGACGGGTTCACCGAGCACAGCCCCAACAATTCCAGCGCCGATGCCAACGGCGACATCGCGGTCCGATCCGGCGCCCGGATCCCCTCGATCCCGCGCAGCACGTTGCGCCTGCGGGTGGACGGCCACGTGCTTCCAGGCTGGTCACTGGGCGCCAACCTGATCCTCAATGGACCGAGCCATGCGCGAGGGGACGAGAACAACCAGGACGCCGGCGGCCAGGTCGGCGGCTACGCCGTGCTCAACCTCGACACGACCTGGGAGATCTCGAAGGGCGTCGAACTGTTCGCTCGCGCCAACAACGTGTTGGACCGCAGGTATGCGAACTTCGGCATCCTCGGCAGCAACGTGTTCGCCAACCCGGCGCACGCGTTCGACCCGGAGAACGCGCAGAGCGAGACCTTCCTGGGCCAGGGCGCGCCGTTCGGCGCCTGGCTGGGCGTGCGCTTCGAGTGGCGTTGAAGTGCTGAGCTCAGTCGGACGACGCCGGGACCGCGGCGCGTGACAGCCGGGTCGAATTCGGGACATCGCGAAACACCAGCGGGTGCTCGGTCACCGGGTTCGCACTGGCCTGCGCAACGGCGTCCGTCACCAGTGCATGGTGCGGGCTGAGGTGGCAGACCGGATCGGCGGCCTGCGCGTCGTGGGCCAGCAGCCAGGCCTGGCAGCGGCACCCGCCGAGGTCGCGCTCCTTGTGCTCGCAACTCGCGCACGGCTCCTTCATCCAGCCCGTGCCGCGATAGCGCTGGAAGCCTTCGGAGTCGAACCAGATGTCGCGCAGGCTCATGTCGCGGACGTTGGGGAAGGCCGCCCCGGGCAGCATGCGCGCCGTGTGGCAGGGCAGCGCCACGCCGTCGGGCGCGACATTCAGCAGCGTGCTGCCCCAGCCGTTGACGCAGCGCTTGGCCGTCCCTTCGTGATAGTCGGGCGCCACGAACAGGATGCGCATGCGGTCACCCACGCGTTCGCGCCAGCGCTCGGTGCACTCCTCGGCACGCCGCAGCTGGTCGTGCGTGGGCAGCAACTGCGCGCGGTTCAGGTGGGCCCAGGAGTAGTACTGGGTGTTCGCCAGCTCGAGGTACTCCGCGCCGAACTCGTGGGCCATGCCGATGATGCGGTCGACATGGTCGATGTTGAGGCGATGCAGGACGACGTTCATCACCATCGGCCAGCCTTCGTCCTTGATGATGCGGGCGACGCGGCCCTTGAGCTCGAAGGTTTTCGTGTGCGAGAGGAAATCGTTCATCTCGCGCGTCGAGTCCTGGAACGAGAGCTGGACGTGGTCGAGGCCGGCGTCCCTGAGCGCACGCGCCCGCTCCCGGGTGAGGCCGACGCCCGAGGTGAGGAGGTTGCTGTAGAAGCCCAGGCGACGGGCCTCGGCGACGATGAGCTCGAGGTCGTCGCGCAGCAGCGGCTCGCCACCGGACAGCCCCAGCTGCACGGCGCCCAGTTCGCGGCCCTCGCGCAGCACGCGCAGCCAGTCGTCCGTGCCGAGTTCGTCGGTGTGGGCCGCGAAGTCGAGCGGGTTGAAGCAGAAGACGCAATGCAGCGGACAGCGATACGTCAACTCGGCCAGCAGCCACAGCGGCGGTCCGGGGCGGGGCGGGGCGCTGGTCATGCTGCGGGCGTCCAGTCCAGCCAGCGCTGGCGCCGGGCCAGGTCGAGGAAGGCGAGCACATCGGGCTCGAGGCCCGTCGCCCCGAACGCCGTCTCGAGATCGGCCACGATGGCCGCGACGTCGCGCTGCCCGTCGCAGCGCTTCATGATCTCGCCGGCACTCTGGTTGAGCTTGACCATGCCTTCCGGATACAGCAGAACGAAGCACGCCTGCGCCGGCTCCCATTGAAGGCGGAAGCCGTGGCCGATGCGCGCGACGGTCGCCGGTGTCAGCGTGGCGCTCATGACACCCCGTACTTCTGCGCCATCGCGTCGTTCATCGCCCACAGGATGTCGAGCTTGAACTGCAGAACGGCCAGGGCGCGTTCCTGCAGCGGGCGCGTGTCGAAGTGATCCAGCGTGATCGCCAGGCCCTGTTCCACGTCGCGGCGCGCCTTGCCGACGCGATCGCGGAAATAGGCCAGGCCCGCCGCCGCGATCCACGGGTAGTGCCCGGGCCATGTCGCGAGGCGCTGCTTGTGGATCTCGGGGGCGAAGAGTTCGGTCAGCGACGAACAGACGGCCTCCTGCCAGGGTGCGCGGCGCGCGAAGTTGACGTAGGCATCGACGGCGAAGCGCACGGCCGGCACCACATGGCGCTGATCCTGGACCTCGTCGCGCGACAGGCCGACGGCATCGGCCAGCCGCAGCCACGCCTCGATGCCGCCGTCGTCCTGGAGTCCACCGAGCTCGAAGCCGTCGTGGTCGAGGATGCGTTGCACCCAGCCGCGCCGGACGTCGCGGTCGTCGCAGTTCGACAGGATCGCCGCGTCTTTCAACGGGATCGCCAACTGGTAGCAGAAGCGGTTGGCGACCCAGCCGCGCACCTGTTCGACGCTGGCCCGTCCTTCGTTGAGCATGCGGTTGAATGGATGATGGATGTGATAGGCGCGGCCACGTTCGCGCAGGCGCTGCTCGAAGGCCTCGCGCGACCAGGGGCCGTCGTCGGGGCGGGGCTGGGAGAGGGTCACAGGGCGAGCTCCATGCCGTCCTCGCAGACCTCGATGCCGGCGCGCGTCAACGCGGCGCGCTCGGGCGAGTCCTCGTCGAGGATGGGGTTCGTGTTGTTGATGTGGATCAGGCACCGGCGCGTGCGCGCCGGCAGGCGCGCCAGCCACTCCACCATGCCGCCGGGGCCAGCCTGTGCGAGGTGCCCGATCTCGTGTGCCCGCTTGGTGGACAGCCCGAGCATGATCATCTCGTCGTCGGTCCAGAAGGTGCCGTCCACCAGCACCGCATCGGCGTTGGCCATGGCGTCGAACACCGCCGGCGTCACCTCGGCGAGGCCGGGCGCATAGAACAGGGACGTGCCGCGGGCGTCGTCGACGATCGTCACGCCGATGTTGTCGCCCGGCGTGGGCCGATCGCGATGCGGCGAGTAGGGCGCGGCCTTGCTGCGCAGCGGCAGGGCGCGCAGGGAGAGCCCGGCGGCGCCCGGCACGTGGAACGGCGCGCCGTCGAGCGCGATGCGGTGGCGTTCGACGCCGCAGTAGTGCTCGAGCACGTTGAAGATCGGATTGCCGCCGCGCAGGTCGTCGTCGACGGCGTCGGTGCACCACAGGGGCAGGCGGCCGACCCGCTCGCGCAACATGAACAGCCCCGTCGCGTGGTCGATCTGGCCGTCGATCAACACGACCCCGGCGATCGCGGAGTCGCGCACGCCGCGAGCCGGCTGCAGCGCGGGGTCGCAGCGGATCTGCTCGAGGATGTCGGGCGAGGCGTTGAAGAGGATGCCGTCGACGGCGGCTTCGCCGCGCACGAAGATCGAGGATTGCGTGCGCGCCCTCGCGCGGACGGCGCCCGAGCGCACGCCGGCGCAGTTGCGACAGTTGCAGTTCCATTGAGGGAAGCCGCCGCCGGCGGCGGATCCCAGGACGGTGACTCGCATGCGTGAGGGGGTCAAGGGCGCCCGCACGACGCCGGGGCGCCATGCGGGCAGGGGACGTCAGCGGGCCGCGACGTACATCGTGATCTCGAAGCCGAAGCGGAAATCACTGGCCTGCGGGGTTTGCCATGTCATCTGGGAGTCTCCTTGTCGAGCGTTGCGCGGCACCGGCCGGTGCCGCGTGAGGCACAGGGGCCCCATGCATCATGTTGATCCCGCGCCAACCGACCCGGCCAGGGGGCTCGCCATGAATCTCGCCTCATGATTTTCATGAATCCACGTGGTGCGCCCGCACGGCAATCGATAGGATGGCGCAACGGCGACGCGACGCTGCGTCGCGAAACCGCACCCGCAGTTGCATGCGGCACAGGACTAGTGTCCTGTCCCGCATATGACTGCGATAAGTAAAACGCGTGCCAAGCGGGTCAGGACTAGGCGCAAACCGCAGCCGTACCGGGCTTGTACGGCGAGGATTTGCAACGACGGACTGGCCCGTTTGGCGCCGTTTTACCGCAGTTATATGCGGGACAGGACACTAGATGACCTTGCGCCTGAAAATCAACCTGATGGTCAGCGTGCTGACCTTGTTGTTCGCCGCCGCCCTGGTCGCCCAGGAGTTCGACGACGAACGCAAGTCGGTCCGCGAAGAAGTGGTCGCCGCCAACCGCGTGGCGGCGCAGTTGCTCAACCGCATGGTGTGGGAATACTCGTCGCAGGGGCCGCAGCGGCTGCTGTCGTACCTGCGCGGCATGGGCCGCGTCCGCTCCAACGAGATCACGCTGTTCGACGCCGCGGGCAATGCGCTGTATCGCTCGCCGCCGCCGTCCTACAAGACCGGGCGCGATGCTCCGGCCTGGTTCGAGCGGCTGGTATCGCCTCCGCCGTCGGCGCAGGCCATCGCATTGCCCGACGGCATGCTGGAGATCCGGGCCAATGCCGGGCGCGCGGCGCTCGACGCCTGGGATCAGTTCGTGGTGCTGGTCGGCGCGTCGCTGGTGCTGCTGCTGGTGTCCAACGCGACGGTGTTCTGGCTGGTCGGACGCGCGGTTCGACCGCTCGCACGCATCGTCGATGCGCTCAACACGCTGGAGGCGGGCCGCTTCGACGTGACCCTGCCGCCCCTGCGCGGCACGGAGGCCGCGGCCATCGGGGTCGCGTTCAATCGCATGATGGGCGTGCTCAAGCACAACATCGAGACGGAGCATCGAGCAGCTTTGGCCGAGCGCCAGCTCGACGAGAACCGCAAGCTCACCCACTGGATCGACGGCCGCCTGGAGCAGGAGCGGCGCAGCATCGCCCGCGAGCTGCACGACGAGCTGGGGCAGTCCGTGACCGCGATCCGCAGCATGGCGCTGTCCATCGCACAACGCACCGCGACGGTCGACGCGGAGTCCCGCGCCGCCGCGAACGTCATCGCCGACGAATCCTCGCGGCTCTACGACGCCATGCACGGCCTGATTCCCCGCCTGACGCCCCTGGTGCTGGACAAGCTGGGCCTGGAGGAAGCCTTGCGTGACCTGGTGGACCGGACGCGGCGCAGCCAGCCGGGCGTGCAGATCGAGCTGCGGGTGGAGATCGGCGAGTCGCCGCCACCGGCCGACACCGCGCTCACGCTCTACCGCGCGGCGCAGGAGGGCATCACCAACGCCTTGCGGCATGGGCAGGCGACGGTCTTGAGCGTGCGCCTGGACGCCGTCGACAACGGCATGCTGCTCGAAGTCGTCGACGACGGACGCGGCCTCGCGCAGGACTGGTCCGTGGACGACGGCCACCACGGGCTGCGTTGGCTCGCCGAACGCGTCGAGGCGATCGGCGGCCGCTTCGCCCTCGATCCCGTCGAGCCGCACGGGGTGCGGCTGGTCGTGCGCGTGCCGTTGCACGAAGCCGCGGAGGTCGCGTGATCACGGTCATGCTCGTGGACGACCACGCGCTCGTGCGAATGGGGTTTCGCATGCTGCTCGCGGACGCGCAGGTCGAGGTCATCGCCGAGGCCGCCGACGGCGAGGAGGCGTGCCAGCTCTACCCCCGCGTGCGGCCCGATGTGGTCGTGATGGATCTCTCCATGCCCGGCATGGGCGGCATGGAGGCCGTGCGCCGGCTGCTGGCCCAGGATCCGAAGGTGCGCGTGCTGGCGCTCTCGGCCCACGAGGACACTGCCCATCCGCGCCGTGTGTTGCGTGCCGGCGCGTTGGGCTACCTCGCCAAGCGCAGCGCTCCGGAAGCGTTGATCGAGGCCGTGCGCACGGTCGCGCGCGGCGACCGCTACATCGACGCCGAGACGGCGCGAGCCCTCGCGATGGCCCAGCTCGAGGGCGAGGAGAGCCCGGCGGAGGTGCTGAGCGAACGCGAGTTCTCGGTGTTCCTGCAACTGGCGCGCGGTGGGTCCGTGGCGCAGATCGCCCACAACCTGAGCCTGTCGACGAGCACCGTGGGGACGCATCTCTACCATGTGAAGCAGAAGCTGGGCGCCGGCAACCAGTCGGAACTGACGCTGGTGGCGTTGCGGTGGGGCCTGATCCAGGCCTGAATTCCGGGCTCTACGGGCTCTGGAGAGACCGCGCGACGCGCCGCATCGCGGCAAGGCTGCGCGTCACGTCGTCTTCGGTGGTCGCCCAGGAACACACGCTGATGCGCATCGCGGTGCGGCCCTGCCAGCAGGTTGCGCCGCACCAGCACGTTCCATCGGCCTGCAGCGCGGCGATCAGGCGCCGTGTCGTCTCGGCGTCGCCGTGGCAGACGAGCACCTGGTTCAGCACGACATCGTTCAGGATCTCGAAGCCGGCCTCCGCCAGCTCCCGTGCGAAGCGCCGGGCATGGGCGCAGCAGCGCTCGATCATTTCAGCCACTCCGGCGCGACCCAGGGTGTTCAACGCCGCCCAGACGTCCACGCCGCGGGCTCGGCGCGAGAGCTCGGGCGTGAAGTCGGACGGATCGCGGGCATCGCCGACCGGCAGGTAGTCGGCAGAAATCGCCATCGCGGCGCGCAGTGCGGCGGCGTCACGGACGAAGGCGAGGCCGCTGTCGTACGGCACGTTCAACCACTTGTGGGCATCGGTCGCCCAGGAGTCCGCCAGCGCCATGCCGGCGACGAGCGGCGCAAGCTCCGGGCTGGCTGCCGCCCAGAGGCCGAAGGCGCCGTCGACATGCACCCAGGCGCCGGCGTCGTGGGCCTGGGCGATGACGTCCTCGAACGGGTCGAACGCGCCCGTGTTCACGTTGCCGGCCTGCAGGCAGACGATCGCGGGCGCCGGCAGGGCGGGCAGGCGGTCGGCACGCAGCCGGCCCTGGGCGTCGACGGGCACGCGCAGCACCCGGCTGCGCCCCAGGCCCAGCAACCCCAGCGACTTCACGAGCGTCGGATGCGCCTCCTCGCCGATCACGACCGTGACCGGCGGTGCGCCGAACAGGCCGTCGGACTCGACCGACCAGCCTGCGCGGGCGAGCACGGCATGGCGTGCCGCGGCGAGCGCGCTGAAGTTGGCCATCGTGGCGCCCGTCACGAACGCGCCGGCACAGTGCGGTGGCAGGCCGAGGAGATCCAGCATCCACCGCAGCGCGACAGCCTCGAAGGCCGACACGGCGCGGGCGGGCCCCTGCAATGCGGCGTTCTGGTCCCAGGCGGTGGCCAGCCAGTTGCTGGCGACCGTCACCGGCAGGGCGCCGCCGATCACGAAGCCGAAGAAGCGTCCACCGGCACTCGCCATCGTCGCGGGCGAGCCGAGGTCGTCGAGCAGGCGCAGGGTTTCGGCGGGCGCGCAGGGGTGCTCCGGCAGCGCGCCGTCCAGTTCCAGCAGACCGGCGAGGGCGGGGGGCTCCGGCGCGACGGCGCGGTGGGCCAGCCCGTCCAGGTAGCGGATCGCCCGCTTCGCCGCGTCGTCCAGCAATTCGTGCATGACAGCCGCCTCGTGGAAGTCGAGTCGGCATTATTCACTTTGCGTGCCGGCGCCGCCCAGGCGCAGCGCGATTCAGCGGGGCGGCGGTTGCGGAGCGGCGGGGTCGGCGTCGGCGTCGGGCTCGCAGTGGGCGTCGCGCATCGCACTGCCCACGGGCAGGAAGGTGCCGTAGCGCAGGATGTACTCGCGCTGCACCGCGTACGCCTCGAACTCCCAGTGCACGAACTGCTTGCACGACGGAACGCTGTCGAACGCGGCACCGCCCGCGAGCGAGGCGTCGCCACGCTCCACGGCCTGAAGGTAATGCACCATCTCGTGCACGACGATCGAGCTGGCGAACAGGTTGCCTTCGGGGTCGAGGGCCTCGTCGATGTAGAGGCGGCGGCCGCCGGCATACCAGCCGAGCACCTTGCATTCGCGGTGGTTGCACGCGTTCTCGACGAAGAACGCGTGCGGCTTCGCCACCACGATCGGCGCCTCGACAGGGGCAGGGTACCCGGACAGGGTGACCGCCCAGGACAGGAGGGTTGCATAGAGGTCGGACATGCGGACACCTTGGTTCTGCGTGCGACTGCATTCGTCGCATTGGAGCGCCGCCACGTGGCCGGCGTCGACCGGTGTCCAGGTCTCGCGATGCACGCTGATGGTGCTCGCGATGTCATCTCTCGGTCTGCATGGACTCGCAAAGCAAGCCATGTGCCCCAACAGCTGGACCATCGCACGACAAGTCACCGAACGCCAGTTCCAAAAGTGATAGGGGCCGCTCGGGCGAAAGCCCGAACGGCCGCTCAGCGCACCGCCTTGTCGAGGTTCTCCGCCCGGGCCAGTCCCTTCGCCTGCGCGAGGCCCGTCGCATCGCGGAGGATGGTGTCCGCCAGGTCGGACTCCGTGAAGTCGGCGCCGGTCACGTCGGCTCCCGTGAGATCCGCCCCGACGAGCTTGGCGCGAAAGAGGTTCGCGCCGCGGAGGTTGGCGCGTCGCAGGTCGGCGTAGGCCAACAGCGTGCGGTTGAGGTCCGCGCCGGCCAGGTTGGCACCGGAGAGGTGCGCACCGGTGAGGTCCGTGCGCATCTGGCCCATGCCCTGGTTCTTGATGTCCACGCCGATGCGCGCCTCGCCGAGATCCGCGCCGGCGAGGTCGGCACCTGGCAGGTCGGCGATCATCCGCGTGCCGTGCAGGTCGGCGCCCTTGAAGATGGGCATCGTCTTCACCGGACCGCCCAGGATCACGACGGAGAGCAGGCTGGCGCCCGCCATGCGCGCAGCGGTGAAGTCGGCGCCCATGAGCCAGGCGCCATTGAGGTTGGCTCCCCGCAGATCGGTGCCGGAAAAGTTCGACGAGACCAGGCGACTCGCGAACAGATTGGTGCCGTGCAGGCTCGCGTGCCGGAAATCGAGGCGACTGAGGTCGAGGTCCGACAGGTCCTTGCCGTCGAAATTCGCCGGCTGCTCGGCGCTCGCCTGGGCAAGGGCGTGTGTCACCTGGTCCGCCGACAACTCGGAGGCGCTGGTGCGTGCAATCGCGCCGAGCAGAAGCAGCGCCAACGCTCCGTGGTGCAGGTGAAGCCAGCCCGTTCGGCGCTCGCGGCCGGGTGTCGGCGCGAAGGACTGCAAGGCAGGGGAGGACAGCGGGGCCATGGGATTCTCTGGTGAGGGCCGTCGGAGACAGTCGGCGTCGAGTATTCACCCAATGCCGCGGGGGCGCAATTTGCGCACCTGTCGCAGGTGGCCGGGAAGGGGCTAGGATGCGCTGCCCGCAGGGCGTCGCTTCGACGTCGACGGGCAACGACATGTCGTTCGAACGCATCCGCAGGAGACCGCAATGGGATTCAAGACGATGGCGCGACCGGCGCCCCGTGCATTTGTCGCGGGCTGCCTCGCGGCACTGGCGTGGTCGGACGCCGCCGCTGCCGGACCAGCGCCGGGCGTGGCCTATGTCAGCAACCAGAACGGCGACGTCAGCGTCATCGACCTGGCCACCATGAGCGCGACGGGCTCGGTCAGCGCCTATGGCAAGGAACCGCGCGGCATCGGCGTCACGGCCGACGGCAAGCTGTTGGTGGTGGCAAACCGGGAGGGCGGGCGCGTCGCGGTGATCGACCGGGCCAGCGGCCAGCTCCTGCGCCATGTGGCGGTGGGCGACAACCCCGAATTCGTGCGCGTCCGCGGCCACCTGGCGTTCGTGACCTGCGAGCCGTCGTCGAGCTCCGGGCCACCCGGTGCGCCGGCGTCGGGCCCGAAGCCGCCCGAGCCCGCCGCGTCAGGGCCCGGGAAGGATGACGATTCGAAGGAGCCCGCCCACATTGCCGTCGTCGATCTCGACACCGGCCGGCTCGTGCGCTCGATCACCGGCGGCCTGGAGACCGAGGGCATCGAATTCTCGGCCGACGGCCGCCGGCTGCTCGTCACCAACGAGGCCGACAACAACGTGTCGGTGCACGACATCGCGACCGGCAAGCTGCTGCACAAGATCGACCTGAAGGCCTGGGGCACGCGCCCACGCGGCATCAAGATCTCGCCGGACGGCAAGCGCTACGTGGTGACCCTCGAGTTCAGCAACACCTTCGTCGTCATCGACTCGAACTACCGCGTGGTCCAGTCCGTCAAGACCGGCGAGGCGCCGTACGGCATCGCGTTCGATCGAGGCGGCAAGCGGCTCTTCGTGGCCGCGGCCAGGAGCAAGACACTCCAGGTCTTCGATGCCGACACCTTCGAACCGCTCAAGGACGTGGCCACCGGGTCGCGCTGCTGGCATTTCAGCTTCACGCCCGACGACCGCAACATCCTCGTCGCCTGCGGCCGATCGAACGAGATCGTCGTGATCGATGCACAGACACTCGAACCCGTGAAGCGCATCGCCGACAGCCAGTTGCCTTGGGGGATCGTGACGTATCCGAAGGCGGCGGGGAGCGTGGATCAGGTGGAGTGAGTGGGCGATGGGGAGAGCGAACCGTCTCGAACGGCTGTTGCATGGCGGGGAGTCATCGATTCGAGGCGTCGATCTATTAGTTGACATAACGCACATTATGCGCAGTAAGCTCCAATGGATGAGGGAGCCAGTTACCTGTGAATCACAAGGACGAACAGCTCCAACAGCTTGTGAAACTGTTCGCGCGCTACATGACAATCCAACACTGAGTATTGCGAGCATGGCGACCGGTAGTTCAAAAACAAGGTCGGCCCTCCTCGTGCCGGGTTCAAGTATGAAGCTGCATCCAGACGGGCTTTGGCGCTCGGTCAAGAATTGGTACAAGAAGGCACCGGATCGCAGCCACCTAACGCTCGCCTCGAAGCGCTACCTTGATGCCTCGTACGTGCCTGACGTCGATCTCGACGACGATTGAGTGATCCAAGAGTCTTGCCCTCGAGAGGTTCGTCAGCTCTAGTCTGACTCAGGGGCGTCGTCTTCTTCCGCCGCTGTATCTCGCACCGCATTCCAGGCTTCGAGCAACTGGCCAAGCTGTGCATGGACTTCCGAAAGCTGCTTGGCAACATCTCGCACTGCGGCAGCTTCGTTGACGATGGCGCTTGCCGATTTCTCAGTTGGTTGCGGCCCGCCCTCCTCATCGACGTCGTCGACCTCATAACCTGCCGGCTTTGCCTCAGCTTCAACGTACACGATTCTCACCGTTGGGGGCTCGATCTCGGTCGGCTGCCACTGTTCGAAGGCTTCCAACAGCGCCGCCTCAGCAGGATCGATGAATTTCGCTTCAGCCTGGCCAAGCGTCTGAGATGAAGACAGCTGGGTGAGCGCGATGCCGCCCAAAACAGCTCGGCCCATCGAGTCGAACATTGTGCGAAGCTCACGCACATACTTGCCGTGCGGCTGAAAACGGAGCCAGGGGTTTGACTCTGGACGCAGCTGCTTCAAGACATTGAGCGCATCTTCGTAGGCGGCGAGCGGATCCGCCTGTTGGGGCAGGCCACGCCGATGTAGCCAGAGCTTCAAAATCAAGTCGGTGGCGGCACGCTCATGCTCGGCTTTCTCAGGCCCAGACGCATCGTTCGCCTTGGAGATCAAATCCGCCAGGTGATGCGCCATCCAACGCTGTAGCAGTTCGCCGCGAGTATC
>Ga0307516_10006645_pt1 | contig 13520 bp, 10 predicted proteins | sample 19_EM_MG_FD_203310 | JGI IMG/M metagenome (GOLD analysis project Ga0307516, IMG submission 203310) | Populus trichocarpa ectomycorrhiza microbial communities from riparian zone in the Pacific Northwest, United States - 19_EM | ecosystem: Host-associated > Plants > Roots > Unclassified | place... | reverse complement strand
CACGCACGTTGGGTGGATCGTTTTTATGACGTGCGTGGTCACCCCCGGCCCCGGTCTTGCATGGGGGTCTCCTGCGCCAGGTGATGGGTTCTGCGCGCCCTGGTTGCCAGTGCGGGCTGGGCGGTCACCGTGCGGATCTGGTCTGGCTGCCGCGCTCGGGTGACGCCAGGGGATTTTTGTCCGGCGGGCCCGGCTGGGTGGTGGGTCAGGCGGACGTACCTCGCCGGTTACGGTGGCGGTCGGTTGCGGGCGGCGCCCTCGGCGGGTCTCTGCCTTCGGACACCACGGCCATGACTTGGGCGTGCTCTCGCTTGCCGGGCCGGGCGACCACATCCCGAGCGTCTCGTCCCGCGCTCCCGCCCGAACCTCGCAAAACGCGCCGTGTCGCCGTCACCGTGCCCGGCACCTGGTCTCGGCCGCTCCACTCCACCATCCCGTTACTCCGCCCCGTTTCCCGGCGAATCTTGGAGTGCTCAAGGCGCCTGGGAGTCTTCTGCTTGGCTATCTCGCAGTCGATCCGCGATACCTCGCCTAAGTGACAGCGTGCGCTCGCGAACGACGCATGCGATTCCTGGCAACCAGGGCGGCATCCTCCGGTCGTGGTACATGACGCGAAGCCCGAGGGGGATACCGGCGCACCCACGACAAGCGCTCAGGCGCGGCGCCGCGTGCGGATCTTGTTGGCGGGCGGCCCACCGGCGCGCCGAAGTCCCTCAAGATCCATCAAAGTGGCCGATCACGGCTCGGATAAAAGCTACTTAACGGAAATTTCTGCCTCCAAGAAGGTTCTCCGATCAACCGAGGGTTTGCTGCCCGATAGCGTCCTGGACCGCGGTCACCGATCCGGGTACTTGACGACAGGCTGCCCGCCAACCAAGCAGAAGTCTCCGAGCTGGCCCGAACCCCTCACGGTCTGCTCCACCAACCTCCATACCGCCACGCCGCCCTACCGGTGGCCCGGTTCGTGGCGCCGTCTCGGTGAATCTTGGAGATTGCGGACGGCGACATACCTGCCTGTGGGGGTGGTGTGCGGCTCCGGCCGGACACTGCCGACACTCCGCTGAGAGAGATCGGCAACTGTGCCCTGGTTTCTCCTGGATTCCGACCACTCGAACGAGTGTTGGCGGACGGCACCCGAGCCACTCCCGAACAAGCCTTGAGCACGCCCGCAGCCCGAACTCCGCACGATCCTCACCCATCACGCCGACCCGGAATCGACAATGTTGCGTGCGGGCGCGGAGCGTGACCAACCAGGAGCGCGAGTGCTTGAATGCGGACGCTGGGCAGCCGAGACGGGAGTTGGTCGCTCTGCACAGGTGACCGGCCGGTAGTGAGCTGGTCGAGCCCGGCGTTCTTGGGGTAGCGGATCCGCCGGTAGCAGCCGGTAGCGGCCGGTCCGCCGGTAGCAGCCGGTAGCGGCCGGTCCGCCGGTAGCAGCCGGTAGCGGCCGGTCCGCCGGTAGCAGCCGGTCCGCCGGTAGCAGCCGGTCCGCAGGTGGCAGCCGGTCCGCCGGTGGCAGCCGGTCCGCCGGTGGCAGCCGGTCCGCCGGTGGCAGCCGGTCCGCAGGTGGCAGCCGGTCCGCAGGTGGCAGCCGGTCCGCAGGTGGATCTTGCGGGTTGCCTGGTCAGCGCGACGTCGCCGGGGATTGGCGGTTCGGCCAACGTGCCGCGCGGCCCGGGCGGATGCTGGATGTTCCCCGCGGCGAAATCGTGAAGATCGAGTGGGTCTAGAGGTTGATTCGGTCCTCGACGGCGCTCAGCGCGATGTCTGTGCGGTGGTGGGAGCCGTCCAGTGTTATGCCGTCCACCAGGGCGTATGCCGCCGCGCGGGCCGCCGCCAGGTCTGGGCCGGTGGCCGTGGCGCTGAGCACCCTGCCGCCCGACGACACCAGTGCGCCGTCTTCCCGGCGGGCCGTGCCGGCGTGGATCACGCCGGGCTGCTCGCCGCCGGAGATCACGTCGCCGGTGCGGGGCGTGCCCGGATAGTTGTGGCTGGCCACGACCACCGTCACCGCCGAGCCCTCGTGCCAGCGCAGCGCCGGGAAGTCGGCCAGCGCGCCCGTCGCCGCCGCGTGCAGCAGCTCGCCCAGCGGCGTCGCCAGCAGCGCCAGCACCACCTGGGTCTCCGGGTCGCCGAAGCGGGCGTTGAACTCGATGACCTTGGGCCCGTTGCGGGTCAGGGCCAGGCCCACGTAGAGCAGGCCGGCGAACGGCGTGCCCCGCTTGCGCATCTCGGCCAGCGTCGGCATGACCGTCTCGGCCATCACCCGCTCGACCAGGTCGGCCGGGGCCCAGGGCAGCGGTGCGTAGGCACCCATGCCGCCCGTGTTCGGGCCCGCGTCGCCGTCGCCGACCCGCTTGAAGTCCTGGGCCGGCATCAGCGGCACCGCGGCTGTGCCGTCGGTCACCACGAACAACGAGACCTCGGGCCCGTCGAGGAACTCCTCGATGACGACGCGGCCGCAGTCGCGGGCGTGGGCCTCGGCGGCGGCGCGGTCATCGGTGACCACGACCCCCTTGCCGGCGGCGAGACCGTCGTTCTTCACCACATAGGGCGTGCCGAACTCGTCCAGCGCCGCCGTCACCTCGGCGTCGGTGGTGCACGCCGCGGAGCGGCCGGTGGGCACGCCCGCGGCGGCCATCACGTCCTTGGCGAACGCCTTCGAGCCCTCCAGCCGCGCCGCCGCCGCGCTCGGGCCGAAGCAGGCGATGCCCTTGGCCCGCACGGCGTCGGCGACGCCCGCCACCAGCGGCGCCTCCGGGCCGACCACCACCAGGTCGGCGGCGACCTCGACAGCCAGGGCGGCCACCGCCGCGGGGTCGTCGGCGGTGACGTCGCGCAACTCGGCCACCGCGGCGACGCCGGGGTTGCCGGGGGCGGCGAACAGTCGCTCCACCGAGGGGTCCGCGGCCAGGCCGACGGCAAGGGCGTGCTCGCGGCCGCCGGATCCGATCAGAAGTACACGCACGCCGCAGATCCTACGGGCCGGGGTTGATCTCGTGCGCAGTCGTCCACAGGTCCACAGTGCACCGGCGATGTGCTGTGGATAACGCTGTGGATAACAGGTGGGAACCGCGGGGCGGTGGGCTGCGGGGTCGCGTAAACTTCGGCAGTACCCGGGCCTCTCCGCGTACGACGTGTTTCAACGGAAGGCGTCAGTCAAGTGCCGGTGATCGTGTTGGTCGGCGCCCAGTGGGGCGACGAGGGCAAGGGCAAGGCCACAGACCTCCTGGGCGACCGGATCGACTATGTGGTCAAGTTCAACGGCGGTAACAACGCCGGCCACACCGTCGTGATCAAGGGTGAGAAATACGCCCTGCACCTGCTACCGAGCGGCATCCTCACCCCCGGGGTGACCCCGGTGATCGGCAACGGCGTCGTGGTCGACCTCGCCGTGCTGTTCGAGGAGATCGACGGCCTCGAGGCCCGCGGCATCGACACCTCCCGCCTGCGGATCAGCGCGAACGCGCACGTCATCGCGTCGTACAACCGGACGCTGGACAAGGTCAGCGAGCGCTACCTGGGCGCCCGGCGGATCGGCACCACCGGCCGCGGCATCGGACCGACATATGCGGACAAGATGAACCGGCTCGGCGTGCGTGTCCAGGACCTCTTCGACGAGTCGATCCTGCGGCAGAAGGTCGAGGCGGCCCTGTCGTTCAAAAACCAGGTGCTGTCGAAGATCTACAACCGCAGCGCGATCAAGCCCGACGAGGTCATCGCCGAGCTGCTCTCCTACACCGAGCGGTTGCGCCCGATGGTCGCCGACACCGCGCTCGAGCTCTCCCAGGCGCTGGACGCCGGCAAGGTCGTGCTCTGCGAGGCCGGCCAGGCCACCCTGCTGGACGTCGACCACGGCACATACCCGTTCGTCACCAGCTCCAACGCGACCGCCGGCGGCGCCTGCACCGGCTCCGGCATCCCGCCGACCCGGGTTGACCGGGTCGTGGCGGTGCTGAAGGCGTTCACCAGCCGGGTCGGCGAGGGGCCGTTCCCCACCGAGCTGCACGACGAGATCGGCGACTACCTGCGAAAGGTCGGCCACGAGTACGGCACCACGACCGGCCGCCCGCGCCGCATCGGCTGGCTCGACCTGGTGATGGGCCGGTATGCGCAGCGGATCAACGGCGTGACCGACTTCGCCCTGACCAAACTGGACAATTACGACGGGCTGGACGAGATCCCGGTCTGCGTGGCATACGAGGTGAACGGGGTGCGGCACGACGAGATGCCGTACAGCCAGAGCGATTTCCACCACGCGACCCCGGTCTACGAGACGCTGCCCGGCTGGAAGAAGGACATCAGCGGCGCGCGCAGCTTCGACGAGCTGCCGGAGAACGCCCAGCGCTTCGTCGAGTTCGTCGAGGAACGGATCGGCGCGCGGATCTCCGTGGTCGGCGTCGGCCCGGGCCGCGAGGAAGTCATCGAGCGGCACTCGGTGCTGGGCGAGGCCTGAGCCGTGTACGACGTCATCCTGCTCAGCCTGACCGAGGGTGGCGGCTCGGCCCCGGGTGCGTGCGGTGCGGCCTGCGGGGGCTGCGGCTCCGGCTCCGCGCCGGGGGTTTGCGAGACTCCACGCGTACCGGTGCTGAAGTGCGCGGATGCGCTCACCGCGGCCGGCGCGCGGGTCGAGACCGTGACCGCATCGTCGGATGCGGAGATCGACGCGGTCATCGCCCGGTTCGACGCGCCGGCCCGGCCGGACGGCCTGTCCTGGCCGGACCGGGAGAGCAAGCTGCGGCTGGTCATCGCGACAGCGACGGACGGCCAGCTGCGGGCGGTGATGCGCCGGCTGGTCCGGCGGTACGCGCCGCCGCCGAGCAAGCGCCCCGCCGACCTCGCCGACAACCGCACCGTGCCCGACCTGCCGCCGGTGGCGATCCTGCCGCTGGACCCGGCCAACCGCACCGACCTGGCCGCGCAGCTCGGCCTGCCCCGTGAGCCCGCCGCGGTCGCCGCGGCGGTGCTCGGCGACCGGATTCGCCGTCTCGACCTGCTGCGCAACGACGGCGGCTCGGTGACCGTGGACGGTGCGCTGGTCGGCGGCTCCGACGACGCCGGGGCGGCCGTGCCCTGGCGCGGCCGCATCGAGGTGGACGACGCCGTGCTCTCCGACGGCAGCGACCAGATCATCGCCTGCGCGATCGGCAACGCCGGCGCGTACGCCGAGTTCGACGGCCTGCCGCTGCTCGCCGAGCCGGACCCGGCAGACGGCCGGGTCGAGGTCGCGGTGGCGGTCCCGGTGCTGGTCAAGCAGCGCTTCAAAAAGCCGAGGGTACGGGTGGAGGTCCGCCGAGCCCGAGGCCGTGCCGTGTCGGTCCTGCCCCGAGACGGTGACCTGCAGTTCCTCGACGACGGCGTGGCGGGAACGATGACCCGCAAACGCTCGTGGTGGACCGAGCCCGGAGCCTGGGCGGTGTACGCGGGATGACCGATTGTGCGAGGCTGAACTAGCACTCAGGTACGAATCTTTGTTACGGGGAGGTCGCATCCGTGGAGGACGAGAACGCCGACCGCGTCTACGTCCCGGGCACGAACAGCACGCAACCCGACCGGGACGTCGAGCCGTTCTGGCCGCCGGAGGAGCTGAACGCTCCGGTGCACGGTGGCAAGCCGGTGCCCAGAGACGCACCGCAGGCTTTCCCGCTCCAACCGGCCCCGCCGGTGGCTCCGCCGCAGCAGGGTGACCCCGGCGTCTACCGGCCGATGGACCGGGTCGTGACGCCGCCGCCGGCACCACCGATGTACCACCAGCAGGCGCCTCAACCGCAGGTCCCGCGCCCGGAGCCGGACGCCAGCGGGGCACAGCCCTGGCCGAACATCCCGGCCCGCACCGGACCGCCGGATTCGGGGCACTTCTCCGCATCTGCCCATGTTCCGCCGCCACCGACCACTTCGGACGCTTCGGCGCGGGCTTCGGGCAGCGCGACACCAGTCTCCGGGCCTGGGCCGACATTCGGCGCGCCGGCCAGTGAGGGAGCGCACCCCGACGGGCCATCCGCGGCTTCTCCTGACCCGGCGTTCGGCGCGCCGGTCAGCGGAGCGTCGCGCCCTGATGAGCCGTCCTCGGCGGCGGATTCGCCGTGGGCGCAGCCGCCGCAGCGGTCGCCACAGACAGACGGACCTCCGGTGGCCGAGCCGCGGCGCGGGACGGATGCCTCCGGGCCGGTGTCGCGGAATGGGGCTGTGTCGGGACCCGCGCGCATCCCGACGGTGGCGCCACGGAAAAGCCCCGAGAACCTGGACGAGCAGCATGCGGGGGCGGTCTACCGGCCGGGACCGGTCGGCCCGAACAGCCCACGGCCCAACGACCCGCAGCAGGCCGGCCAGCAGCCGGGACCTTTGGCCGGCGCCGCGCCTTCGCAGTCGGCTGCCCACCTGAGCGGCTCGGCGCCGGCGCCTACGCCGCCCCACCCGGCAATTCCGAACCAACCCGGCCCACCGCACGCGGGACCACCGCACGCGGGACCACCGCCTGGACCGAACCAGCACGGTCAGACACCGCCCGGTCCGCCCCCTCCCGGCCCGAGCCACGCAGGTCCGAGCCATGCTGGCCCGAGCCAGGTAGGCCCGCCCCTGCCTGGTCCGACTCCGCCCGGCCTGAGCCATGCAGGCCCGAGCCGGGCAGGTCCGCCCCTGCCTGGTCCGACTCCACCCGGACCGGTCCCTCCCGGACCGGTCCCTCCCGGACCGGTCCCTCCCGGACCGGTCCCTCCCGGACCGGTCCCTCCCGGACCGGTCCCGCCCGGCCCGAGCCATGCAGGTTCGACCCCGCCCGGTCCGACTCCACCTGGTCCAACACCACCCGGACCGCAAAGGCCTGCGCCCAACCAGGTAGGCCCGAACCAAGCTGGTCCGCCCCCGCCTGGGCCAATTCCTCCCGGCCCAAGCCAGGCCGGGCCGAATCAGGGCGGGCCAGTGCCGCCCGGGCCGCCGCCACCCCTCCCGGGCCCGACTCCCCCATACCAAGGCCAACCACATCAAGGCCAACCGCACCAAGGCCAACCTGCGCCGTGGCCGGTGGAGCAGCAGCCGTGGATGACGAACGGGCAGCCGCCCCCGGTCCCGGGTCCGTTCCCGCCGACCATCGATCCGCGGGCCGCCGCACCGCATCCTCAGCTTCAGCAGCCGCATCAGGGTGAGCAGCCGCCCGGGCCGAACCAGCCGCCGCCCGTCGACCCGTACCAGCAGTTGCCGTGGGTCTCGGACGGCACGCCGACCGCGGAGGAGTTCGCCCGGCGGCGGTTGGCGAAGCCGGCCGAGCCGACCGCCACCATGGGCGCGCGGGCCATGCTGCAGAAGGGCACGATGGGCCTGGTCCGGCTGGCGCCGGGCAAGCGTGAGCAGGAATACAAGCAGGACGTCGAGATGGTCCGGCGCAACTTCGGCGGGCTGCGGCAGGTCACCGTGGTCAACCCGAAGGGCGGCGCCGGCAAGACCGTCGCGGTGCTGCTGCTGGCGATGACCTTCGGGCAGAAGCGCGGCGGGTACGTGCTCGCCTGGGACAACAACGAGACGCAGGGCACCCTCGGCATGCGGGCGCAGCAGGACTTCCATGCTCGCACCGTCCGCGACATGATGCGCGACCTGCACCTGTTCCGGGGTTCGCACGGCCGGGTCGGGGATCTGAGCCAATACGTGCGGGCCCAGGGCGAGGGCATGTTCGACGTGCTCGCCTCGGACGAGTCGGCGACGGCGGGCGAGATGCTCACGGCCAGCGCGTTCGCCGAGATCCGGGAAATCGTCAGCCGGTTCTACAAGCTGATCTTCGTGGACACCGGCAACAACGTCCGGGCCCAGAACTGGCAGGCGGCGATGGACGCCACCGACCAGCTGGTGATCACGATGTCGGCCCGTAACGACTCGGCCGAGACGGCCGCGCGCATGCTGGACCACCTGGAGCAGAGCGGCCGGCAGCGGCTGGTCCGCCAGGCGGTCAGCGTGGTGACAATGCCGCCGACCCGCAAGGACATCGACCTGCCGGCGATCCAACGCCACTTCGCGGCCCGCACTCGCGCCGTCCTGCTGGCGCCCTACGAGAAGCTGATCGACTCGGGCGAGCCGCTGCGCTACGGCCACCTGTCCGCCGGCACCCGCGACTCCTGGCTGAAGATCGCCGCAGCCGTAGCCGAGGGCCTCTAAGCCGGAGAGGCCAGGCCGGATGCCCGGCCTGGCCTGCTCATTACCGTCGCGCAACCGCCAATCGTGCGGCCGCTCAGGTGAGGGCGTCTGCCGCCGCCGGGTCGCTGTCGCGGAGGAACTGGGCGCAGCGGGCCGCCTCGTCCGCTTCCCCGATCTCCGCCGCCGCCACCGACAGGGCGTGCAGGCACCGCAGGAATCCCTGGTTGGGCACGTGCGCCCACGGCACCGAGCCGTGTCCCTTCCACCCGTTGCGGCGCAGCGCGTCCAGCCCCCGGTGGTAGCCGGTGCGGGCGTAGGCGTAGGCCGTGACCGGCTGCTTTTCGGCCAGGGCGCTTTCCGCCAGCGCCGCCCAGCCGCCGCTGAACGCCGGGAAACGGGCCGCGACGGTCTTGAAAGCGTCGTCGGTGCCTGCCTGCTTCGCTTCGGCCAGGGCGGTGTCGGCCTCGGCGTCGGCGGGAAGGCGGGTGGCCGGCGGCTCGGGAAGAAGGTTCTGCATGTGACCATTCAACCCCGGCGCGGGGGTGTTGCCGGGGGCGGGTGGGTGAATATCACCTCGGCTAGTTCCAGGCCTCGCCCAGCGCGCGCAGCCGGTCCGCGTACTCGATCTGCTCCTGCCAGGGCCCCGGCCAGGCCGCCAGGCCAAGTGCCGCGCCCGCGAAAGCGCCGGCCAGGCAGGCGATGGAGTCCGAGTCGCCCGAGGAGGCCGCGGCCCGGCCCAGCACCGTGACCGGCTCTTCCGGTGAGAGCAGGTAGCAGTACAGGGCCGTGGCCAGGGCTTCCTCGGCGATCCAGCCGGCGCCGATGGCCAGGCACGGGTCGCCGCCGGGGTCGCCTCGGCGTAGCGCGCCGGACACCCGGTCGAGCGCCGCGGCGTTCTCCTCCCAGCCGCGGGCGATGAAGTCTTCCGGTGTCTCCACCGTCGGCCGCTGCCACAACTCGCCGAGCCAGTCCTCGTGGTAGGTCCGGCGCTGGTCGGCGCAGTGCGCGCGCAGGCGCGGCAGCAGGTCCCGCGGCGCCAGGCCGTCGCTCAGCCAGCGCACCGCGAACGCCGTGAGCTCGCTGGCCGCCAGCCCGGTCGCGTGTCCGTGGGTGAGTCCCGCCTGCAGTTGCGCGGCTCCGGCGCGTTGGGTGTCGGTGAGGCCGGGGATCAGGCCGACCGGGGTGACGCGCATGTTCGCGCCGCAACCCTTCGAGTGAATCTGCGACGCCTGCTGCCAGGGGCGGCCGTCCGCGAGGTCGCCGCACGCGCGCAGGCAGGTCATGCCCGGGGCGCGGTTGTTGTCGGGGCTTATCGCCCAGTCGAGGAACGCCTGCCGGAGCACCGGTTCGAAGCTCGCCGGGGTCAGCGGCACCGCCGCCACCAGGGCTTCGCCGACCGCCAGCATCATCTGGGTGTCGTCGGTGACCAGCGCCGGGTTCCCGGTCAGCTCGCGCGGTCCGGCCGGCCCGTAGGTCGCGACGATCGTCTCGTAGTCCTGGAACTCGGTGGGCTTTCCCAGTGCATCCCCGTACGCCAACCCGAACAGTGAACCCGACGCGTTTTTCACGCTGGCTACCCTACGGTGATGCCCGGTGATCCCCTGCAGTCCGTTTTCGGCGGCGAGACGCCGTTCGATGCCACCGCGTTCGAGATCGAGTCGCGCGCTGAGTTGGACACTCATCTCGCCAAGCGGTCGCTTGCCGGTTTGATCGTGCTCGGGCTCCGGCTCGACGAGCATCCGCCCGACTTCGCCGGCGTCGACGTGGGGCAGACCCTGTTCGTCGGGTGCCGGCTGGCCGGGCCCGCGGTCGAGACCGACCTGATCGCCCGGGGCGCCCATCTGGTGCCGCCGTTCGAGCGGCCGTATCCGACCCATCCGGCGCACCTGTACACGCCCGAGGAGCTCTCGTCCGGGTTCGCGCAGGACGGCTTCGCCGGCATGTACGACACCCGCGTCTATGGGCACTTCCTGGAGCACGGCGGCGCGGCGCCCGATCTGCGGGAGGCCATCGGGCAGCGCCTGCACGACGCCGGCATCGACAACGCTCTGGGCAAGGCGCTGGCCGCCTGGGTCGGCGGGCACGACGCCCGGGGCGCGGTCGGGATCATGGGCGGGCATGCGGAGCCGCGCGGGTCGGCCGCGTACCGGATGGCCGCGACCCTGGCCTGGCGGCTGGCCGGTGCGGGCCGGTTGATCGTGACCGGCGGCGGGCCCGGCGTCATGGAGGCGGCCAATCTGGGTGCGTACTTCACCGACCGGACGGCGGATGACCTCTCCGCGGCCGTCGACCTGCTCGCGCCCGCCCCGGACTTCATGGACCACGACCCGTACACGGCTGCGGCGCTCGCCGTACGCGGGGCGTATCCGGCGCCGGCGGCCGGCGATGTGGTCGGCCGGCTCACCCACGGTGGCCTGGCGCTGCCCACCTGGCTGTACGGCCACGAGCCCGCGAACCTGTTCGCCGGGCAGATCGGCAAGTACTTCTCCAACGCGGTTCGCGAGGACACGATCCTGCGGCTGTCGCGCGGCGGGATCGTCTTCGCGCCGGGCTGGGCCGGCACCGTCCAGGAGGTGTTCCAGGCGGCGACGAAGACGTTCTACCGCACCGACGGCCCGTCCGGCGCGTTCGTCTTCCTGGGCGTCGAGCACTGGTCGGCGCTGCCGGTCGAGGCCCTGCTGAGGCCGCTGCTGGCGCGCTCACCGCACGGCGACCAGTCGGACCTGATCGTGGTCACCGACTCGATCGACGAGGCGATGGCGGCGCTGACGCACTGATCACACCAGGGACGCCTGGTACGTCTGCCCGATGAGCTCCACGCCGAAGCTGTGGTGTGCTTCCTCCTCGACGAGCGTGAAGCCGCGGCTGAGGTAGATGGCGCGCGCCGCGGCCAGCGGATGGTTGGTCCACAGCCGCATGGTCCGGTATCCGGCGTCGCGGGCGAACATCAGGCAGGTGTCCACCAGGCGGCCACCCAGGCCGTGCCCGCGGCCGTCGGGATGGACGAGGAGCAGCCGCAGCTGGGCCGTCGAGTCCGGCCCGGCGACGCAGAACACACAACCCACGCGCCGGCCGTCGACCTCGGCCAGCCAGGCGGTCTCCCGCTCGGCGTCATGACCGGAGGCGAAATCCGCGACGATCCGGGCGACCAGCGCCTCGAAGCTGCGGTCCCAGCCGAACTCGCGGTCATAGACCTCGCCATGGGCCGAGATCACCCAGCCCAGGTCCCCTGGCTGATCTAGGCGCCGGATGACCGCGCTCATGGCTGCCCTCCAAAAGTTGACTGAAACGACTGTTTCAGTCACGATAGCGCAATGTCGGCCCGACGTGCTGAGCTGCTGGAACGCGCCTACGACCACGTGCTGAGCCACGGGCTGGCGGATATGTCGCTGCGCCCCCTGGCCACCGCCGTCGGTTCGAGTCCCCGGGTGTTGTTGCTGCTGTTCGGCAGCAAGGAAGGGCTGGTGCGCGCGCTCCTCGACCGGGCCAGGAGCGACGAGCTGGCGATGCTGGCCCGGTTGCCAGCCGCCGGCGACCGCGTGGCGGAGATCTGGCGATGGCTGGCGGCCGCGGAACACCGGCCGCTGCTCGTGCTGTGGGCCGAGGCGTACGTCCGTTCGCTCGTCGATCCCGGCGGGCCGTGGGCCGACTTCGCCCGGGCCACGGTGCGGGATTGGCTCGACGTGCTGACCGCCGGACAGCCCGGCACCGAGCGGGCCACCCTCACCCTCGCGGTGCTGCGCGGAGCGTTGCTGGACCTCCTCGCCACCGGCGACGTCGAGCGCACGTCGGCGGCGGTGGAGATCCACATCAACGGCGGCGGGCCCTGATCCGGGCTGTCAGGCCACGTGGACGCGGCGCCAGCTGTTCACCGGGAGATCCAATTCCGGTACGTCGGTCAGCCCGTTCTCGTCCATCGCGTTGAAGACCGCCAGCCTGGCACCCTCGAAGAGGAACTCGACCGCGTGCAGGACCCGGGGCCGCCACTCCGCGGCCGTGGTCCGCTCGACGATGTTGACCTCGCGCAGCACCCGGCCGCGGGCGTTGCGCAGCGCAGCGTGCGGGTCGGCCCGCCAGTCCAGCTGGATGCCGGTGGCGTACCAGTCGATGGGCGCGCTCATGTCGACCTGGTTCCAGGTGATTGCACACTCATCGAACTTGCGGTGAGTAATTTCGACGTTCGTGCCGCCGAAGCCGAGCACCACCGGGCCGTCGGCGAACCAGCCGCGCTCGGAGAGGTCCCACATCAGCCATCCAGCGACCAGCTCACGGCCGATGAGCCGGGAAAACCGTGCTCTGTGCAGGGCGGCTAGGGCTTCGGCGTCGTGGTGCCAATCGGGTTCATACCCCTCGATGCCGAGCACGATCACCGCCCTCTTCCGGACAAGACGACGATCGTACCCACGCCTCTGCGTAGCGCCGCAACACGAGAACGGCCGGCCCCCACCGATGGGGACCGGCCGTCATCAGGAGCTCACTTGGAGAGCGTGGTGCCCGTCGAACGCAGGTGCTCACACGCCTCGACGACGCGCTTCGCCAGACCGTCCTCGGCCAGCTTGCCCCAGGCGCGGGGGTCGTACTGCTTCTTGTTGCCGACCTCACCGTCGATCTTCAGCACGCCGTCGTAGTTGCGGAGCATGTGGTCGACGACCGGGCGGGTGAACGCGTACTGCGTGTCGGTGTCGATGTTCATCTTGACCACGCCGTAGTCCAGAGCGCCGTGGATCTCCGACAGCAGCGAGCCGGAGCCGCCGTGGAAGACCAGGTCGAACGGCTTCTCCTTGCCGTACTTGGCGCCGACCGCCTCCTGGATCTCCTTGAGGATCTCCGGGCGCAGCTTGACGTTGCCGGGCTTGTAGACGCCGTGCACGTTGCCGAAGGTGAGGGCCGTCATGTAGCGGCCCTTCTCACCCAGGCCCAGCGCGGCGGCCGTGGCCAGGCCGTCCTCGACCGTCGAGTACAGCTTGTCGTCGATCGCGGCGGAGACGCCGTCCTCCTCGCCACCGACCACGCCGACCTCGATCTCGAGGATGATGTGCGCGGCGGCGGCCGCGGCGAGCAACTCCTCGGCGATCTGCAGGTTCTCGTCGACCGGCACGGCCGAGCCGTCCCACATGTGCGACTGGAACAGCGGCGCCAGGCCGTTCGCGACGCGCTCCTTGGAGAGGGCGAGCAGCGGGCGCACGTACCCGTCGAGCTTGTTCTTCGGGCAGTGGTCGGTGTGCAGCGCGATGTTGACCGGGTAGTTCTTGGCCACCTCGGTCGCATACTCGGCCAGGGCCACGGCACCGGTGATCATGTTTTTGATGGTGGGGCCGGAGGCGTACTCGGCGCCGCCGGTGGAGATCTGGACGATGCCGTCGCTGCCCGCCTCGGCAAAGCCCTGCAGGGCGGCGTTG
>Ga0307516_10006644_pt1 | contig 13520 bp, 14 predicted proteins | sample 19_EM_MG_FD_203310 | JGI IMG/M metagenome (GOLD analysis project Ga0307516, IMG submission 203310) | Populus trichocarpa ectomycorrhiza microbial communities from riparian zone in the Pacific Northwest, United States - 19_EM | ecosystem: Host-associated > Plants > Roots > Unclassified | place... | reverse complement strand
ACCATCATTGATCTCATCAAACTGTGAACCTCACAGCAACAACAGACACCGGTGACAACAGAACCACAATGGCACCAACTGCAGCTAATTTCGACGACAACTTCCGGTATCCAATGACTCCATACACGCGCAGTTATATTGACGGATTGGCTGCCGATATCATCATCGGGGGAGTGGAAATCAGTACTGAGGCTGTCTGGAATGCACATCGACATCTACACGTTGGCGAGATGCAGATCAAGGTAGGAATAATTGATATGAATAAGCTTACTGTATTGCTGATGTCTTTAGGCATGGCTAGAGGAGTGTATTCCATCCACCAATGCCCACGGTTCTTCATCCTCTACATTCAATGTCATTCGCAATTCATCTACACTTGAGGAACAAATGTCCACACCATATGCAAGTTCTCTACCTGGGCCATCACCTCTCCACAGAGTACGCCGTACATGCAGCTCGTCCGCTCTCCATCACTCTTCCACTGTCCATTGCTCTCCCTCTCTTCCTCATTCTCCCTCAGTCAGAGATCCATCATTCTCATCCTTCTTGGCACATTCGGAAGATATGGACGTAGCGCTGGAGGCTGAGCCAACATCTCTGAGCCATAGGATAGAAAACAACAATGCTATATTGGGAGTGGGATCACCAGCCAGTTGCAATTTTGGTTTGGACCCAGATGTGCTAGAGCTTCTACATGTTCTACAGAGGCTTGGACCTGAAGGCCGTATGGATATGGTAGATATGTGTTCCTACTGGCAATTGCATTTGCTAATGCTTTTGAAGGTCAAAAACCTCTACAAGGGTACAGCGAAGGTGTTTGCCAGGAAGGAACGTGGCCAGAAGCCCAGACATTTCAAGCCTAACCCCATGAACACCACAGCGGCGCATCTCAAGTCTTGGAAATCCCAGCGCAAAGCAATGAAGGCATCGGCCCTGAAGAGAAAAGAGAGTCGGCAGCATAATCAAGGATCAGGAAGTGCAGGAGGTTTTCCAGTTTCCAGTCGCGAGCTGAAGAATTTGCAATCCAATTTGGGACAATACTGGCAATTGTAGGGTTTGAGTCATGTCAGTGTATAATTCCTTTGCATCTTTAGTATACATCGATACCTGTGAGTAGTAGTCAGTATTATTTTTGGCCGGATGAGCTCAAATGTGTTGAATTTGTTTTCACTATTACCTACTGTATGGTATTTATTGATACATCATATTACGGGATTGTTTCCGGTAATTCTGTGGGGAAATTGGCAGTATTATTTGAAGTTTCAATAGCTTGCATGGTGACATTGTATTCGTAGATAATAACCTGTATACGTAGGTAGTTGCCATTCTTGAATTTATTTCTAAGTGTCAGCTATCCTGTTGCGCTCCTTCAAGGCTTTGATCGCTTTTGTATTATATCGATCAAATCCACAATTACCAATTACCGATAAATACTTCCCAGTACAGACAGTGATCGGTTTCGAAGTATTTCGATCCCCAACTTCGGGTGTCTAGATATCCACATATAGTCCAATTGGCACCAGCGATACTGATGTAGGCGATGTGGAAAGCTGATTCGGCAATGAGGAAGAGATTGGCAGACTCCGATCGTGGGTTTTGAAGGTTTTGATAATGGCTCTTGGAGTTGTGCATGAACGATTAGCAGCCATCTGGTAGATCCACGATACATCCAGCCATAGTTCAACCAACTGTTATCTGAATCAGCCAACTACCAGCACGGGTTGTATGTCGTTTAATCCCATGACAGTCTGATGCTTATGCATTACTATTACAAGATCCAATCGTTTTTGCGGTGCTGTTGCCAGGCTTTGATTGTTTTTGAACTATATCGATCAATTTTAATATTACCAATTACCAAAAAATACTGCCCAGTACCAACAGTGATCGATTTCCATCGGATTCGATCAAATCCTGAAAAATACAATACTTTTCGCTTATGTACTAATACCAGATGTATTAAGGCTCCAGTACCGATTTCCTTTTCCTAAATAACTCTGGCTATGGCACAATCACCAACTACTAAGAAATACTATGCTATACTGGGATGTAATATTGCGAAAACTCTGTGAGAAACACAAAGGGAATGGTGGATACTCAGTGACCAATTATCTACCCCTTTAGTTTTTCAGTTGCACCTCCTGCTCAGCAGCATCCCTCCTTCTGCGATCCTCCTCCTCTTCACGCTCAAGCTCCCGAACTATGATCGCTCCAACTTCGTCATTCCAATCACCATAATCCGTTTCGGCATCATCTTCATAATCCTCCTGATTGTGATCCTCAACCCGGTGCATATCTGCTGTAGAGAGCAATGCCTCAGCCCTGGAGAGAACCATCTCCAAACCAAGACTCTGCTCTCGACTCAGAATGTGTCGATGATTTTGGTGTAGGAGGTTAGAAATGGTCTGCACTCGAGAGAAGAGTAGTAATTTGTAGGGATTGATGTCTCCAATGGGGGGTGATAGACGAACCGCCATGAGTGCTATACACTGCCGGTGCAGCCAACGAACCAACCTCTTTGTGTGAAGAAGTAGTCATGCATGCTCCTCTTTTACCCGATCCAATCGTGATTGCACGTCAATTCCCTCTCGGATGTAATCGTAGACTGCCCAATCAGAATTACTCATTAATCTCTCGATGTCCCAAATTTCACCATCGGCAAGGTCGACCCCTGCCTCTTTCAGCCGATTGACATCCAGAGGCTGAAGCCTATCTGCATATTGAGCCTTCGTTACTTCTTGGTTGTAGGTGGCAACCAATCTATCAAGCAGAGCCCACCGTGAGTTTATCCTTCTCACGAAGTGCTTCGCCATGCTTCCTCCAAGATTGGCCCCATGTTGAGCTCGGCGATGAAGGATCTCAGTTTCTACTCGCCGCTCAGTTATAATTCTCACAATTTCCAGTTGAATCTTCTGCACTTCGTCTAAGGCAACTTGCTTTTTCGATCGTTGGTACCGCTCGCGGTTGGGCACCCAGTTGGCTCGATTCGTTTTGGTTTTCTGCAACAGCCTCTCCATTTTGCTCATTAATGAACGCCCTTCCCGATTGGCGTAGAGCTCATTCAAAGTGTATGGGTTCTGTTCCGCTTCTGCAATTGCTCGCTGACGTTCACCGCTTCGGGGCCTTCCAACTCTGTGGGCAGTTCGAAGTGCCAGGTTACGACGTAAGTTCGACTCCTGATGTAGTAACCGGTAAAGACTGTCATCATCCGTTTGTGCCCTGTTACTAGTACCGGTCAGCAAGGTATCCCGCAATATTAGTAAGGAATCCAGTATACCGGTGATATGTCTGGTAGTATGAGATTTGGTTGGCTGCGTGTAATCTCAAATACTCATCGGTAATGGTCTGACGGGGATGTACCCGTCCAGAGTTGTCGATACACTCAGGAACCATCATTCCAAGAACCCGTTATATGACTGCACTGGAATCTCTCTCAATCTTTACCATCTTCTGCCACCGGCGTGAGCGATTCTGTCTGAGTTGCTCTCTTCCTCGTTTCGCCAGGAAAAGTCCTTCACAACTATAATTAAGTACTTGTAGATACTGGGAAGTAACAGTGAGAACCCACTGCTTGCATCAATTTTTTGTGTGCGTCATGGCCCTGACGAATAGCGTCCAGGTCTGATGAGGTTACTCAGCATAAACCACAGCTGTTCCACCTCTTCTCCCACCATGAAACCAAATCCCTCCGTACGCAGCAAGTTATATAGAATGTGGCAGCATAGCTCATGGCTGTACAGATGGAATCTCCCAATACGCACCTACCAATACACTAGCCGGTGATCCTGTCAACTAATGATTGATACTAACTCTGACACGCTCAACCCAAGGTGCGTTAAGCCACCGCAATGATGACTCGGATTCACACACCACATCATAGCATAGCTGTATGCTACCTGCTACAGGACAGTCATCCTTTCTAGATTCAAGCAGTCGAATGGCATGGCTAAATCGTTCGTTTCCACCGTATACATTCAAGAAACGCAGGTTTGTACCATGGTAGCATGTCACTGCCATTAGCCCTGTCTCATCCAAAGCTTTCTTTGACTGTGACATAGCCTCCGCCTGATTCCATCCACTCGTCGCCTTGAACTTGTTTCCGCACCCTGCGGTGTGTCCAACACTCTCACCACCTGCCAAAGTGAACTTGTGGCGTCCGTAATCTATAAACAGCTTGGGCGAATACTTTTCGAACTCGAAAGGAGATCTGTCCTTGAACCTTATGTGTTGCTGGTTGCCATCAATGGATATGGCAATGGATGTGTCTTCGTCGCTGTTTGCATTGATATCGAAGCAACAGGGACAGATGTTTGAAAGGTTATTTATCTGCCATGTGCAGCAACCCACTCCGACATTCATCGTATCGAAAGCAGATGCAACCGTAGTATTGATCTGGTACTGCACTGCCAACCAATTGTGATAAGCATTGCGCATCTGAATGTACTCGTTAGTATTTAACAGTACTTCAGTAAGAATACTTACCTCACGGTCAAAAGAAGGTATTGCGGACATTCGATCATACTCATATACAGCTCTCAGTCCTCCTGCCCAAGCCGAATTGGAGACAGAGCCTAGGACACTCTGCTCATGTAGTAGCTGGAGTAGTCGAAGGCTGAAAACTGTTGCAGGCCTCACTGGGGTCGAAGGAAAGTAGCCTTCTTTAGCAAGTTGGGTACAGGAGACTCCACAGCTGCAGTATTCGACATCGCGGTAGAAGTATGACTCAAGACCAATAAAACGCACTCTGCAGGTTGCTTGCCTATCGCAAGTACACTCTTCTTCTGTTTTTCTGAATACCAGCAGATCTGCTATGATAGATCGAGTCCGAATCCAGTTTTCTGAGAGTCTTGATCTCTCATTATGCCGTGATCTCAGGGGTGGTGGGTTGCGAGCCATATGGATGTAAGGCTCGCCATTGCCAGCCTCCCCAAACGTCTCCAGCTCACTGTCATGCTCGGGGTTTTCCTCGTTGTTGAAAGGGTTGTCTCAGCTGTTATACCTCATATCGAATTGACCCCTCGATGGCGCATTATCATTGTATTACTGTCGACGGTTCCGGGAAGTCATGGGCTGAGACAGTAACCTCTCTGCAGCCTTGGGATCCATTCGGCATCCCATTATAGCGCTGACACCACTGCTATTCGGAAAAACCTCCACCCATGTCCTTCTCCGTGCAGGTGGCATGTCAGTGGTGATGCTGTACTTGTTACACCTGAATGTCCCATAGGAGTACGTAGGGTATCTAGAGTACGTAGCAAGGAGAAGAAAAGTGACGAGCGGGTGACGGATGGCGGATCTAGAGTCTAGGCGGGAGATAAAGGAGCCAGAGTTAGCTTATGGCCGTAAAAGAACGGGTGTAAGGAGTAACTCCGGAGATGAGGGGTCGAAGTGCAAACGAGCTGAACTTGACAGACACAGGTCGAGCCTCCCTGCGGGGAGGGGCCACGTACGCACAAGTGGCCTGAGTCCCTGCGGGGAGAGAGGCCACATACGAGTCTGGAGCGAAGTTCCCCGCTCGGGTGCATGAAGAACTCATCTCCCTTATCTACCCAACCTGCCAGGACCAATGATCCTACCACAGGGTCATGCACCTCGGGGGAATCCAAACCCGAGTCATCACTTCTCACGCCACGGAACTCACCAGATCTCACGCCAACTTCCGTGAATGAAAAGGGACGATTCCTCGCCTTGGAAAGAGGGGGATCAGCACGAACACCCTCATCGACACTACCACCGAACCCACACACAAGATCTAAGATTATTCCGTTGTGAATTATCGGAAGTAGCCTGATTACCTTTGATTCTCTCTACACTCCGGTTACGTTACAACCCCAGTGTCACACTATAATCTTGATCTCAAAATCACTCTACTTTCATGACTTACTTCGACACAACTTACTTCAAAGACCACCTTTACCTACTCGAGATATCTACCTTCCTGGAACCTAAATCTCAATACTCTTTCGATGATACCTTCCAATCAATCGATGACGAAATAGCCAACTACGAGCTGTGGAACGAATACAACGACGGTCCTATCCCGACAGCCTACCAAGAAGGCGACCACGAGCCCTGGAACTGGTACACCCAATATTGGTCCAACTGCGTCTGCAACCACGAAAACGCAGAGTTCACAGAAAACGAACTCCCAGAACTCTGTGACTATTACTTCACCGACGACGAAACCATCTACACTGGAGATTTCCTCGGCACATGCTGAGCAAAATGTCTTCCACCTCCAACTTCAACATGCTGCGGCTGGAAGCGCCCCGAGATCTGCTCCAGATCAACGACAGAACCCCCGCCCCCGATCAAGCGATAGAAGTGGCCAACCCGGCCATATGGCTCCGAAGCATGGTGCGACAACAACGACAGGCCGAAAACGACCTATGACAGCTCACCCAGGTATGTGGCAACACGATCGACCGAACCGATCAACGAATGCTGCAAATCGAAGAAGCCTACCAAACACTGCTACAAGGAACCAGGTACGTATATGACCGAGTCAACGCTAACGAGGAAATAGCTGAGGCATGGGTCCGCAGCGAGCTAGCGAACACTGCGAACGCATACGAAACCCTCGCGCAGAACGTTTGGCAGGCCATCTTGGACTGGACCCAAGAAGACAACCAGCGACAGATATGCCAGGCCAGGCAGCTCACCCGGGTAAATGACGCTCTGGCCTTCCTGGCGGAAGCCAACATGGCCCGGAGCCAGCATCTGGTCACCTTTCAAGGTAACGTAGAGCTATGGGCTGCGGACCACCAAAGAAAAGTCAACAGGATGGAAGGAGAATTGCAGCAGGCAAGAGACGAAATTCGACGGATAGCCACCCGGATCCCCCTCCCCGGGTCACCAACCACTAGAATCCCGTCTCCAGAACTTCCGCATGCCTGGCGAAGCCCAGTTAGGCCACCTAGCACCAGCGTCGCCACCGTGCCCACTGGACCTCCACCACCTCCGGCCCTACGAAGCCCCCTCCGATTCGCCCCTGCTCCTCCCACCAGAAGACTGCGACGACCGGCAATCTCCGCGACCAGTCCGCCAGCTCCGCCTCCACACACGACGCCAGAATTGAGGCAACGTCTGGAGGAACTTAGGCGACACGCAAGCCCAAGGCCACCAGCACCCGGACCAGCGGGAGTACAGGGAGGGAGCCCGCCTTCGACGCCACCCCAGTCCTCAAGGGGACCCCCCTCAGGTCCACCATCCGAACCGCCCTGTCTGCCCTTCCGGCAACCCCGCTCTCCCTCTCCACCTAGGGACACAAGACCCCAGATCACTACACAAGATCTCGTGCGCCTGGTAGCAGAAGGAGTCACGGCCGCCAGGGCAGCAGAAGGACCCAGGCCAGACCGACCTTGTACCACTCGGCTAAAAATGGAAAACCCGGAGACGTTTGATGGGAAGCCGTCCACGTCCTTTAACACCTGGTGGAAATCAGTGACAAAGTCCCTGAGTTTCTACCCGGAGACAGACGACGGGCAAAAGATTGCGTGGCTAGGAACCCGACTCACGGGAACGGCCAAGGCCTGGGACTTACACCGGTATGACACTCGGGGAGAAGAGGACACGTGGGTCAATTACTCCGCCACCATTCGGGCCGAGTACGAGAATAAGCGAGAAGTAGCGGACGCCCAGATCAAGCTGGGGCAACTCAAGTATACCGGCGATATCCGAATATACTTCACAGAGTTCAGAGTGCTTAACAATTACGCCCGAGCAACGGGGGAAGGCTTGCAGGAGAAAGTGGACCTGGCCATGACATCGGAAATCCTGCGAATGCGCTTCGCCCACTTCCTTGGGGAATTCGCGGACGATGAGGGATTCCTAGCGGCCACCTACCAAGCAGGACTACAGGTGGAGCGAATGAAGGCCCTAGAAAAGGCGAGAAAAAACAGTCGGGCAACCCGAACCGACGACAGAAAAAAGGATGGTCAGGGTAAAGGGAACCCTGACAATACCCGGAAGGGTAAGCAAGGTATCAGGACGGAAAGAAAGGGAAACCCCCCGACCAAGGAAGGATGGGGAAACGTGCAGGAGGCATTGAAGGGGGTTCCCCAAAGTGAGATTGATACTCACAAAAAGGATCGTGAGAATTGCTGGCGCTGCGGACGACCAGGTCACCGAACCTTCGATTGTTACGCGTTCACTACTGCAGCAGGAACCTCACTGCCAAAAGCTCCTTGGAAAGTGGCGGCAGTAACCAAGGAAGCCCCGGCTCCGCCACCCAAGCAGAAGCGCGACGAGGAATAAGAACCCCTACCAGCCGCCAAACAACAGAAGGTGGCCGCAGTCGAAGAAATGACCACGGACCCCCCACTATGGGCAAGTGAGGAGGACTTGGATTTTTAAGGGGACCCCCTCAGCCGCAGGAGAGGGTTCAGCACCTAGTATGCGGCAGGTCAAAACGAAAAGGAACCGAGGAAGACCCCCGGACCCCAAAAAAAAGGAGGAACGAGCAGCCTATCATCCGAATGATCCTACACCATAACGGACGAAAACGACCGGTCCAGGTGCTCTTGGATACGGGATGCTCGATACCCCTAATAAACAAGGATACGGTCCGCAGGTTTGGAATCACGGCCTAAACCCACGACACCAGCCGGAAAATCATGGGTTTCACTGGCGAAGAAATCGTAGGCGCAGGGCAGTGTCACACGGAAACGCTCCGCCTACAACACCGAGGACACTTCTCGAGAGAAGTTTTCGAGATATCCCCAATGGAGGAGACAATCGACATCTTCCTCCCGTTCCGGTGGATCGAACACCACCCCCCACAAGGAACCTGGTCCACGGAAGAAATCAGGTTCAACAGCCCCGGCTGCCTGGAAAAATGCACCGAATTCGGAACAATCGACTTCTCCCTCACCTGGGACGAATCGATAGCCCTGGAGCCCTCTGCCCGCTTCCTGGGGCGCGTGTCCACGGTGACCGAGGACCCCCGGCACGACGTTCCCCCACAATTTCAGCAATTTCTCGGGATAATGAGTAAGGAAGCGGCGGACGCCCTTCCGGAACATCGACCATACGACCGTAAGATCGATCTACGGGAAGGAACCACCGCCCCCTGGGGACCAATCTACCCTCTTTCCGAGGTAGAACTCCAGACTCTCAGGGAATGGCTAAAAGAGATGGAAAAAGTAGGAAAAATAAGAAAATCAACTTCACCAGCAGGGGCCCCCATCCTATTCGTCCCCAAACCAAACGTTCGAGGACTCCGGCTCTGTGTTGACTACCGGGGGTTGAACGCAGTCACCATTCCAAACCGCTACCCGTTACCCCTGATGCAGGAACTACAAGACAGGGTGCAGGGCGCTCAGTGGTTCACAAAATTAGATCTCAAAAACGGGTTCAACCTCATCAGAATCCGAAAAGGGGACGAATGGAAAACAGTGTTCAGAACCCGGTACGGACTCTACGAATTCCAAGTAATGCCCTTCGGACTCACCAACGCCCCATCAACCTTCCCAGATATGATGAACCATGTCCTATCGGACGTCCTGGATATTGGAGTTATGGCTTATATGGACGACATCCTCATATACGCCAAAACGGAGGAGGAGCATGACGGGTTGGTCAGGAAGGTGCTGGGCAGGCTCCAGGCAAACGGACTGGCCATTTCTCCGGAAAAATGCGTATGGAAAACACACGAAGTGGAATTCTTGGGGTACGTCATTGGACGCCATGGCATCCGGATGAGCCAGGATAAAGTGGAGGACGTACTATCGTGGCAACAACCGGCCTCAGTTACCGAAACCCAGTCCTTTTTGGGGTTTGCCAACTTCTATCGGCGGTTCATCAGGGACTACTCACGAGTGGCCAAGCCACTAACGGACTTAACCAAGAAGAACGAGAATTGGACATGGTCGAAGGAAGCGCAGGCAGCTTTTGAAGAACTAAAAGAGCGCTTCACTTCCGCCCCGATACTGGCACACTTCGACCCGACAAAACCAGTCATCATCGAAACGGATGCTTCGGACTTTGCGATAGGAGCAGTACTGTCCCAGCGAGACGAGGAAAACCGCCTACACCCGGTAGCATTTCACTCCAGGAAATTCCAACCCGCGGAAATCAACTACAAAATCCACGACAAGGAACTCCTGGCAGTGGTAGACGCCTTCAAGCACTGGAGACACTACTGCGAAGGGGCGGAACACCAGATACAGGTATTGTCGGATCACCAAAACCTGGAGTGCTTCACAATGACAAAAGCACTCAACCGCCGACAGGCCCGATGGGCGCAGGAACTGGCCGGTATAAACTTCAGGATCTACTACAGACCTGGCAGCAAAAACGGCAAACCGGACGCATTGTCTAGGTGGGCGGAGCACCGCCCAGAAAAGGGGGGGATAGAAGACCAGCCAGTAACAACGGTTCTGAAGAAATCCCACTTTGGAACACCAAACCGACAGGAGATAACGTTCATTGTCTCTTTGGTCCGGCTGACCTCGATCCCGACCCGGAAATGGGCAAAGGAATTCCTAGAGGAAGTGAAGAAGGAAGCAATAAAGGACGAAGACTACCAGCGAGGTTGGGAAGTGGTGGTACAGGAGCTATCGCCAAAGGCCGAATAGGCCAGGGAGAGAAACGTGGAAATCACGGGAGGAGTGTTATACCGACAAGGGAATCTGTGGATACCAAAGGGACTGATACAGCAAGTGGTGGAGTCCGAGCACGACACAAAAGTAGCAGGCCACTAAGGACAGGGTAAAACAATCGAATTGGTCCGACGAAATTTCTGGTGGCCTAAAATGAACGAACGAATCATCGACTTCGTCAGAAGCTGCCCGGAGTGCCAGCAAAACAAGGCCTCTCGACACCAGCCCTACAGCCTATCCTCACCTCTGGAACTCCCATATGCGCCATGGCAGTCAATCGCAATGAATTTCATCAGCGAACTCCCGCTGTCTGAAGAATGCGACCAACCTTGAGTAATCGTCGACCGATTTACTAAAATGGCGCACTTCGTTCCTCTGATAAAAAACGAGAAGACAGCCAAGGACCTAGCAGTGGTATTCGCCAGGGACGTATGGAAGCACCACGGCCTCCCTACGGACATCGTGTCAGACAGAGATTCACGGTTCACCTCGGAGGTCTGGAAGGAGTTCCTACGAATCTCGGGCATCCGGTCGCGGATGTCGACCGCGTTCCACCCCCAAACCGACGGACAGACAGAGCGGCTTAACCAGACCATCGAAGCCTACCTCCGAGCCTTTGTCAGCCGAGAACAAAACGATTGGGTACGACTGCTCCCGATGGCCGAATTCGCCTACAACAACTCCACCACCACGGGAAACGGCATGTCCCCATTCTACGCTAACTATGGCTTTCACCCGATGGCCATGGACCCGGCGTCAACAGAACCTCTCAACCCGGCCAGTAAGGTGTACGCCCATTGGATGCACACCGTACACGACGAGTCCCGGAAGGGGCTGGAAGAAGCACAAGAGCGGATGCGGCGATACACGGACCCAAAGCGGAAAAACCCTCCAGCGTATCAGGTAGGAGACCTGGTAATGCGCAGCGGCTGTAACATCAAAACGCGCCGGCCCTCAAGGAAGCTGGATCACAAAAATCATGGTCCCTTCCAAATCGAGGAAATCGTCTCCCCGCTAGCAGTCCACTTGACGCTACCTCGCAAATGGAAGATCCACAACGTTTTCCACGTATCGCTACTCGAACCATATCGAACCAGCGAACACCGAGCACCCCCGGACCCCTCGAAGGTGCTACGCGAAGCAGATGACATCGAACAATCAGAGGAATACGATGTGGAAGATGGTATGGCCTCGGTCGAGCGCGGCCGAGGAAACAACAAACGGATCCTCTACCTCGTCAAGTGGCTTGACTATCCGGAACGCAAAGACTGGACGGAAGAACCATTCGACAACTTTTCGGTAGGAGGTCAGGAGAAACTCCGGGAGTTTCATCAGCGGAATCTGAATGCGCCGAGGGACTACCGACTCGACGATGCGTGAAACGGAATGTCCATAAAAGCGCCCGCCGAAGCACCAGCGGTGGTAAGGACGAAGGGATGGAGGACTTCATCTCATACCAACGAGAAACCCTGCTTCTCAGGTACAAGAACTCACCGACGGATACCTTGGACTCGGATGGACGTGAGCCGTAGGGGTTCGGTAAGGCACACCTCTGTATGTAAACCTACGAGGGACAGCCCGGGCACGAACCCCAAGTCGAGAAGGTCACTCTTTCCACGTTTCCCACACCCCGAAAAACATCATATGCTCTCGCCCACGAGCGACCGATCTACCCGGAGACGACCGAAGCGATTCTGTGCTGGGGTAATTGCCGGGGAAACGAAAGCCACCAACAGGCGGCGGATTCGGGTGGCAGACGGACACCTCTGTGTGCACACTATTGGCTCGTTCGGCTTGTTTGTGCTTGGTCACTCCTTCCATGTGCCCCAGCCGAAGCCCGCCCGAATGTGCACAGGGAAAACTGGTGCTTTGGTCGCTAGGCACGCGGCTGCCCAGCAGGAATCATCGAAGTAAGAGTACGCTTCGGCCTACTCTGAGGGCCCAGCCATCTCGACGGATTACAGAGGGTCTCGGAAGACCACATGACCTGATCCGGTGGCTGGGAGGGCTGCAGGGGAGGAGGACTGCAGTCCGTGACGCGGACCGAGCACCGGCATTGAAAGAATGACTCGATCACAAGAGACGGGCTACCAGAATAGAAGACTGTGTTAGCACTCGGGATGAGGCTAAGGAAGAGGGGAGGTAGTGTTACACCTGAATGTCCCATAGGAGTACGTAGGGTATCTAGAGTACGTAGCAAGGAGAAGAAATGTGACGAGCGGGTGACGGATGGCGGATCTAGAGTCTAGGCGCGAGATAAAGGAGCCGGAGTTAGCTTACGGCTGTAAAAGGACGGGTGTAAGGAGTAACTCCGGAGATGAGGGGTCGAAGTGCAAACGAGCCGAACTTGACAGACGCAGGTCGAGCCTTCCTGCGGGGAGGGGCCACGTACGCACAAGTGGCCTGAGTCCCTGCGGGTAGAGAGGCCACGTACGAGTCTGGAGCGAAGTTGCCCGCTCGGGTGCATGAAGAACTCATCTCCCTTATCTACCCAACCTGCCAGGACCAATGATCCTCCCACGGGGTCATGCACCTTGGGGGAATCCAAACCCGAGTCATCACTTCTCACGCCACGGAACTCACCAGATCTCATGCCAACTTCTGTGAATAAAAAGAGACGATTCCTCGCCTTGGAAAAAGGGGGATCAGCACGAACACCCTCATCGACACTACCACCGAACACACACACAAGATCTAAGATTATTCCGTTGTGAATTATCGGAAGTAGCCTGATTACCTTTGATTCTCTCTACACTCTGGTTACGTTACAACCCCAGTGTCACAGTACTGGTGTCGATAGTTGGGTTGTGCAGGTGATGGTGGGGTTATACGGATGATGGCATTGTTTCTGTGTGGTGGGGAATTGTGGGGTTGTTTGTATGGCACAAATGTTGGATCACTCTAAAGCCGAATTGGATAATA
>Ga0307516_10006643_pt1 | contig 13521 bp, 15 predicted proteins | sample 19_EM_MG_FD_203310 | JGI IMG/M metagenome (GOLD analysis project Ga0307516, IMG submission 203310) | Populus trichocarpa ectomycorrhiza microbial communities from riparian zone in the Pacific Northwest, United States - 19_EM | ecosystem: Host-associated > Plants > Roots > Unclassified | place... | reverse complement strand
ACGGTGCTGGCGATCGCCTCCGTCAGCGTAGCAAGCAGGATGCCCGCGACAAGAAGGGCGCCTGCCGCAGATCGGTCACGACAGGGCCTGGCGACAATGACAACTCCGGTCATGAGCCGCTCCTCTCAATCTCAACCCGTGCGGACAGGCCGGGCACGAGGCGGCCGGGCAACGGGTTGCGGACAAAGCGGATCTTCACGGGAACGCGCTGAACGACGCGAACGAAGTTCCCTGTCGCGTTGTCCGTGGGAAGCAGGCTGAAGGCAGATCCGCTGCCAGGCGCAAAGCTGTCCACCACGCCTTCCAATGCCTCGCTTGGGTAGCCGTCGACGGTGATGCGGACGCGCTGACCGGGCAGGATATGTTCCAACTGGGTTTCCTTGAAATTCGCGACAACCCACACATCATCGACCGGAACGAGTTCCAGCAGGGAGCCCCCCGGCGCGACAAGCCGGCCGCTGCGGACCTGACGATTGCCGACAACGCCGCTAACGGGGGCACGCACCACGGTGTTGTCGAGATCGATTTGAGCAAGGTCTTGCGCGGCTCGTGCCTGCGCCACGGCAGCAACGGCGGCTTCGCGCTGCGTGGCGAGGACGGCGATGCGCTGCTGCTGCGCCTCGACCGCCGCTGCCGCCGCTGACACGCCCGCCTCGGCCCTCGATCGCGCTGCGTCGCTTTCATCCACCTGGGCCTGGCTGACAGCACTGGTGCGAAGAAGTTCGCGGCGGCGGTCGAAGGCCTTGGTCGCCAGATTCATCTCAGCTAGGGCCGAAAGTTTTTGAGCTTCAGCCTGCCGGACGAGAGCGTGTTGAAGTTGGATTTCTGCATCGACATTAGTAAGGCGAGCCTGGGCAGCTTCGACATTGGCCACGGCTTGCGCAAGCCGTGCACGATAGTCCCTATCGTCGATCCGGAACAGGACGTCACCTGCTCGGACGGTTTGATTGTCTCCAATTTCGACCGCCGTGACGTAGCCCGTCACCTTTGGGGCGAGCGGGGTAACGTCGCCGCGGATATAAGCATTGTCAGTCGATGTCTTACCGCTCGAACGAGCCCGAGCCCATCCCGCAGCCACGGTCAGCAGGGCGCCGAGGCACAGCAGCAAGCCGATGATCTTCCTAGTGTTGTGCTGCGCCACGACGCCCCTCCGGTCATGCGTGTTACCACTGACACATACGGTAACGGCCGATCTCCATTATCTGGAGGCCACGTCCCCGGTGCTTGAAGGCGCGCCACCCAGAAGCTGCATGGTGGCGATCGCCGCGACACAAAGGCCGATGACAACGTGCGTCCACATGGGTGTCGGTGCTGATCCGAAGCCGAGCAGGAACGGGGCCGCCGCCGCCCAGCATCCTAAGATGATGTTCGACCATTCGGCCCAAGCCCCGTAGCTATAGAGTGCCACGGCAGAGCAGCACACAATCAGCAAGCCCACGATCCCCGCATTCCAAGCCGCAGCGGGTAGCGCAGTGAACATGAGTGCAGCACAGGCCAAGCCTGCGCCGAGAAGCAAGTTGGTCCACTCCAACCCCTTGCTCGATACTTCATTTTTCATCTTCATCTCCTATTGCAGTCTAATGTCAGGAGAATGGAGCAGTCCGGCGCACTAGCCTATTCTACGCAGGCATCTATCGGGTGATGCGAAGGTCTAGGGCGGCTTGTCGCGGTGATGGTGGAAGCTAGCGAAGCGTTCGGCTAACTGCACGCTACGGCGGAGCCGTCCAACCTATGGGAAATGCAGCGATATGATTGAGTAAAGCTCTGAGCGAGCGAATAGAACCCGGCTGGCTGGACAGTCTCTGTGAAACCGCCGGGAAGTCGCAATCACCGTTCCGGGATTGGCGAGCGCCACAAATCCTTCCGGAGTTTAGAATGGACGGACGGCCGCGCTATAGGCGGCCTGGAGCTGGCTTGTCGAATTGACGCCAAGCCCTATCACCATGAACCGAGCCGAGTTTGTGGTAGCCGATTGCTCTTCAGCGCAGCGCCATCGCCTAAGCAGAGTTCGCAAAAACGGTCTTTCCGGTTTTGCGAAACAGCTCCGCTAAACCAAAGGGCTCCAAGCAGACATTCGGTGGTGAAGCCAGAAAAGCCTGCTTAGACTGCACCGGCCTCCCGCAGAGCTATGGCTGAATCCTGGTGACGGGCGCCAGAGGTCAGGCGGCGGCGGTTTCGTGGCCGGCTTCGACGCCGTCGGTGAGTGTGACGCCTGTGATTACCTTCGGCAACTGAGTTTGCCCGTCCAACCGACGCCAGGAGCGTTGCGCGGCCAGGATGAGCTTGAACACCGTGATCATGCCGGTGTCGTGGGAGAGACAGCCTTTGGCGCGCGTCGTGCGATGGCGGACGGTTGCGAAGGTGCTCTCGATCGGGTTGCCGGTGCGGATGTGCTTCCAATGCCCGGCAGGGAAGTCGTAGAAAGCCAAGAGCGTCTCCCGATCCTTGGCGAGGCAGGCGGCGGCCTTGTCATATTTGGCCTCGTACTTGGTCAGAAACCGGTCGAAGGCCTTACCGGCGTTCTTGCGGCTTTCGGCCATCCAGATCTCCTTGAGGTCTGCCTTGGCTTTGGGCTGCACCGACTTCGGCAGCTTGTTCAGCACATTCATGGTCTTGTGGACCCAGCAGCGTTGCTGCCGCGTGGCGTCAAACTCTTCTTCAAGCGCCTTCCAAAACCCAGGGCTCCGTCGCCTATGGCCAGTTCTGGTGGCACGAGCAAGCCTCTGGCCTTGAGATCCGCCAAGAGTTCACGCCAGGATTGAGTGCTCTCGCGATAACCCGCCTGGAGGCCGATCAGCTCCTTCCTGCCCTCTGGCGAGGGCGAACGTTTATCGTGAGCGACAAGCGCTCACTTCTGCCGATCAGCACCAGGCTGCATTGCTTGTCCGGCTCCATGCGCGCCTGGAGATAGACGCCGCCCGCCCAGATATAGACGTAGCGGCGAGCGGAGAGATCGCGCGTCTTCCAGCGCTCATATTCCTCCTGCCAGCCCGCCTTCATCCGCGCCAGCACCGCTGGCGAGAGATTGGGCGCGTCCTTGCCCAGCAAGGCGGCCAGCGCCTGCTGCATGTCGCCGCTCGAAATGCCGCGTAGGTAAAGCACAGGCAAAAGAGCATCGAGGCTCTTGGTTCGCCGGGCGTAACGCGGCAGGAGCGTGGAGGAAAACCGGATGCGCTCGCCATTAGCGCCGCCGCGATCGCGAACCCGCGGCTGGCGCACCATCACCGGCCCGATCCCGGTCTGGATGGTCCGCTCGGGACTATGCCCATGACGCACCAGGCGCCGGCGGCCATCCTCCGTGGCAAGATGAGTATGGGCCGCGAGGGGCTTCGGCGACCTCGGCTTCCACCGCCCGCGCCAGCAAAGCACGCGCGCCGTTGCGCAGCACCTCGGTCAGCGGATCGGCGATGTCGCCCGGCTGGCGCAAGGTGATGACATTATTCTCTTCCACGGCGTATCAATCCTTCAATGGATGAGTGATCGGCTCTCACCGTCACTTATACGCCGCCTCCCTTTCCCAGCCCCGTCACCAACTTTCCCGCATAGCTCCCTCCCGCATCGGTGATGGCAGTGTTTCCCACCCCCGGATCAGTTCGCCGATGGATGCGACCTCCATCTTGCGCATGACGTTGCCACGATGCAGCTTGACGGTCACTTCGCTAATGCCGAGGTCGAAGGCAATCTGTTTGTTGAGCCGTCCATGGGCTAATCTATGCAGGACCTCGCGCTCGCGTGGCGTCAGCGTTTCAAAACGTTCTACGTTCCATTTGACGATTTCAGCCTCTGCGCGCCGCGCGGCATCCATCGCAATGCCTGCAATCACGGCGTCAAGGAGCGTCTGGTCCCGCACCGGCTTGGTGAGAAAGTCCACGGCGCCGGCCTTCATGGCCTGGACGGTCATCGGAATATCGCCGTGCCCGGTGAGGAAGATAATTGGCTTGGGGCTGCCGTTTTGGACGAGATGATGCTGCACATCGAGACCGCTCGCTCCTGGCATGCGCACATCGAGGATCAAGCAGCCGGGGCTGTCCAAGATGTCGGCCTCAAGCAATTCGCTGGTAGAGGCAAAACAGACCGACTGAAAGCCCGCCGACAGAAGCAACTCCGACAGTGCTTCCCGTACAGAGGCATCGTCATCTACAATAATGACGAGCGGCTCCGCTTCACTCTTCCGCTGCGATGATGGTGGTGCCGATCTCCGCAGGAACTGCCGGTCAACTCTCATGTTCACCCTCCACTTCTCGATCACGTAAGGCATTGTCCACGGCCGCAAGGAGGGTCGGGGCATCGAAGGGCTTGCGGAAAAATCCGCTCACGCCCTGGGCGCGGTTCTGATCTGCTATCTCATGGCGGCCGGTGATCAGGAATATCGGCAGCTCTGGACGCGCCTTCTTCACCAGGTCACGAAGTTCGAAGCCGTCGATGCCGGGCATACCAATATCGGCGATAATCACGTCCACGCCCAACAGGCCGGCGGTGAGCAGCGATCTGACGGACGAGAAGCTGCGGGCCACATACCCCGCCGACTCCAGAAGGTCCTGCAACGACTCGAGCAGTCTCGAATCGTCATCAACAATCGCCACGACGGGTCTTCGATTGCTCACGCTCAGCTCCCTTCTGCTCGGCGCGAGTGTCTGATTGGTATTTCCAATCTTTCCGCGATCCGCACCAGGTCAGCGAGCGACGCTGCCGCCATTTTCTGCATAACGTTCCTTCGATGGATTTGCAGCGTTACCTCGCTGATCCCCAGTTCCGCGGCGGCCTGTTTGTTAAGAAGACCGCTCACCACGAGCGGCAGCACCTCACGCTCGCGCGGCGTCAGGCCAAGATAGCGTAGCCTCAACACACGAAGTTCGGCGCGCTCCGACCGCTTTTCCTGGTCCTGGGCGATCGCCGTGCGGATCGCAGTCATGAGGTCCGTATCGCTGAAAGGCTTGGTCAGGAAATCCACCGCGCCGCGCTTGATCGCGCGCACCGAGGATGGGATGTCGCCATGCCCTGTTAAGAAGACGATCGGCGGATGGTCGCCCTCCGCGATCTGCCTCTGCAGATCTAGTCCGTTAATATCCGGCAACTCGACATCCAGGACAAGACAGGCGGGGAGGTCGGGTTTATCCGCACTGATATAGTCTCCTGCTGATCCGAACGCGATGGCGCGCATGTCATGTGAGGCCAGAAGCTCGCTGAGCGCTTCCCGGATACGCGCATCGTCGTCGACGATGAAAACGATGTGGTCATCCATGGTCATGACGTTGTCTTCACCTCAACTGGCAATGTGAAGATGAACGTTGCCCCATACGGTTCGTGCTTCTCTGCCCATAGCCGTCCGCCATGAGACTCGACAATCGAACGGCTGATCGTCAGCCCCATGCCCCTGCCATGCTCTTTCGTCGTAAAGAACGGCTCGAAAATCTTGTCAGGAGTCTCGACGCCCCGGCCGCAATCGCTGATCTCCGTTTGAACGGCATCCCCTTTCCGGCGCACGCGTACCTCAAGAGCTCTGCTGCCTGCCGCCGAGGCCATCGCCTCCATGCCGTTGCGGATGAGATTGACCAAAACCTGCTGGATCTGGTCGTGATCGAACGCGACCAGTGGAAGATCGTTTTCAATGTCGATGTTTATACAAATGCGATGCTGTGCCGCTTCCTCGGCCATGAGGTTGCGCGCTTCGGCAATGACGCTAGAGAGCGTTGTGCCGGTCCTTGCCTCCACGGATTGCCTGAACCGGGCACGGATCTGGCTGATGACCTCCGCAGCCGAGTTGGCATCCCTGATGATGCGTCCGGCCGTGATCTTCGCCCGCTCGACATTTGGGGGCTCGGCAGAGAGCCAACGGCCGCATGCATGAGAGTTGGCGACGATCGCCGCAAGCGGCTGGTTTACTTCATGCGCGATGGAAGCCGTAAGCTCGCTCAAACTAGCGGCCTGTGACGCCCGGGCAAGTTTGTCCTGCGCTCTGCGCAGCGCCTCCTCGGCGCGCATCTGTGCGGCTTCCGCACGCTTGCGTTCGGTCAAATCGAGAATGTAGGCGACCCCTTGCCTGGACTGCCCCTCGAAACAGGCAGCCCCAATCAGTACAGGCACCCGGCTGCCATTCTTCCTGAAAAACTCCTTCTCGCGGGCTTGCATCTTGCCCGTCGTCCTGAGCTCTTCAGCCTCGTTGCGGGTATGCACTTCTTGCCATTCCGGAGGCGTCATATCGAACCATCGTAGCCCGGCCTGCAAATCCTCTCGCTCGTACTGAACCATGCGGAGAAACGCGTCATTTGCTTCAAGAAGCCGCCCGTCCAGATCCCAGATAACGATCCCGATAATATCTGAATCAACCAGTCGCCGAATCTTGGCTTCTCGTTCCGCAACGTCGCTGTAAAGGCGCATCTGATCGTCTATATCGATAGAAACTCCGTACCACTGCAGAACCGCTCCGTCTTGATTCAACAGCGGCTCGATGCGGCCCTCCACCCAACGGTACTCGCCGTTCGCACAACGTAAGCGATGCTTTCTGAAAAAGGGCTCGCCGGTGGCTAGAGAGTGGCTGAGTGCTTCCGCAAATCCGGCTGCGTCATCGGGATGGAGGGCTGACGCTATGTCCGCCGCCCGCCGACTCGTGCCCGGCTTATCCAAATCCGTTACGTTCAGCCCGAGAAGATCAATCAGACGCCTGTTGAAGAATGTCGGTTCGCCATCGGGCGCCAGACAGGCAATGGCGACCGGGACCGCGTCGACGAGCAGCGAAAGCTCCCGCTCGCTCCGGCGCAAAGTGGCAAGCGCCAGTTGGTGCTGCCGCGATATGGCGGCGACGATAAGTGCCGAAAATGCCGAGATCGCCAGAAAAAGCTGCAGCATCACCTGCCGATCCCTTTGGGACTCAGGATCGCCGGCGAATTGGCTGGCGCCGGATATTGTGAATACCGCCGTAATCAGAGCGAGGAGAGTCAGGGCAATGGCGGCTCCCTTAAACTCAAAGCGCACCGCCGCCCAAAGAAGAGGCGGCATGATAATATAGGCGAAAGGCAGATAGCCGCTCAGGGAAAGGGCGGCGACACCAAGAAAAATCAACCCCAGAACGCAAGCTTCGATCCATCGCGCAGTCGAGAGCTGGGCCGTGCCGCACCAGTTCTGGAACACGACCAGCGCCAATGGCGCTACGATCAGGACCCCGGTGGCGTCTCCGATCCACCATAGAGGCCAGGCACCCGTGAAGGTTTGCGCTTGCATGCCAAACCATGCAAGCGTCGCACTTCCCACTGTCGCGCTCACGATTGGCGCAATTCCGGCGCCAAGCACGATGAATGCGAGGACTTCTCCCAACGTTTCCAGTCGAACCGGACGCCTCAAGGTCCCGTTCACGAGCCAGGCCCCGGCCGCAGCTTCAAGAGCATTGCCGGTATAGATCAGAAAGGCCGCAGGCACTGGACTGTGGAACCAGAGGAAATTGCTGAACATTTCAGCCAAACAACCCGCCAGCATCCACCACGGCCAGCTAGGCCGGCGGGCCAGGACAAGCGTAGCGATGAAAAGCCCGCTCGGCGGCCAAATGGAAATACCCGTTCCAGGGACGATTGCGAGCGACTGAGCGAATCCGCAGCCCAAGATATAGGCCGCAGTAAAAAGCCCCAGATGCAACAGCCGGGGGCGATGCGACCAGACGCACATCATCGGCAGCCCCTCCCGGACAAAGAAAACCTGGGATCAGCGCTTCGCGTAGCACTTATCCTCGACATCCGGTCTAGCGAGGCCACGTCCGACCTGATTTCGGTCTGGACATCCAGTATAACGTTCTCGTGCACATTTGGGGTTCGCCAATTCATTCTGCACCGTAGCGCCCCTTCGATCGCCCGGCACCCTATGGAAATCCATGTACGTGCTTTTTGCGATCGCACGGGTGACGAAAAACGAGCCCGACAGATTGGACACTCGGCTGCCTTTCGGTGCTGCAGAGAGCTCAGTGCTCATCGTCCCTTGCGGAGACCGTACTTATCCGGCCTCCGACCGCAAGGGCACCGCACCGTAGCGAATGTCTTTACCGTGCGCCTTCAGTGAAGATTATTGGCTTGCGTCTCTCCTCCTTCCAGTGGCGGAGCGCTCTGTTGCTGATTTTCGTCTATCCGCCTCTCTCCTTGAAGAGTGCTGTGCAGCTTCGCCCAGGTCATAACCTCGTTTATCGTCTCGGCGCTGACTCCCTGCGTCCGCAGTTGGGCCGCCAGAATCTCGACGCCTTCACGGTTGCCGATCGATGCATAGATGGCGATCAGTTGAAGCGCCCGCGCGTTGGTGTTCGGGCCGCGGCCAACGCGGATGTCATCGACACTAGGCGGTAGAACGAAAACGCCCTCAGCCTCTCGCGCCGGCAACTCAGGCTTACACACGCCAGGTTCAGCAGGGGAATGTTGCTTGTGAGAGCCACGGCAGCCGTTCAGCGACATCGGTTCGGAATAAAGCGGTAGGTTCAAGACACAGATGAGAGTTGCCAGGAAGGCTATTCGGAACAACATGACGGACTCCTTTTCTGGCAAACGGCGACTGCGTTGACATAGAGTCGATGAGGCGTCAGGCGTGTGCCGAGCCCCGGGGTAGGCCGGCGAGCCTAGCGAACCCACCGGCATCGGCCAGTTTGCGCAACGCCTAACCTTTTCCAGAAAGCCTCACTGCTTTCGGTATGACACCGTCGCGCTCATCGCCGGCCTTGCGGCCGGCGGGACGACGCGTCGCAAGCGTCAGGAACACCTATGGGGACAGAGGCTGAGATCCGCGCAGAAGAGGTCATATTGCTCATGACCATCTCCTACTCTTGCGGAACATCGGATGTAGCAGCCCTTAGCGGCTGCCTCCATGCCGTGCCTGATAGTCCCAGAAAGCCCGATTGCCCTCTTGACTATTGGGAGCATAGCCGCCGTACGGGTCCGAGAAATCCGTCCAGGAGTTGGAGGCGGAAGCGCGGAGGCGCAGGGCTGCGTCGGTCATTGGGGACAATGTGCCAGCCAACAGAATGGCGAGGACGAAAGCGGGGGGGACAATCTTGCTCATGTTCATCTCCTTTGGTAGGGCCGGCTGCATTTGTCGCCGGCAGGGGCGATAGAGGCAGTCTCGGGGTTTTTCGCCCGTTGTGCTGTCATCAGTTTCGGCACGTCTTTCAGGAGCGGCCGGATAGATCTGAAAAGACACTGAGGATCACTTCAAAGTCTCTGCTGTTTTCGCTCGCCGCTGCTGGTTGAGCGGACGGCTTCTTGTGCCGCCAGTTCCATGGCCCCGTGCAAAGGCGAGTGACCTGAGATTGACGCCTTCAAGATCAAACGAGACTGCAGCCTCACGACGGGGCGGCGGCAAGGGTGAGTCTCAGTTCTTGTCAGGCGTCGTCAGGTTCTTCTGATCGGTATCGACGACGAAGACGGCCAGGAGGCGCGCCGGCTCGGTTTCACTCGCATTCGCACTTACTCCGTGATGATCACCTGGCATTTCGGAAAAGCTCTCCCCGGCGCGATAGACTTTTTCCGGTCCATCATTGACCTTGCTCCGGATCGCCCCCTCAAGGACGGTTGCGTAAATGAAAGCGGATGCCGGATGCGTATGCGCCGGCGAGGAGTCTCCAGGCTTGTATTCAACCAGCACGCCCCTGATGCTTTTACCGGGCACATTGGGGAGCACGTGGTCGTAGACAAGTGTGGCCTTCGTCTTGTCGTCGGACGCGCCATGAACTGATGCAGTGGTCAGGGAAACGATCGCCAGCGCCCCTGCGCGAAGGAATTGATTAATCATCGGTGGTCTCCTGTGGTGATGAGGCATGAAATCTAAGTTCATCGCTCGGATTGCTCGCAGTCGGCGATCTTGCTGTGTCTGCTCGTGCGAGAGCATTGTCGCTATCCGACGCCGGCCATGGCGAGTGCTAGCGAATGTCGTTGCAACGAGGTGCAGACCAGTCAGTTCTTACCCCTCCGTACGCCGGAAGGTGCGAAGGCAACTATCGCGCCTTTACCGTCCGGCCGAAATCGCCCGATGGGGTCAATCCCGCTCACCAGACCGTTAGCCGACCTGAACCTTCGGCGAGGTCGCAAGATCCTCCTGCGTAGTGGGAGACATCCTCGGGGGAGCGGTAATCACGTCCGGGTTCGCCGCAATCCAATGAAGACGGTGCGCACCACGTCTATGGCCGTTTTGCGCATGGAAGCGCCGTCCAAAGATGCGTGGCAGAGGGCCCGCCACATACGCCTCGAGCCCGATCGGAGCGCTACAAAGTATGTCACACACCGAAGCGTAAGCTAGATCATCCTAAACCAATGGAGGGCAAGCACAGGCTATTGGCACGATGGCTTGAACTCAGCGCGTCGATCATTGTCTGGCTGCACGCATTCGTAAAGCAACCATGAGAAATGCCATGCACGGTGCAGCCGCCGCAAATCTTAGCGTGAGAGTCAATGCCACCCCCCAGCGCGCCGACTATGCGCAGCAGTCGCCTGAACTGCTTAAGAAATTCATCGAGTTTCTCGCAACGATCCGGGAGAGCTCAATCGAAGGGACCATCCGCGATCTCGTTGCAGTGAGGACCGCGCGGAGGAATGGATGTGCCTTCTGTCTGGATATGCATGTGAAGCAGGCCAGGACGCGCGGTGAGCGCGAACTGCGCCTGTACCATCTTGCGCGTTGGCGTGACTCGACCTTGTTTACACCTCGCGAGCATGTCGCACTGGCGTGGACGGAAATCCCGACCAAGCTTCAGGCCCGTACCCGGCTCGGCCGATGCCAAGTCCGGTCTCAAAAAAGCGCAGCTAAACTGAACATGGTAAGGCGGGTGGGGCAGCGTCCTTGCGGCTCTCTGTCCGCCCCCCGCGCCTCTTCTTTGCCCGTTCCGCGTTTAATTTCTGCCAGCCTAGTGTGGCTGCGGAATCGGATGTTTCCGGAGTGGTACGATGCGCATCGATAATCTGCAGCCAGCCATATCGGCTCGCCTCGCTGTGGTTGGAGCCAATGCCACACTGCAGACCGTGGCATTTTCCTTTTCGCGGCCCGGTATTGGCTTGCTGGTCGTTTGCAGCAATACTGGCGCAGCAATCGGTGTGCTCTCTAAATCCGATCTCGTCCGACATCTTGCAACGGCCGGAGCTACAGATGCGCCGGTCGCGCAACTCATGAGTTGGCCCATTACGTCCTGTAAGCCTGACGACGATGTTTACAGCGTTTGGCAGACAATGACAGTACGAAAGCTCCAGAACGTCCCCGTACTTGATGTCGACCTTATGCCGCTCGGCATTCTCGACATTCGCGACGCGATGCAAGTGCTCTTCGAACACGAGCAATATCAGGAACAGGCACTGATCGACTACGTTACCGGCGTTGGTTATCGCTAAGGCAGCCTGCATGAACAAGTGCATCAGAAAGCGCCTCCGGCCCGATGGAAATTGGCGCGTGGTGCCCGATTAATTGGCTCGTTAATTTATGCAGGCTGCCTAACCAAGCCACTTTGGCATGATCGTGCACTTGTCCAGCGCTGCGGGGTAAAGGTCCGCGGTGGGCGTGCTGCTGCCTCGTCGACTACGCCTCCCGATAAGGTTCTCATTGATGCCAAGCCGCCTTCTGAGGTGATCTCTCCGCCCTTGGCGGTCCACCCCAGTCTAACGGGACCATGCTAGGAGGCTGGCTCTATCTGTCCCGCCAGTTCGCGACGGCTCGCGCCCAGCCGACGCTGAGCGTCGTCCTTGGCCGGCAGGGGGATAGCGCAGCAGAGCAGGTTCATCTCTGTCCGCACGACTTTCAAACCTTCACAAAGGCCGAGTTACTCCCGTCCGGCCTTAATGTTCCCCAATGGATGCTCAGCGGTTTGGTGCCGCACCGCCCATAGAATGCTAATCCAATTGCGATTTTTCAGTTACGCTGCATCGGGCTGTAAGCGAAGGGGAGCGTTAGGTGATCAACGCCGCCTGTAGGAGTGTCAAAATATGACAGCACTCCCGACATACGTTATCGAGACGCTTTGGGAAGATGAGGAATTTGTCCTCTCCCGACGCGTGTCGGACAATGAGCTTGTTTCGCTTTTGGTGAGCACGCCTGCCTCAACACAGCCACTGTGGGAAACCGTCGCGCGGCTCGATCACGCCTATGCACTGCGGGATGAATTGGATTCCGCGTGGGCGGCTTGCCCTGTGGCGCTGGAACGCTGGGATGAAAGCTCTGCGCTCCTCATCGAAGATCCGGGTGGCCAAGTGCTTGCGCGAATGGTTGGCAAGCCCTGGGATCTGATCCCGTTCCTGCGCGTCGCAATCGGCTTGGCCGTCTCGCTCGATCGTCTCCACAGTCGCGGTTTGATTCATAAGGACGTTAAGCCATCCAATATTTTGGTTAACATCGACACGTGTGACGTGTGGCTGACCGGATTCGGCATTGCGTCTCGCCTGCCACGTGAACGGCGAGCGCCTGAGCCACCGGAGATCATCGCGGGAACACTTGCCTACATGGCACCCGAGCAGACTGGTCGCATGAATCGATCCATCGATGCACGTAGCGATCTCTATTCACTCGGCATCACGCTGTACGAGATGCTTACCGGCGCCCTTCCATTCAAAGCTACGGATCCCATGGAGTGGATCCATTGCCACATCGCCCGGCAGCCGACGACGCCTGAGGAGCGGGTGAGTGGAGTTCCAGCTCCAGTTGCGGCAATCGTATTGAAGCTGCTCGCCAAGGCCGCTGAGGACCGTTACCAGACTGCCGCGGGCGTTGCCGCCGATCTCCAGCAATGCTTGACAGCATGGGGGGCCCATCACCGCATCGATCCGTTTGCGCTTGGCGTGCACGATATATCGGACCGGCTGCTTGTTCCGGAAAAATTGTACGGGCGAGAGGCCGAGATCGACACGCTTCTTGCTGCGTTCGATCGCGTCGTGAGCCAGGGCACGTCGCAAGTCGTGCTGGTTTCCGGTTATTCCGGTATCGGCAAGTCCTCGGTCGTCAACGAACTTCACAAAGTCCTAGTCCCACCGCGCGGCCTCTTTGCGTCAGGCAAGTTCGATCAGTACAAGCGGGACATCCCATACGCGACTTTGGCGCAGGCGTTTCAAAATCTCGTGCGTCAACTGCTGAGCAAGAGCGATGCAGAACTGGCTCGCTGGCGCTTCGCGTTGCTCGAGGCTCTGGGGGTGAACGGCTCACTCATCGTGAACCTCATTCCAGAGCTTGCTCTCATCATTGGTGAGCAACCGCCTGTCGGCGAGTTGTCGCCGCAGGAAGCGCAAAATCGCTTCCAGGTTGTGTTCCGACGATTCCTCGGTGTGTTCGCCAAGGCGGAGCATCCGCTCGCGTTGTTCCTCGACGATCTGCAATGGTTGGACAAGGCGTCTCTGGAATTGATCGAACATCTCGCCACCGAGCCAGACGTACGCTACCTGCTGTTGGTCGGCGCTTATCGGGACAACGAGGTTGGTCCATCTCATCCATTGATGCGGACGTTTGGCGTTATGCGTAATGCCAATGGTGGGGTGCAGGAGATCGTGCTCGCCCCCTTGAGGCTTGCCGATGTAGGGCACCTCGTGG
>Ga0307516_10006642_pt1 | contig 13521 bp, 7 predicted proteins | sample 19_EM_MG_FD_203310 | JGI IMG/M metagenome (GOLD analysis project Ga0307516, IMG submission 203310) | Populus trichocarpa ectomycorrhiza microbial communities from riparian zone in the Pacific Northwest, United States - 19_EM | ecosystem: Host-associated > Plants > Roots > Unclassified | place... | reverse complement strand
GTGACCAGATGCCATTTTCATGACAGCTTCCAAACACCCATATCCATACTCACAGCACGGCCTTGCATACTGTTTTGGTTTTAATTCGACTTTGGATTTTTCCAGTTCATTAGTCGCTATAGCAGCATAAACTTAACTGTCTAAGGCTCTCTTAACTATGGTTAACTAAACCCTGGTTAAGTTGGCCTTTTATAAGAGGATTAGCCAGTGCATTTGGAGATCATACTTGCTTGGATCCCGCCTCTTCCACTTTGCGTTAGAAACAAAAAAATCTGACACTCAGTACCTGTATGTGAGTGACAATTTTCCTTCCTTCCTCTGTTTGTTTCAAGAAATTTCTCTGCCATCATCCTTATCCTTGTCAACTAATTTTTAGCATTTCAATGTTTTCTTTTTCGTTCTTATCCTGATCAGTTAGTTTTTCAGCTCGAAACTTCTTGTTCCATCTGCAAGGGGTATTCAATATTCAATTATAGTATAAAATCTTAAAGCTGTGACTTTTTGCAGATCGCATATAGAAGAAGAAGAAGATGGACAACAAGGCACCTGACAATGGAGAGTTTAGCTTTGCTAGCAATACTCCTAGGAGCACTGGACGGAAAGGGCTGCCTAAAATCCAGACACAAGATCATAACAAGAAGGCAAACGATGTGTGTCATGATGACAGTGGAACACCAGTGAAAGCCAAAACGATCGATGAACTCCATTCTCTACAGAGGAAAAAATCAGCACCCACCACTCCCATCAAGGGAGCTCAGGGTGCTTTCAATGCTATCTCTGAAGAAGAACGCCAGAAACAGCAACTCCAGTCCATCAGGTGATCAGATTATAGTATTCAGAAATTAATTACGATTTGGTTACGGTGCGGTCAATTCCTTATGATTTCTTTTTTATGTTGCTGCTTTTTACAGTGCTTCCTTGGCATCGCTGATGAGAGAGACAGGGCCAAAGTTAGTGAAAGGGGACCCGGCAAGGAAGGGAGAGGGGCAACAAATTGCACATCATCATCATTATACGCCCACCATCAGCGCTACAGACAGTTCTCTCAAGTTTACCCATTACCTCCACAATCTTTCTCCTGCTGGTATAATTAATCAAACCTTCCTCGAGATTTCACCTTGTCTAATTATTTCCACTCTCTCTTGCATGCTCCTTGGACGAATTTATCAGACTGTCTATATGAACCGTGTCCCCGTGGCTTAGAAGACGTATTAAGTTTAACATCATTGAATTAATGTGGTGCAGAACTCTATGAACAAGCAATTAAGTACGAGAAAGGTTCATTCATAGCATCATCTGGCGCCTTAGCTACACTTTCCGGGGCAAAAACAGGCAGGTCACCAAGAGATAAACGTGTTGTCAGGGATGAAACCACCGAAGATGATCTTTGGTGGGGAAAGTAAGTCTCTTCTAATCAATTTTTTGCTGCTATTAATTAATTATCTAGATCCCTTTACATTAGTTTAGTCCTTAATTCTGATTCACTAATTTCCTTTTTGCAGGGGCTCACCTAATATTGAAATGGATGAACATACTTTCATGGTTAACAGAGAAAGAGCTGTCGATTATTTGAACTCGCTGGACAAGGTATATATATTGATAATTGATCGCTTAAAGTGCTTTTATGGTTATTCAAATTAATCCATCTGTGAAAAACAAGTCTAATTATTTGTCACTTGCTAGAGCTTAAGCCTTTCTCAGGCGATTGAAAAAGCGGCCCAAATGTTTTTTTTTTGCAATTTTTTTTTAATATATATATAATTATTATTTTATATATTTTTAGATAATGATATAAAAAATAAATTTTAAAAAATAAAAAATATTATTTTAATATATTTACAAATAAAAAATACTTTAAAAATAAATAATTATGACAATAACAAACGCCACCTTAAGTAATTAGCCCCTGCTTGACTTATTAACAATTAATCGCTTGTCAGTCACAACTTTGTATTGGTCCATATTGTTTAGATGGTCTTCTTATTTCATGGGAGACACGTCCTAACTTGCTGGCAATAACAACTGAAACATTATACAATACAGTATTAACCAGTAACTAATTAGTAATTAATTTTAGTCTAATCTCACATATATCGCCATTTCTTTCTACGTCTTTGTTAGTAAATTTATTTTTTTTTTAAAAAAAAAAAATGCTTGCTTGCCACCTCCAGTTAGCTCTGTTTTGTATGTAAGAGCTCGTCTCGAAACGCGGGTCAATCCATGTTTTTAAAAAGTTTAATTTTTTTTTGCTAAAAATAATATATATATATATATATATATAATTGTTTTAATGCATTGATTTCAAAAATAATTTTTTAAAAATAAAAAATATTATTTTGATACATTTCGGTATGAAAAACACTTTGAAAATCAATCATAACCACACTTCCAAACAAGCTAGTCATAATGATGATAATAGTAGCGTTATAGTATTGCATATAGCCCATTTCTTTTTTATCTCTTGAAAAAGAAAAACTAAATGACATCACTAAAATATTGTGACATCTGAATGAAAATTTCATGGATTCGTAATTTCATTTATTTTTTATTTTTTTTTTAAAAATTTGTTTATTTTATAAACGTACAAAGTAAACCGAATCATATTAAATCAACTATTAAGTAATTTAATTTAAAATTCAAACTAAGTTAGGATTTGGATCGGAAGATTTCAATAATGACTAGCTAGCTACATTTAATGATACTTTCAAAAAACTTTCAACGACAAAGCACGAGCATTGTTTTATTATTATAGTTTTTTAATGCACTCATATTAAAATTATTAGGGTGTGTTTTTTTTTAATTTTTTTTTAAAATAATAATACAATGTTGTCAAAGAAACAAATATTATAGTTAAATGTTTCAGAAAAATAAAAAGAAAAGGACACGCTAATGAGACATAAGAAATTTTAGTTAGAAAGGTATCTCTTTCATATTTATTTTAAATAGACCTGATTTTTTTGGGTATGTTTTTTTGAATGCTTTTAATTTTTATTAAATAAATACTATAGAAAAAAATATTATGCTTTTAAAATTAAAGATATTAATAAGAAAAAGGAAGACCTTTATTAACAAATTATTTTTGTTTTAATGGAATTTAAAGTATTACTTTTCTTATATAAAATATTAGTTCCATATTATTAAGTTAAAAAAACTAAAAAGCTTTTAGCGGCACCTAATCAAATATCTTTATTTGTGCTTGTTTTAAACTTTACGACTTGGTCTTTAAGTACCTTCAAACTCTCCTGGCAAATATAAACCTTGATTTACTTTCTTAAACGAATGCATCATATTTTGAGTAGAAAATTAAAAAATTTCTTGCTGCATGAAAAATCTATAACAATGCCTAACTTTTTTTTACGCTAAGAAGTTAGCAAAAAAACAGAAGCGAAGAGCTTTGCGTAGCACAAGCTAATTAAGAAAGAATCCATATAGCGGCATGGCCTTGGCCTGTCTCTATATGTTTGCACGAATCTTATGCTTCCCGGGTCCCAAGATTACAGTCTTTACAGATTAGAGATCTGCAGACTGTCCAAACCTTCCTTTTGTCCATGTTTTCTTTTTGACATGGCCCCCGGTGCAACTTGTAAGGTTTGTGTGAGTTGGGACCGGGTGCCAAGATACACTGAGCTTGGATTTCTTTATTTGTTTTTTTGTCTGGTGTGGCTAATCCAGTTCTTTTCACTTCCACGACTGGTGTCCACAAGCTGGTCGTGGAAGATCCCACAAGATTGATTTGAATGTGGTGTCTATGTAAAGTAAGAGTTGCTGATGAGTGGTTATAACTAACAAGCACTAGATTCTAAATGATATTCAATGCACGAGGTCTTACATCTCAATCCAAAGTTCTTTCCTTCAGGACATTTGAGGGTCTTTTGCATGCTCCTCTGAACTGATTGAACTTGTCAAGCTGTGCTACTTTGGTTCATGTCTATTTGTTTCTGCCAAGGAATTGGTAGTATAAACGTAACAACTAGTTTGGAACACGAAGGCTTGATAGTTGATAATTCAATCGAGTAACTCTCAAGCAGTCACTTAGAAAATATACAACAGAAATATAATTGGCATGAAGGGTCCTCTGATGTAACTGTTTTTGCTGTACTGTCTTCTACTTTGAGGTTTTTCCATGGACAGAAATGATCCCAGGCTTCTAAATTCGTGGTAAAAATAAATGATTGACATTTTGACTATCATCTGATTTGTATCTGAGCTACTCAGCAATACATGACTATCCAGTAGTCTTTTCATCCTTCAAGAAAAAAAACATCTTTTACGTTTTGTGGTGATTTGTTAAACTGATGTGAGAGTGACAATGGTAAACCTGCATTTCAGGTCTTTGTAAATGACCAGTTCCTGAATTGGGACCCTGAACACAGAATTAAAGTTCGTATCGTTTCAGCCAGGGCTTACCATTCCTTGTTCATGCACAACATGTAAGTGATGAGGCAAAAACTACCTAGTCATTTTAACAATTTGTCTCCCTTTCTTTCATATGCTTTGAATTTTAGGTAATTTTCCATGCATTGTTAGCTAGACATGTTAGCTGTTCCTAGCTTAGAATGCATTGACGGTGCAAAATTATTTGCTTCCAATTGTTCACCCTTACTAAAAAAAAGTTTGGCAAGTGTGACAAGAGATGCGATGATGTGTTAGTTTAGTTTATTTTCGATAATTGGGTGGGTTACAGGTGTATCCGACCCACTCCTGAAGAGCTAGAGAACTTCGGGACTCCGGACTTCACTATATACAACGCCGGACAGTTCCCATGTAACCGTTACACCCATTACATGACTTCCTCTACTAGCATAGACATCAATCTTGCTAGGAAGGAGATGGTCATCCTTGGCACCCAATATGCTGGGGAAATGAAGAAGGGTCTATTCGGGGTAATGCATTATCTCATGCCTAAGCGTCAAATCCTCTCCCTTCACTCTGGCTGCAATATGGGGAAAGATGGGGATGTTGCCCTCTTCTTTGGATTATCAGGTACAGTTAACTTGGAACTTAACCGTGCAACATGGAGCAATCAACTGCCTACTGATATGTGCCTCGTACGATCTCCACATGACACTCGTTTCTATTACAAATTGTTGCTAACAATTCTCCCTTTGGTTTTGTTTGTCGCAGGTACCGGGAAGACAACTCTGTCCACAGATCATAATAGGTATTTAATTGGAGACGACGAACATTGCTGGAGTGAGAATGGTGTGTCAAACATAGAAGGCGGTTGCTATGCCAAGTGCATTGATCTCTCTCGAGAGAAGGAGCCCGATATTTGGAATGCCATCAAGTTTGGGACTGGTAATATATATATGTATATTGATCCGTCTTCCAATTCCTTGTTTTGAGAAAATGCCAACAAGTTTTATTCTCTAGTATGGATAACATCAAATGAGAACTTGTGATGTGGAAGCGCTTCACTTCAGCAAGCACATGATATTGTTCTCCCTTTTTAAGTAATTTCCATTTGGTTGTACTGATTATAGCTAATAAGAATATTGCCTATATGTGGTAGTATTGGAGAATGTGGTGTTTGATGAGCATACTCGAGAAGTGGATTACGTGGACAGCTCAGTTACAGGTAATAATAAATCAACGTATATTTGATTGAGCTGAAATAAGATGTCTATACCACTCGTATGTGCATATCAAAAGGATTTTTGTAAAATTAAAAATCTCCTCTATTGGGCTGCTAACTCAGCTCTTCCTGCAAACTCACCTTGATACATGCTAAGCTGGTTTTTCTGGTTGCAGAAAACACGCGAGCAGCATATCCTATTGATTACATTCCAAATGCTAAGATACCGTGCGTTGGTCCCCATCCGAAGAACATCATTCTACTGGCATGTGATGCATTTGGCGTGCTCCCACCTGTGAGCAAGCTGAGCTTGGCACAGACCATGTATCACTTTATCAGTGGTTATACAGCTCTGGTAATCATAAACTTGTCCCATCTTCAATCCGATCCCTGATTGATCTGTAATAGATGTTCTACTTTCCCCTTCAACTTGACAAGGTCAATTAGACTCTTGGTTCAATAGAGAGCCTTGATTAGTAATTATCTCAACTCCTAAACAGGTAGCCGGGACAGAGGATGGTATTAAGGAGCCACAGGCAACATTTTCAGCCTGCTTTGGTGCAGCATTTATAATGATGCATCCTACCAAGTATGCTGCCATGCTGTCTGAAAAGATGCAGAAACATGGGGCTACAGGATGGCTTGTCAATACCGGTTGGTCAGGTGGAAGGTATGCTGCTTGACAATTGACACATTTTATATATCACACATTTCGGTTCAGTGGATAATTTTCCAAGTGTTTGGCAGTTATGGATCCGGAAAACGTATCAAGTTGGCATACACTCGGAGGATCATCGATGCAATCCACTCCGGTAGCCTTTTGAATGCTAGCTATAAAAAGACTGAAGTTTTTGGTCTCGAAATCCCAACTGAGATTGAGGGCGTGCCTTCAGAAATCTTGGATCCTGTCAACACTGTATGCTGGCTGTCTTTATCCTATTTCTCAACTTATTTCTTAACCCTTCAAATATGTGCCTTCCATTAATGCATGTAATTTTACTTGTAGTGGACGGACAAGAATGCATACAAGGATACCCAGTTGAAGCTGGCTGGTCTTTTCAAGAATAATTTCGCGGTGTTCACAAATTACAAGATTGGAAAGAACAGCATGCTGACCGAGGAGATTCTGGCAGCTGGTCCTAATTACTAGTCGGGTGCTTTCAGATTGGAGAGAGTGAAACTGAAAGGAATAAAACGAGGCTAAGCTAAATACATCTCGTAACATATATTATGCCTCGTTTAATATCAACGATTCAAGTCGTTTTATTTAGGTTTAATCGAATTGGAGCGTGTTGTGTATGAAGTGGTTTTTTAATGATATTTCAGACTCTCTCTTTTATATATATATATATATATAACATCCTTCAATTATGTCATCTTCGTTCGTGCTAGAAATGTATTTTGCTTATGGAATTTTAAATTGTGCTAGAAATTTGGCTTGTCTTTTGCTTATTTATATTTGTAAAACACAAAAAAAGGGAAATTCTCCATTGCTTGGATTTCTTGCAAGTCATTAAGGGTTCCAGTTAGTGCGTGTTCTCTTCAGGGACTGAACTTGTCAGTATCAACAACACACGCACACGTCAGCTACAACCGCTCTTATTGAGAAATTCCCGTGGTTACTTCCATGCCAAAAGCGCTGTTCGAAAACAATTCACTTCTATCTTTGACAATTCTCTCGTCCCAGGCTTAACTCAGTCCCTGAAAACTTTGGAAAACTCAGAGATTTGAAGTCGTTAAGAATTGGTTGGTGTCAGGAGCTGGACACTTTGCCACGTGGATTGACAAGGTTAACATCTCTAGAGATTTTGGAGATTATTGAGTGTCCTAGTTTAGCCTCCTTGCCAAAGGAAATCCTAGAAGGAATGAGCTCGCTCCGATCACTCTCTGTTGAGAATTGTCACAGCTTAACTTTGCCACAGCCCTTGAGCGCCCATCTATTATGTATTGTTCATATCTGGCTTCTCTGCGTAATGGCCTGCAACATCTCTCTGCACTTAAAAGTTTGACCACCATAAGCTGTGCAGAGCTAGCGTCTCTGCCTGAGGGATTGGGATTCTTTGCCGCATTGGAAACCATTGAAACCCATGGCTGTCCAAAACTTATGGAATTGCCAACATGGGTGGAGAACCTGGATTCACTTCGATCTTTGACAATCCCAGATTGCTATAATATCAAGTCTTTGTGGGAAGGTCTACAACTTCTCTGTGCACTCCAACAGTGGTCCTGAACTCGAGAAACGGTGTGAGATGAGCAAGGGAGCGGATTGGCAAAGAATATACCACACACCACATATTTATGTTGGATCATCAGCATCGCAGCAGAGGCGTGATACTGCTAGCAGCTCTTCTACTTCTTAGGTGAATCTCTTCTAGGTCCTTGCGAGTATAAATTCATTTACAGACAGCACTTTATCATTGAATATTAATAGAACTTGTTTTGTGCCGTGACGTGGTAGATCTTAGACCAAGAAACTGAGAAAGGATGTCTTTATCCAAAGCATCAGGATACCTGTGGCCGAAGAGACTACCCCTCATTTATACCAGTGATCCTTGCTTCATGTATATTCTGTTTCCCGTAGTCTGCATTGAAATAAGGTGGGAAATATGCTCTGGGAAAGGAACTGGGATTGTTGCAATTTGCAAGTTATAAAGGCTCGCAGTGCGCGCATTGCTTCTTCTGAGGCTTTAACGCCACATTTTCTGTTCATCTTAACATATTTTATGCATAACTAGAGCAACCTGTCTTGTCTTCAACTCACCGCATGAACACACTCACGGATTGAATTAATTCAGAGTCTCCAATTACAGTATTGGATTTTTCCTCTGTTTACTCCTAAGAGGCTTTTATTGTCATGTTTATGGCATGCTTCCGCTGGCATGATGAACCAATTACCAAGCTGAACGACAAGCTACGATGAACCAACGTACAATCAGCAACAAACTGCTGCAATTGCTGTTGTAGCTTCGAGGAAAGAAAGGGTTCCTCTAACAAGATTGAGATAAGGTACACAATTTTTCCAAGAGAGAACTTTTTAATCCCTCACAAATTTGTTTTTAATAAAATAGGAGCTAATATTTTGCAAGAAAGACAGGAGCACATAAATAAATCCCAAAAAATGTATCTGAGATTCAATAAAGAAACAGCTCATGGTATCATTAAGCTATCAAAAGTACACACACAAAATTGACATAAATGGGGAATATCATCATTATGTATCTGCATTTCGAAACTACGAGTTACAAAATTCAAGTCTATGTATCCAAAACAATAGAAATTGCAATCTCAGCAGATGGATTTCACACTCCTCGAAGTTGTACATTTATGATTTAATGCTTATTCTCTATGACCAAGTCAAGAAATCTGACACTAGATACTTTTACAGCCGGAATGGTTCATTGAATAACTAAGACTCACTGGTTGAGGTTGCATCATCTTTGTGCTTAATCATACCAGAATCCACAAGGACTGGGACCTCTGCCGCAAGCCATGGAGCAAGACCCAAACAAAGTGCATGTGCTATGCCAAACCTAGGACTGGCCACCCAGGAGCAAAATTCAAAATATTATATCAGTTCATAATTCCACTAAATGGAAAGGATAAAAAAGAAATTATAAGGTGAGATTGGATGAAAGCTAGTAAGATAAAATGCAATTCAAGAAGCAGAACGGTATCAGCAACATAAAAAGTTCCAAGAGATAAATCCATTTTTGACCAAATATGGGAATGCCCACCTCTGAAAATCAATATTATCTCATGTCAATTCATACATAATGTAACATTACAACATTAATGTTCAGAGTCCCTAAAGAAGACCAACCACCACAAAACAGACAGCCAGGGGTAGTGCAACTACTGAGTCGACAAAGAAAAAAAAAGTACATCAAAACAACAAAACTCCTCGTAAGTCGTAAGAGTCCATGGGAAAATAGCTTCCAAAATGAGAAGAATCGACAAATGAGCTCCGTTAATAAAGAAAAAACATAATGATAACCTTAGCAGACTAACTTATTCGACTCCCCATGCTATTTCTCCAATTTCATTAACAAATGAAAATTCAACTATGAATTGTGCATATAAAAGTAAAGTTTCCACATTCTAATAATCCCAAATCTTAGCATCTCAACAATACATATTGTTTGATCTCTTCATTCGTTTTCAATTTACAATAATTCTTCAACAAACAAAAAAAAATCTTAATCCACAATATCAAATAAATCCTTAATCCACAATATCAAATAAATCAATCAAACCATCAACCCAACACTGATTCAATTTAATTAAAACATACCAATTTTTAGCCCAGAGCGGCTTGAAATGAACCGTCAGACAAATCTTCCCTCCTCTATACATCTACAAACATGATCGCCGAAAACAATTTTAAAAAAAAAATCAACAACAAGAAAAGGGATAAGAGGAAAAGAAATCAACCTTCTGAGTTTTTCCATCAAGCTGAGGCAACTCGAGTTCAGGCGCGGTAGAAGGGTAGGTAACAGGAATATCAAACTGAAGATCAAACTCGTACTTGAGGAGATTATGAACGTACCAGCACTTGCCAGTCCAACGTGTCCCTTCAGGATTGGCTGCCGAGATACGAAACCAATCGTTATCGTTTGACTTGTTCATCTGTGTATAGGCGATCAGAGCCTTGTATTCCTCTTTCAGCCTCGTTGTCCATGCAGCTCCATCTCTTGGACCTGCCTTCGTTGTTAACAGCGGGATCTGGGTCAGTGTTGATTTCGTGTTTGGATCCCATCCCTCCATTTTTGTTTTTTTCTAACCCTAACCCCCAATTCCAGATTTTATTTGTTCTTTCTTTCGCTCGTTTTAGTAGCTCCTATGTTTATCACAGCTTTAGCGTTTTGAGATGCTTTTCAAAAAAAAAAAAAAAAGAATGTTTAATATTATAATAGTTATTGTTTTTAAAGTTTTTTTATTTAAAATATTTTAAAATTATATTTTTTTTATTTTTTTAAAATTATTTTTAATATTATTTGAAAAATTATAATACTATTTGAAAATCATGTATAATCAATTAACTATTTTAAATATCTTCTGAATAAACTTATTTAAAGTTGTAAAATATAACTTAGGGGCGCTTAGAAAAAGTTCAGGCGAACCTAAGCTAGAGAGATGGGCCCTACGCCTTAACCCAAAATAAATAAAAATATGCCTGGTGTTCTTGGGCCTAGAAGATGAAGGTGGCATCAGAGGTTTTTACTAAAAAACAACGAATGACACATCATTCATCTGTTATGTTTTATAATATGAATTAAAAAATATATAAATTGGTAAATCACAAAAAAAATATTAATGTTAATTACAGATTAAATAGAGAACTTGATGTTTATTATAAGAAGTAAAATATTGATGCAAATGTAAAATTTTGACCTACTAACGTGGGTAATTTTTTAATTGAATTACGTGGCAATAAAATTAAATATTATTAGGAGATATAATGATTTAAATTATATTATAAAAAACATTCATCAACATTCTCTTTTCTTAATGATGTATTTTTGTATTAACAGTGTAGTTTATTTAATAAAAAATAAAAACAATTGAAATATAAATTAGAAAACATTCTATTGATTTGAAATAAAAAGTTAAAAATGTATCTTTCTCGTCCAAACTTTATTCTCTTATTTATATGTTTCTTCTTCTTTTTCTTTTTTTTATAAAAACATGTATTTTTTTAATCTAAAATATTATTTTAAATTAAAACCTATAACATTTTTAAAAGAAAGTTTCAATTAAAAAGCACAGAATCATAAATTGATAATTTTTAAATGAGATATCAAACAATATAAAATCTAGGAAAAACTATATAAAATTTTACAATAAAAAATAATTTGATAAATATTCAATCCGTGTTAGATATTCTTGGGGGAAATCTTAAATAGATAAATATATTAAGTTGATATATATTTACTAAAAAAAATAGTTGTTAATGCTCTCATTAAAAGTTATAATATTATTTTAAAATTATGGCGTAGTCAATTAATTATTTAAATATTCTATGAATAAATTTATTTTGAGTCAATCATATTTTAAAATATATAAAAAAAAAAAAACAGGGGCGCTTGGAAAAATGCCAAGCAAGCTTAGGCCAAAGAGATCCATCTCCCTCCTGGCCTGAAGAGGAAAAAAAAACCGGGTGCTCTTGAGCCTGGAAGGTTAAGCTGGTGACTAAGGTCTAAAGATGTGAATGACACTTCATTCACTTGCGACATTTCTCAACTATCAAAGTTAACTCTGATTTTTAGAAAATCAATGTCCAGATTAGGGACTCTAAAAACCTAAATTTTAAAATAATATTTACTAAAAAAAAAAAAAAACCTCATCATATGAACTCTAAAACACTATTACTAACTATGAAAATATATTTTTATCTCACTAAAAACCTTAAAATCAAAATAATTTAAAAATTCTTTTTGAGCCTCGGTCTGCCTTATAAGACATCATTCAATGAAAAATCTATCTCAAAATAGTTCCCCAATTAAAAAATAAAATAAAATACTTCAAAATTATAGTTACTAGTTGTTGTAATTTGATCTTCTAGAGCTTTCTATCTCTCTCTCAATGACTTTGTCTTTTTTCTTTATATATTCAAACACTATAATAAATAAATAAAAAAGAACTTAAGGATTAAAAAGTAAAAAACTCAAAAAAGAGTGATTAAATATAAAAAAACTGAGACTTTAAATACCACTTTAACATCTCTACACCATTTGAAAAGTTTTTTTAAATTATTAATTTTGATCAATTTTAGTTTTGAGGACAACATAATTTTTTTTTAAAATTAATTTTAATTTAATATTGAAATATTTAATGACACATAGAACACACAAAAACATATAAATTGAAGCATGTAACAATAAATAAAATCATGTCAACATGACTTGTATGGATGCAATTGAAAATAAATAAAGTTTAATAATTGAAATGAAAAAATGTAAAATTTTAAGGACCGAATGTTGAAAATTTTGGAACTACAATAGATTAAATGTTTTTCCCGAATTTTTTTTTTTTAAATTTTGAGTAAACTGAACATAGCCCTCAAACTTTATTTTTTATTTTTTCTAATTTGACTGTCATGATATTTTTTTATCATTTCATGCGGGTTTCGTCCTTCAATCTATTTTAGCATTGGGGGTGATAGTTTTAGTTTAAAAACATGACATGAATTCTAAACACGTGAAAGATGACACTTGTCTTGAAAAATAAAACAATGATAATACAGTTAATTTATTTACTACAATTAAAATTTATTTTAAGAAAAAAAAATTTCAATTAAAATACAAATATGGGTTATTGTTTCATGAAAACACTTTTTTATAAACCAATTTATGAACTTTCTTATATTTATTTAACTTTATGAAAGTTGATCAATAAAAAATTTAATAAGTGATTTTTTTAGTTTATTTTTTATGGCAAAGTCAAACACTATAAAATATTTTTCAACTCATTTTATTTGATATTATTCAACATAAAAAAATCAACTTTCTATGAAAACTATTAAAAAAACATTTTTCAAGAAATAAGGAATGTAAATAGAATATGAATACAAATTGATTTGTCCTACCGCGAGTTGGAAAAGCATGTCCGAAAAATGCACAACTTTTACCAAGCTAAAGACTCTTTTTATTCCTGACGAACCAGTATCTCTCTTCTTCTCTGATCAATGTGTGTTCAATATTGCAGTGTAGAGTTTTTTTTAAAAAGTATTTATTAAAATAATATTTTTACTTTTTTATTATTGATATTAAGACGTCAAAATTAAAAAAAAAACATTAATTTGATTTTTTTGCAAAAAAAAACAATTTTAAAAACATGTTATAATATAAAAATAAGCACTCACCAATCAAAGCCCGTAAAAATACTTGTTTTCAAAGACCCCAGGCCTGGGCCGTTGTTAAAACGAGTTTGGACCAGCAAGAAATTGT
>Ga0307516_10006641_pt1 | contig 13522 bp, 10 predicted proteins | sample 19_EM_MG_FD_203310 | JGI IMG/M metagenome (GOLD analysis project Ga0307516, IMG submission 203310) | Populus trichocarpa ectomycorrhiza microbial communities from riparian zone in the Pacific Northwest, United States - 19_EM | ecosystem: Host-associated > Plants > Roots > Unclassified | place... | reverse complement strand
GTATCCAACGGTTCGCAAACTCTCAGATTCTCACTCCCAATTGTTCAAATTCAAGCATGTAATCACTGCATCTCTGTGTCTTTTGAGATATAAATAATTTTTTGCTGGACATAACAGTGTGTGTACTGCCTTAGATGGAAGCTAAAGACGTAGAGGATACAGAATCTAATTTTCGTTGGTGTTGGTTTTTGCTAGTTTCAGTGATTGCAATTCTTGTCATAGTAGCAGGTGTACTCGCAATCTTAGAGGACTTAAAAGACTCCAAGAAAGATTCAGCTTCACATCATCCTGGACCTGTTGAGAAAAAATATGCTGATGCTCTTGAGATTGCTTTGCAATTCTTCGATGGGCAAAAATGTAAGTCTCTTCCTATCAGAATTACTTCCTCTGCTATTGATTTTGTTACGGGGGAGATAATTTCAGGCAAAAAAAAAAGGAAACTGAACTAAATGGTTGTTGTTGGTGAAAATGTTGATGTTATTGATTTATTGTTGCAGCTGGAAAGTTGGTGAATAACAGGATCGGGTGGAGAGGGGATTCAGGGCTACTAGATGGGATTGAGATGAACTTGGATTTATCGAAAGGAATGTATGATGCTGGGGATCTAATGAAGTTTGGATTTCCTATGGCTTTCACTGCAACAATGTTGTCTTGGGCAATTCTTGAATATGAAGAAAATATGAAGACAGCAAAGCAATTAGGACATGCCCGGGATTCACTGAAGTGGATCACTGATTTTCTCATCAATGCTCATCCTTCTGAGAATGTGCTTTATATCCAGGTTCCCTACTTACTCTTTACTTTGAAGATGGTGTCAAAGAAGTTATCCCATCAGCTAACAATTTTCCGTCATTGGTGTCTTTAGTTGAGGAAAAATATAAATTTCTGAATTGTTCCAACGTAAAATGTTTTCTTAGGTGGGTGATCCTGAACTGGACCACCAATGCTGGGAAAGACCTGAAGCCATCAGAGGAATAAGGCCATTGACGCAAGTTAACACATCCTTCCCTGGGACAGAGGTTGCAGCAGAAACGGCAGCTGCTATGGCATCAGCATCTCTTGTTTTCAAGAAAATCGACTCCTCTTATTCCAATCTGCTCCTTGAGCATGCCCAACAACTCTTTTCTTTTGCTGATGCTTATAGAGGTTCTTACAGTGTCAGCATTCCCCAAGTGCAAAACTACTATAACTCCACAGGATATGAAGATGAACTCTTGTGGGCAGCAGCCTGGCTTTATCATGCATCCAAAGACCTGTCATACCTCAAATATGTAACTGAATTAAATGGTCAACAATTTGCTAATTGGGGAAATCCAACTTGGTTTAGTTGGGACGACAAGCATGCTGGAACTCATGTATGTATTCATAAAATGCCACTCTTTAAGTTAACAATGTTGTGTAATTTAACGTGGTGATGTTGATTAGGAAAACCAATTCTAATATAGCTTTGACTTTAAGGCAGGTCCTGTTGTCCAGGTTAAATATTTTTGGTGCAAAAGGGATGTCAAGTGAGGAGAACCTTGACCTCCAGATGTACAGGAAAACATCCGAGGCCATCATGTGCGAGCTCCTTCCAGATTCACCAACAGCCACATCTAGCAGAACAAAAGGTGATTTTCTTATTGATATTACTGCACATGGATAAACCATGTCATTATGGATGTGAAGTCATCAAAATCATCTAGTTATTGTTGTTCTATGGATATTAATTCTATTAACATTTCGGTGGAATCCTTAATCCGTTGAACACTGTCCTTTTATCAATGCAGGTGGTCTGGTATGGGTCTCAAAATGGAACTGCTTGCAACATGCTATGGCTTCTGCATTTCTAGCTGTTCTATTCAGTGATTACATGGTCACAGCCCAGATTTCAACTCTATATTGCCAAGGAAAATCCTACAGTCCATCTGATCTGCGCGACTTTGCCATTTCACAGGTTTGTTACTTCAATAACATTGAATCACCTCAAATTAGATGTCTACAATTTCTGGATTTTATGCTTGTTTATTACTCATCGCCTCGGATGCAAACATTTTCAGGCAGATTATATTTTGGGAAATAATCCAATGAAAATGAGCTACCTTGTTGGGTATGGGAGTAACTACCCTCAAAATGTACATCATAGGGGAGCTTCAATTCCTGTCGACGCCAACACTACCTGCAAGGATGGATTCACGTGGCTTGACTCGATCAATCCCAATCCAAATGTTGCTGTTGGAGCAGTGGTTGGTGGCCCCTTCCTAAACGAGACCTATATCGACTCACGAAACAACTGGATGCAAGCTGAACCTACCACTTACAACAGTGCTCTCGTTGTCAGTCTCCTCTCCAGCTTAGTCAGGAGTTCTTCGGTGGTCGACTCTTTTACATAGAACCGACGCATGTAAAATCAGCCCCCTGTAGTTTGAGATTAGTTTTAAGGGCATTCCACTTGGGACGAAAGCATGGGCCTGTCAAAAACACATTAGCCGTTCGAATCTTCATACAATACCTTAAAATTAAAAAGTCCAGGAACAAGGCTGGTGTGCGGGCATTCTAGGAATGCATTCATTTTACAAAATTTAGGGTGGCAAGTAGATCCAAGTGCAGTAAGCATACCTACAGGGAATTAGAAAAATAAGTAGAAAGCATGATTTGCCTCAACCAAATCCCTTCATAGACCAAACGTCAAACAGATTGACTACGTACTCTTTTTCATGCTTCATCAATCCTCTTATCCCAGTTTCTTAAATTTCACCAGAAACAACTTCATGAGCTTATTTTGTAGCATCAAACAAATTAATAAATTAAAATGCAGCAAACAACCATGGCCTCAAATAGCAACATTTGATTAATAAAAAAAAGACTAGACAATAGACAAAAGACAGAATTGACGAAATCTTTCCATTATAGATTCAAATTTTCAGTTACAGCTCACGAAAGATTAAAATTTCTTAGCAAAGGAAACCCATACAAACAGAACAGAAGACACAAAAAACCCTAACCCCCAAACCCATACAAAGTACGACCTTGCCTCTTTAGAGCATAGACAACATCCATGGCAGTCACAGTCTTTCTCCTAGCATGCTCTGTATAAGTAACAGCATCGCGAATCACATTCTCAAGAAAGATCTTCAAAACTCCTCTTGTTTCTTCATAAATGAGACCGCTAATTCTCTTCACACCACCTCTTCTTGCTAGCCTTCTAATTGCTGGCTTCGTAATTCCTTGAATGTTATCTCTCAACACCTTCCTGTGCCTCTTTGCACCTCCCTTTCCTAGCCCTTTTCCTCCTTTTCCTCTCCCAGACATCTTCCACGCAAGCTTTCTTGGAGAATTTAAAGTTTTTCTCGGAAACCAAAGGGAGAGACTTCCACTTTTGGTGAACGCAGTGAGATTTGTTGGGTATATATAGTGGGCAGAGCGGGGTTTTTTCAACTTTTCAGATTGGCGGTTGTTTTGGCGGTCATCAGATTTGTGTTTTTTGTGGTTTAATATGCACCGATGGTTTGAGAACATCTGACGGCTGTTATAAGATACTGAAATGATAACTCGGATTGCCAGCGTGGCTTCCTTCTGTTTGTAAGATCCGGTGGATTTATGTTTTATCCATGGTTTAAAATGTTAATCCGCGTCAAGAGGGTTGCTGCTTGTATTGACCGTTTATGGGGTCGATCCAACGGTTAGAGAGATAAACAGGATATACGGATTGCCAGCGTGGAGTTTTTCCCAACTGGATAACAAAATATAAAAGAACATTTGTCAGTATTAATGTATTTTCTAGTTGCAAACAAAATATCATTAACTAAATGTATATATTTAATAAAATAAATTATGAATTAAACGTGTTAATAAATTTTAAAAAGAGATTTTAACACGGATTAAAAGTGAAGTTATCAAGCTAAGAAATATGAGAAATATATAAAAACTAAGATATTTGATCTTTAAAATATAAAAATAACTTTAAATTTTTTTGCATTAAATTATTCTGAGAAGAGTAATAATTAAAACTCCTTCAAAACAAACTAATTTAATAGTAAAAGTCTTCCTTTTTTATGAACATTTTTAATTTTAAGAAAAAACAAATCTAACTTTTCTTTATTAAAAATCAAAAGTAATTATAACATATAACAAAAAGAAACTTGGATGATTTACACTAGGGATAAAAAAAGATATCCCTCTAATTATAACTCCAATATCTAATCAACAGGCAAAATTATTTTTGAGATTATTTTATCAAAATATTTAATTTTTTGATAATATCTTATTATTATCCTAAAAATAAAATTGGATTATGAAAAAAAGTATTTATTTTATAATTTAGACGTTATTGTATTAAAAACATAAAAATAAAACAATGATTGCCCATAATTGCGGAGAACTTTTTGGAAATACAAAACAATATGGAGATCCTTCGACCCAAATCTTTATGTGGCTCAGATTTCAAATCAAATCATAAGGTGGTTGACCCGATAGAACCCGGTTAGCTTGATATGTCCAAAGATGAGCCAAACATTGGCCAAAACTCAATTTAACTAAAAAAGTTTCAAGACACCTTCTTTTTTATTTAATATTAAGAGACGATAACACGGTTCAACTTAACTTACCATGCTCACGACTCAAGTCATGGACTCATCTAAGTACAACAATTTTTTTTAAAAAAAATATTTTTTTATTTAATTATATATTAAAAAATAGACACCCATGGTAAATAAACTAAATAAAATTAGAAAAATCAATTATGATGGTTGTATAAAAAGAACGCTTGCTAATATTAAAACAAATTATAATCTTATTAAAAACACGATAAAAGTTGAATAGCATTGAATAAAATAATACATAAATACTAGAATTATTTTAAGAATTTTATAAAATAATATATCATTTTTAAATGACTTTCTCTCATATCTCTCAAACACAATGACTAAAATGTAAAGAAAAATAACATTTAGACCAAAATTAAATTACAAAACTAAAGGGATTGTAGAGGAAGAAAAAGGATAGTAGGTGGACTAAACAAATCTTTTCATATAAATTTGAGACTATCCATATGGTTTCTTCTTATTTTACATTTTGATTATCTTTTAATGAATTTTGTCATTCTCTTATTAATTGTAACAAATTTCTTAATTTTTCTACAAAAATATTGAAGAAAAAAAAAAGTTCATTTTACTCTTTAGTTTTTTGCAACTTTATGTATTTCTTGTTAAATTCAGTTCAGATTTGATCTAGCCAAAGTTTCGATCATCAAGTTGTAAGTTAATTTGTTGGGTTAATGAATTGACTTTAATAGGTCAATTATGGTAGAAAAAAGGATGACATGGGTACCAATTATTGAATTTATATTGTATTCATGTCTTCTTCACTACCCATTATATAAGAGATTTATATATCTATATCATATTCATTGAGTTTTGAGTAGCTATTTATATATTCATTATATGAATACTTTATTTTTTAACATAAAATAAAAGAGTGATGTATATATTGAGATATGTATACATATATTAAATGATGAAATTATATAAAGATTGTTGCTCAAGATTGTTGATTAGGCTGATTTCGAAAACGATAAAAAACAAATTTATTTTTGAAATTTTGTTTATAAGGTCATCAATTTTGGTAATATTGATTTGTGGAACTTCACCACTTTTTCCTTAATGTTTACTTTAGAGGCTATACCAAAAGAGTTAGCTCTTCTTTCAAACAACAACTTATTATTATTTTTTATCCTTAACCCTGAAATGTGGTTTTCAACTTCTATTTCCTTGAGTTTATACTTAAAGTAGTTCTTGAAATCTTTCTAAGACAGCAGTAATTTTTCAATAATTTCCACCACTTGGAAGAATTCATTTAAAATCATTCATTTAGTATGAATATCATATAAGATGAGCTGAAACTTTTGAATTTAGCTTATTAAAATCCTTTAATTGACCATCTTAAAATCTAGAAATTTGTTCATTATAAACTTTTTCACACTAGCATCTTTAGCCTTGTACTTTTTATCCAGAACTTCCCATAACGCCTTTACACTCTTGATTGAGCTATACACATCATATAATGTAATATTTCTTGTATATGAAATTGTTATGATTTCATGCTTTCATAATTGCCGCAATGGTAGAATCATGTTTATTTGTTAGCCTTAACACTGCTGCAGACAAAAACTAAGACAAGTTTAAAATGGTCAGATAAAAAAATATTTTTTGTTCTCACATTTTAAAGTTCAATCCATGAAGTTTTTAGGTTTCTCATTATACACCACATAAGATGACAATGAAATCTTTCTTATCAAAGTAGTACTTGCTGAAGCAATATTGGTCAAGACAACCAATTCTTGAGTTAATGTCATGTTTATTCTATATAAACAATGGATAAAAAAAAATTTGATTTCTAAAAGCAAGTATAAAATAAATATTAAAATAACTACAAAACTTAAACAAATTAACAAAAAAAAGATTTGTAATATGCAAGCTACCATTAACCACAGTTTGATGTTTTATGTTCAAAAGATATCTTTTTAACATGTATCATATCAATATATTTGTCTAAACAAATAGCATGAACATACCATATAAGATTGCAAAATGACATTTAAAAACTAAACAAAAATAAGATGATAAATTTGAGCATAGTCTTAATTGTTTAGTTCAAAAGGATAAATGACGTGCATCAACTCAATATTATTCAAATAAATTGCTTAAATATAACAAACTTGATAAAAGATAAACTTGAACTTAAAATTAAAGCCGTTAATAATCTCCTTAACAATTAAACTAGTTTGCAAAAGGAATAATAACTAAACAAAGACTAATTAAAAATAAAGCCTTAAGATTGTTGTCTAAAAACTGGACTACGAGTATAAATATTTAGTTTATAAGCATGTAATATTATATCTCAAGGCAAACTTGCAATCCAAACAAAAATACTAGCATGTATACTAAGCAAGTATAGAAAATTGCATAAGAGATTGAAACACAATCATAGCATTAAGCATGTATTTAGTTTATACTTAACAAAATCAGTGTAGGGTACTTATTTATTGATGCACTTAAAATATAATCAAGCTAAAATTTTATTGTTGTCAATGATCAATTATTTATCCTTTAAGACTTTATTACTTCTCATTTAGTATAAATAAGATGTATGTGATCAACCTAATACGATTCCAACAACACCTTCTTATTTACATACATTTCCAAACAAAGTACAATCAAGAAAATTCTACTCAAATATCTTTTTACAAAGAAACAGATCTCAAAATAAAGGAAACTAATTTGAAAACCAAGGTAAATAAAAGTGTCAATTTTTTTTGTAAAAACCTGTCAAAAAATTATCTTAAAACACTCTGCCTTCAGCCCTTTTTTATAAAGGATTTTGAAAGCAAAACTGATTTAGAACTACCATAATTAATTCTTGTCATTATCAATTAGAATTAAACCTAACAGTTTTGGCTTTCAATATGACGTTGTGTTTGAATAAAAATGTCAAAGTTGAAAAAGCTATTGAGGTTGAAGAAAATGTTCAAAATCTTTATTCATGAGCTAAACAAACTAATTGGCTGACTAAAAATAATTCTTTATAGGCCAAACTAATAGGCTGACAAAAGTTTTTTTTTTTTATGGGCCAAGAATTATAAACTCATACCTAAGCCTAAAAATATGTTGACAAAAAATATTTTTTTATCGGTCAAAAAATTACATTACTTAAGTCCAAAGCTCATTTTGTTTAGGTCATTTCGCACTCAATTTTATCTCTTCATCTTCCACAACATAAACAATAAGAAAATCATTTTTTTTTAATATGGAATAGAGGTTTTGTGTTTCACAAAAACATGTCAACCTAGAGTTTTTTTATATCAATTTTTCATTCACTTAAATTTAGGTTTAATCATGTTAATGTTTCATTTTAAAAAGTTTTTATTGAAAAATAAATTATAATAAAGTTTTAAATCTAAAAATGAGTGGACTCCACTTTTAATTTGTCTTCAAATATGCCTATTAACCATGATCTTAAATAATTTTTTTAACAAACTTGGGTTGATAATGGACCTTACTTATTGTTGGGAGATAATTCAAGTCCTCAAAGAAAAATGTGCTTTTGTTAAAAAGAAGGTACAAGTTTTCTGGCAGGGAAATAAAAAATTAAAAAGAAAAGAAAATGTTCATTTTTTAAAGTATTTATTGGTTATTTGCTCATGTAGGCCGCTAATTTTATCTAAGAAAGAATCTGAATGGAAAAGGAGAGAAGTTGCATTACAAATTGAGTTCAAAAAATTAAAAGAAGCATGATTACTAGTGTTAATTACATTTTCTAGTTGATTTTTATAGATTGTTTTGTTTGATTAACATTATAATTCAGGCTAACCAAGATTTATGCTTTATACAAATGCCACAAGGTTGAAACAATTATTGTCATGCTAAATTGATCCTCAAGAAATCTAGTGAATCACTTCTAATAATTTGTGCTTTGTTTGTTTTTCCATGATTTTTCTTTTGCATTCTAAATTTTTCAAGATTATTTGATTTTTAGATTTTAACCACATATCCAAATTTGTGATATTTCTTGAAAATGACATTATAATAGCCTTAACTTGATGCAGACAAAAGCTAGATAAGTAGCAAACAATCACATAAAGATAAAATCTTGATGAGCAAAAAGAGTTGCAGATATACACTCTAAATTCACAATTTTATTTTAAAAAAATAAGTCTAATACTGTCTGAATCTCAAAGAGATTTACAAGTCCTTTAAATATGCCAAAAATTCTACCTATACTAGGAAACAAAATCAAAATCCTAAAGCTTAAAAAAGAATTACAAAATGCTTGAAACAAAACAATAAATCCATAAAATCAAGAAACATAACAAAATTGACTCATACATGATCTTCCAAGTCTAATTTCAAGAGATCTGACAATGAATGATCGATGAAGTGGGTTCCTTTTGGAACTGTGCCTTGGAAACCTCTTGTAAAAATTGAAGCTTGATCCAACAATTAAATCTTTTATTATGATCTCTTTTAGCAGCTACTCTGGTCTGATGCAACCATGGATTTGTTTGGGTCTAGATTTATCTCACTAGTGTATAAAGCATCTGTTAGATGAAATTAAAAAAATATTATATTAAAAAAAGGACAAAAAAAAACTACCTGCATTAACCTACTAAATCAACAATTCTAGTAATGAGACCAGAATAACCTTATGAAAAAAAGAAATTTTTTTTTTACCAAACTCAATTTCCAACTAACTCAATGCCAAAAAATAAAATAAAAAAAGATAAAAAAAATAACCCAAGTCAACCCGAGGCAACTTATTAAACCCGTAACTCGAGTTATAAGAATAAGATGATTTCATAAAAAGAAAATCAAAAACAAATAATATTCATGTTATTTGGATTCAAAACTTGATATTTTTAACATTTATATGCCAAAACATACTTGTATAAACCATAAACATGCATTAAAAACATCAAATTGATCAACACGCTTCCAAAATCCTTAACTCATAAATAAAAGCAACTTATTGTTTTATTATAAAAAAATCCAATCACAAATCAAAATACTTCAAATATATCATTAACATGCTATTGAGCTAAAAACACAGATTCAAACAAGCATCAAAATCAAGAATCATGCCTTTAGTGCAAGCCTCACCAACACATTATTGCCAAAATTAGAACAAACTATCATAATGAAAGCTTGAGTAATCTAAAACATACTTAAAATAGAAACAAGAACAAAAACAAAACAAACTCTGCCAAAAAACATCAAATTATTCCAGTAACAAAATCTATCCAAAAATGCAAGTTGAGCTCAAATAATATCAAAAGAGGTTTAAACATTAAGAAAACATGAATAGGCAGACCATATAGACTCTACCCTTGAACTTTAACATGATTATACCTTTTCCAAGCTTGCTAGATATGGACTGTTGTTTTCCTTTCCTTTTCTTTCCTTCTTTCCCTTTCACCATCTTTTCCTTTTAAAGCTCGTTAGACCCTTTATGTTAGGCTTTTGAACCTTCACACCAGGGTCTTTTCACAATGTGTTTCTCCATGTTTTTTTTTCTTGATTTTTCAAGGGGTATTTTTAGGGTTTTGCTAGAGTTTTTGATGGGTTCAAACATAGATTGATCAAAGTTTAGCCCTTTGATCTAAACTTTGATCAAAATAAAAAGGTTCTAAAGTACATTTCAAAGTTGTGAGCTTTGTACCTATGCTGGTTTTTCTATAGTGATTTTGCAACAAACTTGGTTTTTGGAAGTTTTGGTAGTTTCCAAACTTGGCTTTATATGTTTCTAGCCTTTTGATCTTGAGAGAAATGTGACAAACCTTTGATAAGAACCCACCGATAAAGCTTGAAGTGTGAACACATGAAAAAGATTAATGATTTTGTGAAATGAGTATCACAACTATTGATGACTGAGTTGACCACGTTCGAGGCTTCATCAGAGTAGCTTTGATGTCATCATAATTGAAGACTACCTGATCTTGGTAGAGGGTGTGCACACATTTTATTTGGATCCAACCTTACTAAATTTGGATGTTTGTAACTCTACATTCATTAGTTTGAAAGTGCCAACCCGAACAACCTAGAATCTGAGAATATTGTGATGGCTGATCAGGGATAAGATGTTGTTAAATTTGTTGAAGAAAATAAGATATAAATATTTGATGAGAGTGACTGATGTTTGTAGAGGGGATGTTTCTCAGTTGAATGGTGATGGTTACAGCCTTAAAGGTGGTCGGAAACGCCATATTCATTCGCCTAAAAGTGCTTACTCGATCAACCAAAACTATCGAAGAAGAAGCTAAATAGTGGTTGAATGACGCGTTATCTAGATTAAACCCTAAAAATTAGGATTACAATTTGGGATTTGATATATCTCATTTTAGTTCCTATTCTTCCAATTGCTTTTAATTGTACTTGTAATTGCCTCTGAAACTCTTAATTTCATGCAATTTCACCATCGTCCAACTCAATTATCAACTCTAAAGTTTAATGTCATTTTCATTTTGGTCTTTGGTTTTGATTTGTGTGCTTGGACCCTTAATTGACCATCATACTTTTAATTTTTTTCAATTTGGCCTCTTAATTTGGTCAATTTTAGCCCTTACAATCACATGTCTTTTTCAGTTTGGTCCTTGATTTTTGATTTCTTTAATTAAGTTCCTAATTGTCTATTAAACTTTATTATTTATGCAATTAAGCCCCTGATTTGACCAAGTTAAAATTGCAAATCGACCTCTAGAGTTTAATTTCTTCTAATTAAAGCATAAATTGACTCCAAAAATCTTTTTTTTCTTGCGATTAAGTCCTCAAAAAAAATTAAACCTTTCAAAATTCTCATTGAGTCCTTACTTATCCAAATTTGTATTTATTTAATTACCCCAAATAAATATAGTTTCGCCAAATAGATCCTTTGTCAATCAGAATTAGATAGTCAATTTTGCTAATCTTATATATGTTAGTCCTCCAACTTTTCTACCTATCATTTTGGTTTTTCACTACCAACTTAGATAATTTTTTAAGCTTTCTTCATGTATATCCTTTTATATTTTGAATTATATTTTGCTTTTTTTTTCCTTGATTTTTTATGAGATAAAAAATGAATAACAACAAAATAAAAATCCAACCCAACGCCGCCGAGGAGTTCGATCATGATCTGATGGATGATTCCCCGCTTCACGAATCTGTAGCTCTATCGAATAGTTGATATCTTCCACCACAAGAATTGAATGATTGGACATATTGAAGTAACAAAAACTCCAGGGAACGATCAGAACTGACAGCAGCAGTTTCAAGTTGTAGATATCAAAATTAAGATGATTGGCCATGGCTGCTATCAAGCTTGATTTCCCAGTTCCGAGAGGGCCGTACAGCAAATAGCCCCGTTTCCATACTTTACCAATCCTCTTGTAACACTCCTTTCCCTTGATGAATTTATCAAGATCCTCTATAACTTTTTGTTTGAGGTTTCCATCCATTGCTAGCGTATCAAAAGTCATAGGGTGATCCAAATTGATCCCCTTCCCCTTACAGCTCCATCCATCACGTCCCCCGCGAGTAGTGTAAAACTTTACTACCCTGTTTTGATCTTTAATTTTCTTAGCCATTTCAAGAATGCAAGGCAGATACTTATTCCTGATCATACAGGCATGTCGCTTATGAAAGCAAAGCTCATACCATTTCAGCTCATACTGGAGTGCTGCATAATTCACTGCAATAAGTCCACTTCATGTCAACACCATGGAAATTGTCGACAATCTTACAGTTCCTGTCAAGACTAAACGGCAGTGCCTTGATGTTCTCGTTCTTGCCCACCGTGACTCGCTGCGGAACAGATGCGGTAGAGAAAGCATTGCTGCCAAGATATATCATCAAGGCATAAAAGAGATGTTTTTTTTATCCTTCATGTGAGGCGTTAATAACCATGGTGAGTTCTGAGGAGAAACGACTGGCTAATTCCTTCAAAAAACTGCGTATTTCTTGCGGAACGAAATCATTGATGTAGCCACGTAGAATTGCAACAGAAGCTATCAGGGATAGACTTGATCTCATTGATCTTCTTTTTACTGCTTGCTAGCTCTATGCTGTTCTTTTTCTTTGTTTTTGTAATGGCGATGATGTTAATCTCTGATGGTGCGTTCCAAGTTCTATAGCAAACAAAGTGCTGGAATGGATGATGTAAATTCAAAGACTAATCCTAGACGGAGAGACCAAATTTCTATCGACTTTCAGCGCAGTCATGGAAAAACTGTGCTGTGGATATGGACAACAAAATTTCTCCTAGCGCAAAGAAGTTTACCTGGAATTTCCTGACGAGGAGAAAGGTAAGTGAAGTGAAGTGGCTTGTGACAATGCATGTCAGGTTTGGAAAGATTACTTACTAGTTATTTTAGATTGATTAATCAAGTGCCTTCCTTTCTGATTTTTATTAATTCAATATTTGTAAAGAAGTAGAAAAAACAATTAATCAATGGAAGGTTCAATGCTCTTGCCTTTTGGTTCATTCAAAATTTATAAAAAGTTGGGACTTGTAATTCAAGATAGCCACGATAGGTTATAGAATTGTTGAAGAGGCGGGCTATCACTGTCACTGACGAGGCAAATTACTTAGAATTTGGGTGGAAGGATGGGCGGAGCAAGGAGAATTACATGTAGATTTTGGAATCGTGGTTGAAATTTTATTTTATTTTATTTAAAAATAATTTTTTTATATATATTTAGATAGTTGATATGTTGATATAACAAATAATTTTTTAAAATAAAAAATATTATTTTAATATATTTTCAAGTAAAAAATACTTTAAAAAATAACCGCTATTACACTCTAAAACACTATTAATTTTTCAAAATAATTCTACTACTATAAAAAAGGGACCTTTCATGTAAAAAAAAAAGTTATTTATTGACAATACATAATTTTAAATTTTATAATTTTACATGTAAATAAAAATTTTATCTCAACAATACTATTATTTATTAAAATTAGTTAAAACCTTTTGGAAAATACTCAAGCTCTAGACATCAAAAACATTGTT
>Ga0307516_10006640_pt1 | contig 13522 bp, 16 predicted proteins | sample 19_EM_MG_FD_203310 | JGI IMG/M metagenome (GOLD analysis project Ga0307516, IMG submission 203310) | Populus trichocarpa ectomycorrhiza microbial communities from riparian zone in the Pacific Northwest, United States - 19_EM | ecosystem: Host-associated > Plants > Roots > Unclassified | place... | reverse complement strand
CTCCCGTCTCTCTCAAAGATATTCCAGTACTCGCAAACATAGGGTCGTGCAATGGGCCATCTGAAGGGGACCACCGTCCCCGGGGATTCGAAGCGATGTGATTGTGAACTCCTGGTGGGGCGCGAGCCGCAGTGCAACAATCTAGGCCTCGGTCGCTTTGACCGTGCGACTGCAAGCCCCAATTGGCACCGCCCAGCAGATGGAATTTGAAACGTCCGGCAAGTTTGTGAGGGGCCGGCTAAGTAGTCTGATTTGGTGTATCATAGCCAGGATCTGGATAGATCTACCGTCCAGATGGCCGTCTGCGTTTAATCGCCTTCCACAAACCTGCGGTACCTCGCTTCATAACCAGACCGGCGGGTGCCACAGCACAGCAGATCGATCTGACCACTGTGGTTTCTGTTCGGACGGCAGTTATATTAATGGGTTACGCCAGGCTTCCTAGGCGGTCACCCCGTTCGGGGAGTTCGCACAACGCGCTACGACCGAGCCTATGGTTCGAGGCCTTCGAGACCCACGCCACCAGGTTTGTTGGCTTGGAAGAAACGCGCACGGATATCGGGATGGGGGGGTTGGAGTCAGCTAGGCATGCGTTGGTTTGAGTGGGGAGCAAGTGGGGAGGCCAGCCACCTTTGGACCACAAACCGCGTTTTCAGCGTAGCGATGGGAGAAGGCAGTAATCGTTGGGGATGGTCCGATATTAGGTTCCAGGCGCTCGATAATCGTAGGTGTTGGGGTGCAGTCATGAAATTCCTGGCTGCTCTTCGTTTACTTCCGCCCTACGAGAAACCTGAAACGGTCCCAGGATCATGCCACCGCCGATGTTGTCATTGATCCCACCCGCCTGTAACCACTGTGTCCCCTTCCACGATTATAAGGGATAATCCAATCTTCAGCAGCTTGGTCACCGCCACCTTGCCCACTTTCCAGCTTGGATGAGGAAACATAGAGCCCGTGGAGGCCTTGCCGACTGTGCGAGGCAGCACTTCCATGTTTCTGCCCTCATTTTTCCATGCCATGTTGGAGTTGCAACACGCCTCGAACAGAGTCTGCCCAAGTGTGGACTGAGGGTCACTTCACCAGTACCCGCATTTGGCCAACGCGTTCACAATAACTCATGGCCCCTAACCCCCATGACGTCATTAATATGGCAACCGATTCCGGCCTTCGACTTGGTAGATGTATGTGGCATCCCCCATCGTCACCCTCGATGTGCGAAAGGCGTGTTTGTCTACCCCCAAGGCCCTGGTCGACGACCACCTGCGCATCGTCGTCGCTCTGAATAGGCGTCTCAGGTCCATTTCTTCGGAAACGTGGGATCTCCCGAATGAAATCTGAAAGCTCAGGGCTCCGTGGAAACTGACCGCGAGCTGGGGATTGACCCAACACACAACACGCCCTTTGTCAGGACTGCCCGCACTCGCCAGGTACATCACAGCCTGCCATCATACTCGTCTCCCCATACGCTCACTCGCCACCGTCTACCTCACAGGCTACTCCATTTGAACCTCCTGGAGTTTCCACCATTTGCGCCACTCGTGACTCCAATCCTCGCCGTGGGCCAGGTTCGATCCATTCTGGAGACGAGGCCTTTCCTACGGGGGTACTGTCACGCCTACAAAAACCCGAGCGGTGACAGTGTCCACCTCTCTGGTTCCCCCAGGTTAGCATATGGGGATGCCACCCTCATCCCCGTCGACCCGGGTCGAGGTGGTGGTACCATCCGTTCCACTTTCGGGCCATCGCTCACGCAATCTCTGAGAATTCGCGCTCTCATTCTGAACGTTCTCCTGGTGGGTCAGCCCATAGTGACTGCAATTGGCACCGTAACCACCAACGCCGCCCTCACTCGCGAACTCGATCCCATTCCTACGCCCCCTCTAGGTATTCGGAATCCTCAATGCACTCCGAAGGTTCTTTCGTCTCTTTTCCGTTTACAACACAGCGGGCTCCCCTACCGGCTCTTCGCGCACGGTTTCACACTCCCAGACCCAAATTTATTCGTTTTGTATTTGCCTCTCGCTGCATCATGGGACGTGTCCTACGCGTTCAGGTCGGTGCCCTGGTCGCCGTTGGGGTATTAGTTATCCTCATCTATTGTTTTTGGCCGGTGATCAACTTACAGTATCGAAGAATGGGTATTTTCGCTTTCCGAATGCTCCCTGATTTGGCGTTGCTCCGCCGTCCCGGTTCCGCCGCTTGTCGGCCCCACCCCCGTTTACCACCACCAACGCCACCTGAAAGAGGTCCCCGGCAGTGACAAACCGATGTAGATCATTAAGTACGATTGTGCCTGCAGCGTTACCTACGACCAACCGTCACCATGACCTTTTCGATCCGCAGGGTCGTCATTGACTCGCGATTCGTGGTAAGGATGTGTCGTTGATTTTCGCGAGTGAGTTACACCCAGGGCCCTGTGGAAAGTGGTCTATCGAAATGAAACAGTCAGTCCCCACACGCAGTCGATCGTCAAGTAATCGATCACTCCTGCCGCACTCATCTCCACGTATTCGCTTGCTGGCTCGAGCTCATAACCATCCACGCTTGCACTCTACCCAGATAGAATCCCCCACAGGCAACAGGTACCAGCTTAGAAATCCATTATGAGTTTCTTTGGTAGAGGAAACCAACAGCCGCCACCCAGTCAATACAACCGGCTGCCAGATAATCAGGGCAGCGGACAGAGACAGCCTCCACCACCATCACAATATCGGTCACAACCTCCACCTCCGCAGCAGCAACGGGGATACGACCAAGGGTACGGAAACTCATCGTACGAGAAGAGAGGTTACGATCGTGCACCACAAACAAGGGGCGGCGGTGGAAAGTAAGCACACCGTTTGGAGATCGTTCCTAAATTTCAACTAACACTACCCCTGTCCTAGTATTTTCACCGTCGTCGGAGGTGTCAGTGAAGCCCACGCATTTACAAAGACTCTGATAGTCCACCCGAGCGACTTCCAGAACGGTCAACACGTCTTGGTTAAGGACAAGTTCGCTATCACCGCGAGGTTAGGGGAATGGCCGTCCGGTGTCACTTTGAGACTCACGCGACCCGCCCACAGGCACGATGACACAGGCAAGGTAGCTCCTGGAACGATCAGCGTAGATGGCCCTCATCGTCAGTGGATGGAACTCTCCCTCGCTGGTGACCAAGTCCCCGTCCAATCTCTCACATTCACCCCTCCCTACTTGGAGTCCATTGATATCGAAATCGGCCTCTTCCGCAAGAACGACGCAACCGAAATCTCCGCCGATGATCTGGTGAAGCACTTCACCAGGGTTTACAGTGGACTTATGTTCGGTCTGGGAGAAGGTTTCGTATTCGAGTACCGGGGGTTCAACTACCGTGGAACTATCAAAGGTTTGAGGGTTGTCGAGCTTGCCGCTGAGCAGCTGCGTGGTGCTGGTGGAGGGAGGGATGACATGGGGGTGATGATGGAGAAGTCGGATGTGACATTCATGAAAGGGGAGGGGGGAGGGTTGAAACTCAAATCTAGTTCCAAAAAGTGTGCTTCTCCTCTCCGGAAGTTGTTCGCACTTACAAAGCGGTGATCTAGGGCCGCCCCGAATGCCATTCTGGCACCAAACTTCAAGTTCGAGGACATGGGAATCGGAGGTTTGGATACCGAGTTCGGTGCCATCTTCCGACGTGCCTTCGCCTCTCGAGTGTTCCCACCCGGTTTGGTCGACAAGCTTGGCATCCAGCATGTCAAGGGTATCCTGCTACACGGGCCTCCAGGAACAGGAAAGACGTTGATGGCTCGACAAATCGGAAAGATGCTCAACGCTCGCGAGCCGAAGATCGTCAATGGTCCCGAAATCTTGAACAAGTACGTTGGCGCCTCCGAGGAGAATATCCGAAAACTGTTCGCGGATGCAGAAACGGAGGCGAGTTACCTTTCCTTTGCCGGCGGTACCCTACTCACTCCCGGGGGACACAGTACAAAGCCAAGGGAGACGAAAGCGGTTTACACATCATCATCTTCGATGAGTTGGACGCCATCTGTAAACAGCGTGGGTCTACCAACAGTGGTACCGGAGTGGGGGACAGTATCGTCAATCAACTTTTGTCCAAGGCAAGCAAGCGCGGAGGGAATGTGAAGTTTACACATTGACGGTGTTCCTTAGATGGACGGTGTCGACCAGCTCAACAACATTCTGATTATTGGTATGACCAACCGTCTCGACATGATTGATGAGGCGTTGTTGCGCCCTGGTCGTTTGGAAGTACACATGGAGATCTCCCTTCCAGATGAGCACGGTCGTTACCAGATCCTGACTATCCACACCGCCAAGATGAGGAACAACGGCGTCATGGATTCGGATGTTAACCTGAAGGAACTGGCTGCTCTCACCAAGAACTTCTCGGGTGCTGAGATCGGTGGTTTGGTCAAGAGCGCTACGAGTTTTGCGTTCAACAGGCACGTTAAGGTGGGTGTGGTTCCTTGACAAATGTTGGAGGTGAAACCAACGCCCCCCGAGGTTGGGACAATTGCCGGTATCTCGGACGATGTCGAGAATCTTCGTGTCAACAGGGACGACTTCATAAGCGCCTTCGATGAGGTACAGCCCGCGTTCGGCGTCGCCGAAGAAGAGCTGCAGCAGGTCATCCAGAACGGGATTATCCACTACGCTCTCCATGTGGATGTACGCGCTTGTTCTTTGGAGTCTGGTTGTGATCTGACGGCACTCGATAGGAATTGCTTAAAACCGGACAACTCTTCGTTGAGCAAGTTCGGACGTCGACGAGAACACCGCTCGTTAGCATACTTCTACATGGACCTCCTGGCTCTGGGAAGACTGCATTAGCGGCAAGTATTGCTTCGGCCTCTGAGTACCCCTTCATCAAGCTCTTATCACCGGACACGATGGTCGGATTCTCGGAGCCTCAGAAGGTTGCTGCCATCAACAAGGTGTTTGCGGATAGTTATAAGAGCCCACTGAGCGTTATCGTCGTGGATAACCTGGAGCGATTGCTTGGTAATTCTGACGTTTCCAACCCTTGCTGAAAGCTGAATGTCAACGCGTCTTCAGATTGGACACCGATCGGGCCGAGGTTCTCCAACTCTGTTCTCCAAGCCCTTCTGGTCCTCTTTGGTCGCAGGCCGCCGAAGGTAAGAGTACGGTTGCTGTTGGTGTTCAGTGACTAAGCCCGCTCTTCAGGGTCGCCGTCTCCTCATCATCGCCACTTCCTCCTCCCACTCGATTCTCACCGACCTTGGATTCTCGGAGAACTTTGACTCTGAACTTCGCGTGCCACCGATCTCGAGCATCGAGTCTCTCGAACATGTTCTCACAGAAGTTGAGCTTTTCAACAACGCCGCAGGCACTAGACAGGCGGTGGCCATGCTCCAGGAGGCAGGGTTTGGGCGTGATGACGGGCAATCTCCAGCATTGAATATCGGAGTGAAGAAGTTGCTGAGCTTGATTGAGATGGCGAGGCAAGAGCCGCACGCTGTGGCCGAGAGGCTTGTCTCGGCTCTCATGGGTCTAGGGATGTGAGGGAGACGGTATGCCCGGTAATGACATTTGTACGATTCACTACGAAGAGGATGTTTCTTAGCAGTAAACCCACCCAGCGTTTGTACCACCCCAACTTTTGCCAAGCCGGGTGAGGGTGTCGGATTTGTGATCGGCGGCTCGGTTTGGGTGTATGTAAGATTTTGCAGCGCTGGACCCTCGTTGCCAAAAACCTCCCTACCCCCGACCAGTTTTCTGCCCAATCCATCCCCTAATATCTACCGAAGGTCACCATGGAAAACGGCCAGCCGACAAATGGCCCGCAAGCACCCGGAATTTCTCTCTCGAGGATCCTAGACGATGAAAGCATAGAACACTTAGAACATCATAAATCTTTGGACGCCCCGGCTGAGGGTTGGGACGAGGAGGGCACCGGGAAACCCTTGGAAGAAGGGTATTGCGTTGAATGCGAGGGTACGCTCTCACCGGCAGATCCGATGCACCTCCTTTTACTTACCCCCTCAATAACGTAGACCAACCAGCACAGGTGTATTGTACATCTTGCACGGACAACTTCTGTGATGTATGCTTCGTGGCGCAGCATCGAAAAGGATCTAGGAAGCAACACAAAACCAAAGCGTTGGTTGTGACAAAAGCCGACATCCCCCAGCCCACGGCCTCTTCCTCGAACGGTGCACCGGCAAATGGGGGTGATGACGAGGTGAGCCCCCCTGTCACGTCTGCCAACTTGTTGCTTGATGTGGTTTCACAGATGGACGTAGAGGGTGTTGACTCGGACGAAGAGTTGGAGCGGGCCAGTCAAGCGAAACGAACGCTCGAGCTTGAGCCTCAACCCGTCATTGGCGGAAGCATCGGGGAGTGGTTCGTCGAACGATCGAAATACATTCCTATGCGTTTAACCCTCACGGAACGCAAATACCTCCGACTGCTGGAAGCCGCTCTCAATGTCTCCGAATATGTGTGTGCTAACCAACGCTGTTCATCGGGGGTTGGGTTGTGACTGATTCACCGCGGGGTTGCGTATGACAGACGGACAGGGTCGACACAATAGGGTTCGGTTTGTCGAAGCCGAAGCGGATCGTTCAACAAATCCGGGAGCTCTGTGCGATCCTATCTGGTCTTGTTCTCGCTACCGACTATAAGCAAGGCCAAGAGCTGTTCCAGGATCGGGACTTCAAAGGGAACGAGATGTTCTTCCAGCAGCTGTTCGAGCTGGGGAGGCGGTACAAGATCATGAACCCAGACAAGATGCGTTCGACATACGGGAAGCTGATCTATTTACTCCAAGTAAGCTTCTTCACGGCTCTTTCGGGCTCCAGTGACCTAACTTGCTCCTTAGGACAGTCAGTCACCGGAAGTGCGAGACTTGCTCAGCTTCTCCTGTATAAATCCTATCAATACCGTTTACAACGTCCTAGAGGAACACAAGGCTACAGATATCCTCCGAGACGATCTCGTCGCCACCGCCACGAAGGAGATCATATCGGAAGGACGTGCGAGGAGGGACATCCAACGCGACATTAAGAGCAAAGAGAAAGCGATAGAGACTCTTACCTCGAAATATTCTGGGCGAGGGCTCACACAAGAACAGCTGAGACAGTGTCTCTACAGCATCGGGGACAACCACGCCTTCCTGAGGGTCAACCGAGATCCTTGCGACCGGATGATCCAGTACCTTAAACGTTATTTCCACCCCACCCAGGCCCAAGACTCAAAGAGCAACCTCGCTATCAGGAGCGGAAAGAACGGCGCCCGGCTTAGCCACGACCACTCCAAACAGTACGCTTATGTTCTGCAGAGTTTGACACTCTGGCGAGAGATTTTACATGGTATGAGCCTCGTTAGTACCATTGCCCACGTGCTGACGAGGTATCCTAGACATGTTCCATGTGTGGTCTCTGGCGGAGCAGGATCTCTTGGCGGAGACTTCACCATACAGGCTGCGCGATACCGGCCAGGGTCTGAACCGTGTACAAGCCGCTCCAAAGACGTCTCGGATGATGCATACCATTCTCGGCCGTGCTCAAAAGAGCGTCGGCACATGGATCGGCTCCTCGGTTATCCATATGGGTGAGCTGTACTTCCTTAGTCCCTACACGGGTCTTGTCTGACCATTCAAAGGTGACCACAACGTTCCGAACGCCTTGATGTTCATCGACAAGTACTCCCAGATCTACCGCATCCTCCTCCCTATCACCACCACCCTCAGTCAGATCCCCACCCTGAAGGATAGCCCAGGCATTCACGGACTTATCGAAGAGGAGTTCGGTTCCGTCGATGGTCTCATCAAGGAAATCCTCGCGGACTTCTTCAGGCACGGATTTGATGGTTCGGGAGCGGATAACTTCTACGACGCTGGCAGTTGCATTGACGGTAGATTGACAAGCGCCTGGAACTGGTGTAGTTCTATCGAGAAGAAACGATACTTCCCCGTCTTCTTGCTTACAGGTGAGATTTCCAAGCACAGTATACCAACGGTTGGCTGACGACCTCGTTGTAGGGTTTGTTGGGTTTGATGGTGGATGGTGATACGTGATACAATGGACCTGTTCCACACCTGCCAGCCTCATAACGAACAGTAGATTATAAAATCAGGCTGCTACGGGTTGCGTTTGGGCTGCTGATTCTGTAGATGCGGTTTTGTAACTATTGTCCCCAATCGATCTCTCGCCACCCTTCTCTCGTGCGGACGTGACGATGGCCAACACCGCAGCCAGACCGGTTTGCCAAGCAACAAGGCGTTGTTCAAGGGCGGCCCACTGGTCCTGTTCGAACAGCCGTGAGGTGGAACGAGTAATGTGGAAGACTCTGGAGGATTGAGAGAGTTTTCCGGAGACCAGGCCAGCGCGGATTACTAAATACGATGTTGGTGGGATGGGTGCATACGTGAAGGGGGAAGACATACCGTCAATCACCCATCTCTCGACCTCTGATTGGTCGACCTGCAAGGCTGACGCAAGGGTGGCATACGGAACGTCCTTGCCGATGTTCTGGAATCCGAGGGACGCCAGCGTCAACAACCGGATCTTTCGTTCCAATTGTGCCTTGTCGAGTCCTGGTGGAGGTCAAGTATCAGAGTTAAGCCTGGCGGACTCCGGCAACGTAGACGGTCACCATATTTCTCGATGGATCCTGAATGTTTCGATTCCCACTTTTTGTAATCCTCGAGGCCGCCTGAGAGGAACACCCTCAGCAGAGAGAAGAGCTCATGGCCCTGCAATTTTATTATGGCATCAATCTTGAAGAGGGCATCGAAATCGAACACGGAAGGTAGTTTCAGGGAAGTAGAGATGGCTTGGATGGCTGACGATTCAGCGTGGGGAGAGTTGGGAGGTAAGTTCCGTAGTGATGCGAGGAGGTACTGGCGGGAGGTTGTTCTTGGGGAGGGAAAAAAGGTCAGCAGTGAGGGGTATAGAATCAGAGAGAACGCGTACAATTGGCCAGCCTTTTCAAAAGCCTCTGCCAAGAGTCGTAAGAGGTCAAACTTCTGTCCGGGTGTAATGCTCCATTCCGACGTCCATTTTTCGATAGATTCCGGTGTGATCTGGAGAAGTTCGACCTTGTCGCGGGATGAAGCTTGTCGGACGAGGGTGTCGTAAACGGTAAGCCGCAGAGCAGAGTTTCGGGGAATCGCATTGAAGAGGAAAGAAAGTCTTGTGATAGTCAGACAAGCACTGAGACGTCAGCGGACTTGCAGGGGGACCTTACAATCTATATTGGGATGAAAAGTGGCCCTGGGAGGACGTGATGGCCATGAGCAGAGTGTCGACGTGTTCCTTTATCTCGTCAGAATCGATTGGGAAGAGGTTGAACAAGTGGGCGAACAAAAGGTTGAAGCACCCTTCAACCTCTGGAGAAAACTTCTCAGTCGAGCGGGCCAGGGGTATACAAGATATCGGGCACCTTTTTCGGATCCGTCGCCTAGTCCCTTGACCTCCGGGATGAGGAGAGAGAAAACTTTGACTTGGTTTTCTTGTGAGATCGCAGGTGACGCCTGGGGCGTTTCACCCTCCGGAGGTTGTTCAGCCTTGACGAGTTCAATAATCTGACCGAAAGATTTCTGGCGGTCATCGTCGGAGAGGCCTCTCCCAAGGTAATCTACCAGTTCTCTGATCTGAAAACATACGCCATGATCGTTCGTCAGGCCCCCACGTAGACAAAAGGGCTCGTGAAAAAAATACGCGCACCTGGTGCTCGAACGTCCCCTCAGCAAATACCGACACCGAGTCGGTGGTCGCCATTTTTTTTAGTTGATCGCTCTGATGCCGAGATGACTTTGGTGGAACGAAGGATTTCGTGTCGACCGTGGGGAGTTTCTGACGACCTTTGATTCAAACTTCATCACCCACAAGAGAGGGGGTGGATCGCCACCCCTCCTTTGTCACCAACCATCCTCTACCCCTCCCAGCTCGGGATGAATATCCCTTGCGAGTCGTTCGACGAGATCCCCAGCTACCTGCTTTCAGATGATAGGCGATCATTCCAGAATTGCTCCTTAGTTGCAAAATCGTGGGTAGACCCCAGCCGAAGACGGCTTTTCGAAAAGGTTTACATCCAGTTGGCGACATTACAGGCGTGGTGGAGCAACATTCCACCTGCGGATAACTGGGAGTCGCGGCAAACCAAATTGGCATTGTAGTCGTGGCAGGGCAGCATCCCACCTGCGAACAGCGGGCTGTTACAATACGTTCGATGGCTGTTGCGGCTGTGGTGGGTCATCATCCCACCTAGAGACTAGGTCCGCGCCAAGCCACGGCAACATGCCCGCGGGCTATTACAGCTGTTGCGGGACGCCATCCCACCTGCGCATGATGGGCTGCTACACAGTGTCCGCTCGCTATTACAGTCATCGCGAGACCGCATTCCACCTGAGGACATCGAGTTGTTACATCACTTCCGCTTGTTGTCCTGTACCGACGGCGCGAGACTCAACTGGAGTGGTGTTCTGCCGGAAGAGTTCATCGGTGTCCTCCGGGACTACTTCCTGTCCCTCCACCAACTTCGACACCTCTCCTTTTCCTTGGTGTACCTTTCGCCAAGTATTTTCCAAGATGTTGGGATGTCCTCAGCCCTTCGACACACCCTCGTCTCCCTTATCAATTATCTCCCAAATCTCAACCGCCTCGACCTCAGCCGTCCTTTGCCCACAGTGGATGGCAAGCTCACTTACCCCCTTCCGGTCCGTTTTTTGGGCAACTTCATATCTCCGAGGTGTGTGAGTGGGAAGTTGGTATCCTTGATCAACTTTCAGAACTCGGACTGGTGTTTGATGAGATTGCTCTCGACGGGCCTGTGCCTTTCTCCTTGCAAACCCTTAGGCGCATTGTCAATACTGTGGGGGTAAGGGTCAAGCGTCTGAGACTGTTGGACCCTCCTGCAAAGCGTACATATATCACACTTCATGCAGTAGCCCTCTGCGAGACTCACTAAATTAATCGTGTTCCTATAGGCCATGCGGAGGGCGGACTTACAACGCTTTCCTGCTGCCGAGAGCTCCAGGAGTTAGAAATCCCTGTGGTGGATCCGGGGACAGAAGTGGCAGCCCTCCTTGCTTCAATCACCTCCACAAACGTTTGAAAGGTAACGTTCGCGCATGTGCTCCCATTCTCGAGATCCTTAGACTGGGGGAATTTGGATGGTCCCCTGTGTCGATTGGTCAACCGACTGGGGCGCGAGCACAAGGTAGAAGTGGATTTTCAATTCCCCATGGAGGTGGACCAACCAACCGGAGAACCGCGAATTGTGAGATCCCTCACAAAGCTTAGAGAGAAGGGTCGGACGAGATGGGTCCAGGCGAGAGCGGGGGGTTGTTTACTCTTGCGGTGGTGTAATATGAGCAGATAATACCGGGGGAGTACTTATGCGCATTCGGTCCGGACCGAAAGAGATGATGCATCCAGTGAGACTATGATTATAATAAATTCGAAACCCGTAACCACGGTGGAACGTTCAACAAGAGGCTTCACTCCCAGAGGCGCAGGACCCGCGGGTGCCATCCACACCGAAAGCAGCAAGCAGAGGATTTCCTGACCCCCTCTCCTCTGGCATAAGGAGGAGTTCCGGGTTGCCCAATCGGGTGAGACGGACAGGCTACTCAAACCCCAGCTGGTCGCGCTCCCGGAATCAGACACCGCATCCAAGCTCAACGTCAACTCTTAGCAACTTTCGTCCCAAAGGAACCCAGAGGTACACTAACCATCCATTCGTAAAGCTTTAGGTTGTACCAGCGATACCACCACACTTTGTATCCGAGTCCGTTCACCCCTTACAAGCCACGGGGCGCACTCCCTCATATCTTAGACGCAAACCTTTGGCCATCATGTTGTTCACTATTACATTGCGTTCCGAACCCCATTCCGTAGATAAGTTCCAGTCTGTCTCTAATAAAAGTGTTACACAAAGCGTGCTCACAGCTTTTGGATGACCAAAGATGAAGCACCTCCGCCCTACACGCGGAGACGACATCAGGAATCAGCCCAGTTTGATTGGTCATAGTTAAGTTTGAGCTTACTCCATTGCAAATACCGGCGACTCCATACTGACCAGGCTGGAGAGCATGGACGAGAGAAACAACAATACGTGAGCCAGAGTTACCAATGGCATGACCCAAGGCGACAGCGCCACCGTTAACGTTGATCTTGGATCGTGGGATGTTGAGAACCTTCTCGGCGATGTTAACGACAACAGAGAAGGCTTCATTGATCTCGAACAAGGAGATATCGTCAACGGTCAGTCCAGCTTTCTTCAGAGCCTTGGGAATGGCGACAGTTGGGGCGGCGGGGAAGTCAATGGGATCAACACCGGCATCGGCATAAGCTGATGGTTAGACAATCAGATATCTGCGCGCGGGATTATCACAGGAGGTAATACAGACAGATGATCTTTGCCAGTGGTTTCACGCCAAGCTCAGTTGCTCTGGCGGCGGACATGAGAATAAGAGCGGAGGCACCATCATTGAGGTTGGAGGAGTTGGCGGCGGTGACCTTTCCGTTAGGTCTCTTGAAAGCACCGGGGAGACTGGGGATCTTCTCAAAGATGACCTTCTTGTATTCCTCGTCTTCCTTGATTATGGTGTCGCCCTTCTTGCCCTTGATGGTGACTGGAGCGATCTCAGCATCGTAGACACCAGCCTTCCAGGCGCGTTCGGCACGCTGGTACGACTCGACGGCGTGGTTGTCCATGTCCTCACGAGTGATCTGGTGCTTGTCACCGGCAACTTCACCGCAGTTGCCCATGGCAAACTTGTTGTACACATCCCAGAGACCATCGGTCTCCAATGAGTCCTTAGCCTCGAACTTTCCGAATAACGGGTTCTGTCGTGGGATGAGGAACCTAAGGAAAACAATACGGGTCAGAACATTGAACGCGGACAATAGAGAAATCGATCGAGGCTAGGATCGATTTGACCAGAGGGCGAAAAGATTACACGTACGGAGCGTTGCTCATGCTCTCCATACCACCAGCGACGACGACGCTCTTGTCGCCGGTGGAGATGGTCTGAGAAGCAAGGATGATGGATTTAAGGCCGCTAGCGCAGACTTTGTTCACCGTCGTGGCATCGGATGATGATGGGATTCCAGTGCCCAGGGCAACCTGGCGAGCGGGTGATTGACCAACGCCAGCCTGAACGACGTTGCCGAAGTAAACTTCCTCGATCAACTCTGGGGGGACCTTGGAGGTGTCGAGGGCATGTTTCAAGGCGATAGTTCCGAGTTCTGGGGCGGTGAGGGTCTTGAGGACGCCATTGAGAGATCCCACGGGGGTGCGCGAGGCAGCGACGATGACGACTTCGGTGGAGGACTGCGGGTCTCGTTAATGGACGGTGATAAAGACTGGGGGGACGCGGGGGGACTGACCATTTTCGAAGAGATGGTGGGGGAGGAACACAAGGGTGTCTGCCTCAAGGTTATGGCTGGCCGGGTGCTTATATACTTGACGTAGGAGCCTAAGATGGTTTCACTCTGCGTCGTACCATCCCTGACCGTGTTTTTGATTCGTAATCCCCAACGCCCAAGCGGATCAGGAGGCGGGCAGGGTT
>Ga0307516_10006638_pt1 | contig 13525 bp, 2 predicted proteins | sample 19_EM_MG_FD_203310 | JGI IMG/M metagenome (GOLD analysis project Ga0307516, IMG submission 203310) | Populus trichocarpa ectomycorrhiza microbial communities from riparian zone in the Pacific Northwest, United States - 19_EM | ecosystem: Host-associated > Plants > Roots > Unclassified | place... | reverse complement strand
ATCCAGGCCAACCAGGCGATGGCCGAGCAGGCCGAGCCGGCGCTGATCAAGGCGATCGCGACGATCAACCGCTTTCGTTCGCTCGGCGACCACACCCTGGCGTTCGGCGCGGCCACCGACCTGCCGAGCGGCCAGTACGATTTCGAATCCGTACTGCTGCACGAACTGATGCACAACCATGGCCTGGCGCATCCGAACCACGCCGACGAAGCGGGCCTGCCGGGTGCGCAGAGCGAGGGCACCCGAAGCGCCGATGGTCCGAACAATGTGTTCAACCAGGCCGCCGGTGTGGATGGCCTGCATGGCTCGGCGGACGATGTGCGTGGCGACGACATCAACCTGCACTGGTATCAGAAGGGCGTCAACAATCCCGGTGTGCTGGCGTCGATCATCGACGACAGCAGCTATGCCCGGGTGCCGGGATTTCTTCCGGGCGGCCATCTGTTTGCCGCCAATGCCGATCGCCAGGTGCTCGCTGCGCTCGGCTTCGTGGACGCCGAGGCGGTTGCCCAGCAGGGCGTGAGTCCCGACGAAGTACAGCGTCACCTGCACCACGATGACGTCGCGACGATCCGTTTCGCGCGTGCCGGGCTCGATGGCATCCAGGGCACCGGCGACGACTACCGCACCCGCCTGGTGTACCGAGGACGCGCACTCGATCCGCAGGGCGAGGCCTGCCAGATCGCGGTGCGCTTCGACAACACCACGGCGTTCGCCACCTCCACCCTGGGCAGCTTCCGGCTGTCGACGGCACTACCCAACCACTGGGCGCTGTACCACACGCGGATGCGTTTCAATCCGTCGGTGAACTGGTACTTCAGCCCGGGGCCGAACACCGTCATCACGATCCTGTCGGATCTGCCGGATGCTTCGCTGGGCCTGGCGCCGATCACCGTACGCGTGCAGGTCGCCAAGGCACCGAGCAATCCGATCGCCAGCCATCCGCTGGGCACGGTCGAAGTGCGCGATGGCGCGCGCCATGACCCCGGCACCGCATCGTGCAGCTTCGCCCTGACGGGCACGCCCGCCGAGATCGGCGAATGCGTGTTGACGCCGTTGCGCAGCGGCAACAAGACCTTGACCGCGGAGTATCTCGGCTACGCCGGCTTCGACGGCGGCATCGACACGGAAGTCCACACCAGCAGCGGCACCCTGGTGTTCAGCGCGATCACCGATACACCCGATCCCTCGGTCGCCGGTACCGACGTCGGCTTCGACTGGACACTGGCGCCATCGGTCGGCCAGGCCGCTGCCACCGGCACGGTCACGGTCAAGGAAGCACCCGACTGCGCGAGCGCGGCGATCGACCCGGCACACCAATGCGTGCTCGCCCTGCCCGCCCATGGCTGCTCGATACGATTCAACACCGTGGGCAGCAAGACCCTGCAGCTCTGCTACCCGGGCGATGGCGCTCATGCGGCCGCGAGCGCGAATATCGCCCACGCCGTGATCGCCGGGCGCACGACGACCACCACCATCACCGGCAACCTGCCCAATCCTGCGCAACCACTCGCGCCGGTGGCCGTGCAGGTGAGTGTCCGCGAGAGCCCCGACCTCGGCGGTTCCCCCAGCGGCGTGGTGCAGGTGCTGGACGGTCCGGCGAGCGATCCGCTCACGGCGCGCTGTACCGTGAACCTGGCCGGCAGCGCATCGGAAATCGGCAGCTGCACGCTCAAGCCCTTGCGCGCGGGCACGCGCACGCTCGGCGCAAACTATGTGGCGCAGAACCAATGGGCCGCGAGCAGCGCCAGCGCCACCCAGGCGGTGGCGCGCTTCGCCATCGTGCGCCATCAACCGGCCAGCAGCCGTGTGCAGCAGGGCGTGCACGTGACGGTGGACCTGGACGTGTCGACGTATCTCGGTGCGCCATTGCCGACCGGCACGATCACCGTGGGCGATGGCACCGACCAGTGCCAGATCCTGCTTCCCGCGAGCGAATGCTTCTGGCTGGGCACGACACCGGGCACGCGCAACCTGGTCGCGAGCTGGCCGGGCGACGGCAACTATCCCGCGCGCAGCTCGGCGCCGGTGCCGCACACGGTACTGCCGGCGGCATTCCCACAGCTGGTGTCCAATCCGGTCTCGGGCGCGAACGACAGCAACGGTGCGTCGGGCTCCGGCACGCAGGCGCTCAGCGCCGATGGCCGCTATGTGGTGTTCGCCTCGCTCGCCGCGCAACTGGTGGCCGGCGACAGCAATGCCGCCAGCGACGTGTTCATCCGCGACCAGCGCTCCGGCCTGGTGCGCCGGATCAGCACCAGTGCCAGCGATGTCGAAGCCAATGGACCCAGCCGCGAGCCCGCGATCAGCGCCAACGGCCGCTTCGTGGCATTCAGCTCGCTGGCCAGCAACCTCGTGCCGGGCGACACCAACAATGTCGTCGACGTGTTCGTCAAGGACCTGAGCGATGGCAGCATCGTGCGCGCCACGCTCAGATCCGATGGCAGCCAGGACGACGCCGGGAATGACTACTTCGTCGATCTCGCGCCTTCGCTGAGTGCCGACGGGCGCTATGTCGCCTTCATGACCGAAGGCCAGCTGAGCCCACTCGACACTTACCCTCAGAACGACATCTATGTACGCGACCTGCAGACCGGCGCGCTCGACATCGTCAGCAGCAACAGCCAGGACGTGGTCGGCGATTTCCGCAGCGCCGGTTCGGCCAGCATCAGCGCCGATGGACGCTATGTGGCCTTCGCCTCGCAGGCGTTCAACTTCGCGGCGAACGACCAGAACGACACCGCCGACGTCTGGCGCAAGGATCGCCTGACGCGCAGCCTGTACTTTGTCAGCACCAATGCCGCCGGTGCGGGCGGACTGGATCCCACCGACGCGAGCTTCTCGCCGTCGATCAGCGCCGACGGGCGTTATGTCGCCTTCGCGTCGTATTCCGAGCACCTGGTGCCGGGCGACGTCAACAACAACATCGATGTGTTCCTCAAGGACACCAGCACGGGCGCGATCGAACGGATCAGCGTCAGCGCCGCCGGTGTCGGCGGCATCAACGGATCCGAAGCACCGGCGATCAGCGGCGATGGACGCTACGTGGCGTTCCGGTCGACGTCCAGCAATCTGGTGACCGGCGACACGAACGCGGTCAACGACATTTTCGTCAAGGATCGGCAGACCAGCGCCGTCACCCGGATCAACCTCGATCCGGTCGGCGCGCAGGCGGTCGGTGGCGCCAGCGAACTGCCGGCAATCAGCGCGGATGGCCGCTTCGTGAGCTATCAATCGGCGGCGACCAACCTCGTGCGCTTCGACGGCAATGGCCTGGTCGATGTGTTCGTGCGCGATCGCCAGTCGACGCCCAGCGTGCGTGCCAGCGCAGTCAATCCCGGCGCGGGCGTCGACGGTGCCAGCGGCGAGGCCGGCATCAGCGGCGATGGCAGTATCGTCGTGTTCAGCTCGGCGGCATCGACGCTCGTCGCGGGCGACACCAATGCATTCACCGACATCTTCGCGCGACAGCTGGCGAACGGCACGTACGCAGCGATGAGCGTCGCCGCCGGTGTCACGACCCCCTCGGCCAACGGTGCCAGCGATTCGCCCAACATCAGCAGCGATGGCGCGTGGGTGGTGTATCGAAGCTTTGCCAGCAACCTGGTGTCCGGCGACGGCAACGGCGTGGCCGACATTTTCATGAAGCAGCGCGTCGGCGGCGCCATCGAGCGGCTCAGTACCAGCACCGCGGGCGCGCAGCTCGCCGGCGCCGCACTGCGCGCCGGCACGTCGATCAGCCAGGACGGCAACCTCGTGCTGTTCCATGCCGGCGACAGCAACCTGGTCGCCGGCGACAGCAATGGCTTCGACGACGTGCTGATGAAGAATCGGTCGACGGGCGTCACCAGTGTCGTCAGCGTCAAGGCCGGCGGCGGCCTGAGCAATGGTCACAACAGCCAGGCGCAGATCAGCGACGACGGCAGCCATGTGGTGTTCGTGAGCACGGCGACCGACTTCGTGGCCGACGACAGCAATGGCGTGGCCGACGTGTACGTGAAACTGCCCGGCGGCACAGTGCTGCGCGCGAGCAGCGATGCCGGCGGTGTGCAGGGCAATGGCGCCAGCGGCAATCCCGGCATCGGCGGCAATGGCCGCCTCGTCGTGTTCACCTCCGCGGCCAGCAATCTTGTTCCGGGCGACAGCAATGCCGCGGTCGATGTGTTCGTGCGCGACCTGCAGACCGGCAGCATCCAGCGCGTGAGCACCGATGCGGGCGGTGCACAGGGCGTTGGCGGCGATTGCTCGGGGTCGACCAGCATCAGCGGCGATGGCCGCTATGTCGGATTCAGCTGCGCCATGAGCAACCTCGTCATCGGCGACAGCAATGGCCTGACCGACAGCTTCGTCAAGGACCTGACGACGGGCGCGATCAGCCGTACCTCGCTCGGCGTCGACCTGGCCCAGGCCAATGCCGCGAGCAGCATCGCCGCGCGCGCGCTGTCCGACAACGGCCTGATGGTGTTCAGCTCGGCCGCCGGCAATGTGGTGCCGCTGCACGATGCCGACAGCCACGCGGACGTGTTCATCAGCCCGTTCAACACCGTGCCGCGGGTCGCCACCAGCACCGTGATCACCAGCCACAACCCGAACCCGTCGCCACGCGATGGCAGCTATGTGGTCGGTGTGAGTGTCACGCGCGGCAGCGGCAGCGCCGATGTGCGCGGCAGCGTGCGGATCAGCGAAGGCAGTGCATTCTGCTTTGCGAGCCTGAGCGGCGCAGGCACCACGGCCACCGGCCAGTGCACGCTGCAGGCATTCTCGACCGGCGGCAAGACGCTCAACGCGCGCTATGGCGGAGACCAGCAATACGCGGCTTCCGATGCCGCGAGCGTGGCCCACGACGTGCTGCCGATCGTCCCGTTCGCGCCGATGATCGGCACCGCGCGCGCCGGCAACGGCGAGGTGCAGGTCTACTTCACGCCACCTGCCGACAACGGCGGCGCGGTGATCCTGAGCTACACCGCGCAGTGCGGCAGCATCACGGCACTGGGCGTCTCATCGCCGGTGGTGGTGAGCGGGCTGGCCAATGACGTGGCGGTCGCCTGCACCGTGCGGGCGACCAACAGCGTCGGTTCCGGCGCGCTCTCGGCGCTCTCCAACAGCGTGACGCCCAGCAGTGCGCAGACCGTGGTGGGACCATTCGCCTATGTGCCGCGCAACAACTCCGGCCAGATGTCGGTGATCGACCTGGGCAGCAATACCGTGGTCAACTCGATCAATGGCGGCGCCGGCATCGGCATCGCGGTGGCGCCCAACGGACTGCGCGCCTATGCGATCGACCAGGGCAGTTCGAGCGTCAAGGTCGTCAGCACGGTGACCCAGACGCAGGTGGCGAGCATTGCCGTCGGTGCCGGGCCCTGGAGCGGCGTGACGTCACCGGACAGCACCAGGCTCTACGTCAGCAACCGCAACGCCAACACGGTCTCGGTGATCAATACCGCGACCAATACCGTGGACGCGAGCTTCAACGTGCCCGCTGCGCCCACCGGCCTGGTGCTCAGCCCGGACGGCGCGACGCTGTACGTCGGCAGTGCCAACACCACGATGCTGTCGGTGGTGCGGCTATCGGACAACCAGGTCAACTCGGTGAATGTCGGCACCACCAGCCACGCACTGGCGATCAACCGTGATGGCAGCCGGGTGTACTTCGTCAATGGCCAGCAGGCCGGCCGCATGGTCGCGTTCAACACCGCGACCCTGGCGACCGCCGGCGACGTGGTCGTGGGCGGCGTACCGATCGGCATCGGCATCAGTCCGGACGGCAGCCGGGTGTACGTCAGCAACGATGGCGGCAACGGCAACGTGAATGGCAATACCGTCTTCCAGATCGATGCCGCGACCCTGTCAGTGATCGCCGTCGGCGCTACCGGACCGCGGCCGCGCGGCGTCGACGTGCACCCCGACGGCACCCGCGTCTACGTCGGCAACAGCAATGGCACCATGAGCGTGCTCGACACCGCCGGGATGACCGCGGTCGCCACGCTCAACCTGGGCTCGCCCGATGCGATCTACGCGATCGGCAACTTCATCGCGCGCACCACTGCCCCGAGCTTGAACCGCAACCTCGCGGTCGGCGCGATCACGTTGCCGGCCACCGGCGCGGGCGCCAATCTTGCATCGCGCGTGCTGTTCCCGCAGCCGTTCCTGGCGACGCCCGTGGTGATCGTGCAGGCCGACGATGCCGATGCCGACCCCAAGGCGCTGCGCATCGCCAATGTCAGCGGCAGTGGTTTCGATCTGCTGCAGGTGGAGCCGCGCGGTTGCGTCGGCTGCACCGGTGCCGGCGGCGCGATGACCGTGCATTGGCTGGCCGCATTGCCCGGCAGCCATCGCCTGCCCAGCCAGCCCTCGGGCGCCGGTGTCCTGATCAAGGTGGGCAGCATGCCGACCATGGCAAGCCAGCGCGCGGGCAGCTTCGGTGGCTTCGCAGGCTTCCCTGCGCAGAGCTGGCAAAGCGTCGTGTTCCCCAGTGTCGCCGGTGAACACTTCAGCGCACCGCCGGTGCTGCTCACCGGTCTGCAGAGCTGGAACCCCGCGAATGTCGAGGGCAGCTTCAGCCTGCCGCCCTTGCCTGCGCGACCGGGCCTGAGCGGCGTCTCGCGACTATGGTTCACCACCGCGGTGCGCGACGTCAGCGCCGTGGGGTTCGGCATGGCGCTGGAAAGCAGCAGCTCGGACAACACCGGCGCCATGCGTCCTGGTCTCTACAACCCTGAAACCATCGGCTATGTCGCCTTCGAAACCGGGGTCTCGACACAGTTGACGGTCGTCGGCGGTTCGGCCGTGTCCCTGGCCACGGCGACTGGTACCAGCAGCGGGGCCGGTTGCCCCGCGACCCTCATGAGCTTCCCCGCCAGCAGCATCGTCACCGCGGCCAACCTGCGCGGCTTCGGCGGCCTGCACACGCGCAACGAGGACGACGGCGGCTGGCTGCGGCGCTGCGCGCTGACCAATCCGAGCGGCAGCAACGTCAGCATCGGGCTGCGCGTCGATGAAGACGCCGACCTGAATCCGGATCGCACCCACCCCAGTACCGAATCGATCGGCGCCGCGGTGTTCGGCGGCGAGTTCACCACCACGCCGGTGAGCCTGGCCTTCGTGCACGCGCAACGTCTGGGTGAACAGATCGATGTGCAGTTCGGCAGTGCCGCCGAAGCGGCGCACCTGGGCTATCGCCTGTGGGGGCGCGCCTCTTCCAGCGACGACTGGCGGGCATTGCACGCCGACCTGATCGTCAATGGCGAGGGCGACAGCATGAGCGGCAAGGCCTATCGACGCGTGGTTCATGCGCCCGAGGTGCAGGAGATCCGCATCGAGGACATCGACGTGCTCGGCGTATCGCGCTTCCACCCTGCCCTCGCACTCGGTGCGGATGGACGCGCCTCGATGGGCGCGTCGGCACGCACACAGCCGATCGACTGGACGTCGATCCGTGCATCGAACCTCGCGACCTCGCAAGGCCGCGGCTTCGCTGCCGATGCCACGACGGTGCTGGCGCAGGTGACGCGCAGCGGCATCCAGCGCTTGAGCTTTGCGCAGTTGAACGCGGCAGGATTCGCCGCTGGGGTGCCGCTGTCGGAACTGGCGGTGCTGGAGCATGACCAGCCGGTGCCGCGTCACGTCGAATGCCCTGCGGCGCTGTTCGGACCGGGCTGCTTCGTCGAATGGCTGGGTACGACGCGGCCCAGCCTGTATGGCCGCGAGCGCATGTACGCGATCACCCGCTCCGCACCTGCCGCGCGCCCTGTGTCTTCGGGTGCCGTGGTCGATGCGGGCGCGCCGGCGCGCAGCTTTGTCGCACACATCGATCACTCGCCCGATCGCGCCTACAGCATGAGCGCGCCGGGCAATGATCCCTGGTACGACCAGCGACTGGTGGTCACCACCGCGCCCGCGGAGCTGAGCCGCAGCTTCGATTTGCCGGCGCGTGCTGCCGGACCGGTGCATCTGCAAGTCGATCTGTGGGGCGGCCTGGACTATCCCGGCGACGCGCATGCCGCGGCAGACCACAGCGTGGAGCTGCTGCTCAACGGCCATGTCATCGCGCGACGCCGCTTCGACGGACTGAGCGCCCTGCGTGTCGAACTCACGCTGAGCGACGCACAGCTGCAGGACAGCAATGTCCTGACCCTGCGCCTGCCGGCCGACACCGGCCACGCCGCCGACGTGGTGCTTCTGGATGGCTTTCGGCTGAGCTACGCGCGCAACAGCGTGCTCAGCGACGGCGAGCTGGTCTTCGGTGATTTCACTTCCAGTGCAGGCACCGACGGCGCCGTCCGCCAGGATGCGCTGGCCGGCAGTGCCGGCGTCGACCGGTTGATGAGCGACGGCTTCGAATCGCGCGGCGGTTTTTCCGTCACCGGGATCACCGGCACCACCACCGTGTGGGGCGAGCTGGATGGTCGCATCACGCGGGACCTCATCGACCGCGATGCGGCGCTCGATGATCGCCTGACTGCCGCGCACATCGCCGACGCCGCACATCTGCAGACACCGGCGCTGCAACGCGCAGCTGCGCCGCAGATCGACCTTGCCCCGAGCGACTACCTGATCGTGACCCATCCGCTGTTCGAGGACGAACTGCAGCCCCTGGTCACCCTGCAGCAGAGCCGCGGCTACCGCGTCAAGGTATTGCGCACCGATGCGATCTACGCGGCGCGCAGCGCGCACCAGCGCAGTCCCCAGGCAATCCGCGAGGTGATCGACGAGATCGATCCGCGCTTCGTGCTGCTGGTCGGCGGCGACAGCTACGACTACGACGACCACCTCGAGCTCGGTGCGCAGAGCTATCTGCCGACCTTCTATCGCGCCAGCAATGCGGTCGCCCGATTTGCCGCGAGCGACGCGCCCTACGCGGACCGCAACGACGATGGCATCCCCGAGCGTGCGCTCGGGCGCATTCCGGCGCGCACCGTGGAAGAAGCGCGGCGCGCGATCGTCGCGATCGTCGCGCGCGGCGACATGCCGGTCGGTCGATACTTCGCCAGTGCCGGCATATCGGCCGCCAGCGAGCATTTCGACACGCACAGTCGTGCCTTCCTGAGCTATCTGCGCCAGGGACAGGTCATCGACTTCGGCCTGACCGATGAACTCGGCGCGGCGCAGGCACAGGCGACCACCCTCGCCGCGCTGGCCGGCGGCAGCGACTGGATCAACTACCTCGGCCACTCCAGTCCCAGCCGCTGGGCCGTGGACAGCCTGCTCGATACCACGCAGCTGGCGAGCATCCAGCGCAGCGGGCCGGCAGCGATCGTCAGCCAGTGGGGCTGCTGGAGCAGCTACTTCGTGATGCCCGGCCAGGACAGCATGAGTCAAGCGCTGACGCTGCGGCCGCAGCCGCTCGCAGCCGCCGCCATCGGCTCGACCAGCCTCGTCGAGAACACCAGCCAGCTCGCGCTCGGCACGCGCTTGTTCGATCTGATCGAGGATGGCCGCATCGATGATCGCCCCGGCGCCGAGATCAACACCCTCGGCGAAGCCCTCGCCGCGGCAAAGGCGGACCTGGCACGGCGCGCGCCGGAACATGTCGATTCGAACTACTCGGTCACCTTGTTCGGCGACCCGGCGATGCGGGTGCGCTGAACTATCGGCTGGCTGGATGGTGGCAACGCGAATGGCGCCCGCACCGATGATCGCTGCCATGGTTCGTCTGTAGAGCGGGGCTTGCCCCGCTGCTGTTGCTCCTTCGATCGGCGCCAGAGCAGCCGGGCAAGCCCGGCTCTACATAAGGGCGTCGCCCGCAGCAGCCTCTCTACAGCGGAGCTGATCATCCCGCACCGATGATGGCTGCCATGGTTCGTTTGTAGAGCGGGGCTTGCCCCGCTGCTGTTGCTCCTTCGATCGGCGCCAGAGCAGCCGGGCAAGCCCGGCTCTACATGAGGGCGAATCGCCCGCAGCAGGCTCTCTACAGCGGAGCTGATCATCCGCACCGATGATCGCTGCCATGGTTCGTTTGTAGAGCGGGGCTTGCCCCGCTGCTGTTGCTCCTTCGATCGGCGCAAGAGCAGCCGGGCAAGCCCGGCTCTACGTCCGGCAAGGGCGGATCCCGCGTGGCGGGCTCTCTACAGCGGAGCTGATCATCCCGCACCGATGGTCGCTGCTGTGGTTCCAACTGTAGAGCGGGGCTTGCCCGCTGCTGTTGCTCCTTCGATCGTCGCCAGAGCAGCCGGGCAAGCCCGGCTCTACATGAGGGCGAATCGCGCGCAGCAGGCTCGCTACAGCGGAGTTGGTCATCCGCCGCGGCGACACCGATGGTCGCTGCTGTGGTTCCAACTGTAGAGCGGGGCTTGCCCCGCTGCTGTTGCTCCTTCGATCGGCGCCAGAGCAGCCGGGCAAGCCCGGCTCTACATGAGGGCGAATCGCGCGCAGCAGGCTCGCTACAGCGGAGCTGGTGATCCGGCGCGGTCCGCCCCAGGCGCTCAGGGCACGGCTTCACCGGGATAGATCGCGACGTGCGCAACGCCATCGGCGCCGATCCAGCCGCGATACATGCCTTCGGTGTTGAACGGGAGCGCGAAACGCCCGTCGGCGCCCAGCACGATGGCGCCGCCGTCGCCGCCCATCGCCGGGATGAGCTGGTTGATGACCGCCTCGCCCGCCTGCACGGGCGATTCGCCGAGGTACTGCATGCGGTTGCAGATGCTGTGCGCGGCGGTGGCACGGATGTAGAACTCGCCCCAGCCGGTGCCCGACACCGCGCAGTCGTCGCTGGCGTAGGTGCCCGCGCCGATGATCGGTGCATCGCCGACGCGCCCGTAGCGCTTGTTGGTCATGCCACCGGTCGAGGTGCCCGCGGCCAGATGCCCGCCGATGTCCATCGCCACTGCACCGACGGTGCCGGTGTAGCGGCGACCGCGATGCGCATCGTCCCTTGCGTCGAGCGCGGCCTGCTTCTCGTCCTCGCGCAGGCGCTGCTGCAACTGCTGCCAGCGCTTGTCGGTGCGGAACCAGGCCGGATCGGCCTGTTCGACGCCCACACGCCTGCCGAACGCATCGGCGCCTGCGCCGACCATCATCACGTGTTCGGATTTTTCCATCACCGCGCGCGCCAGCAGCACCGGATTGCGGGCGCTCCGCACACCGGCGACCGCACCGGCACGCAGGCTCTGCCCGTCCATCACCGCCGCGTCCATTTCGATATGGCCGTCGTGGGTGAACACGGCGCCGCGGCCGGCATTGAAATGCGGGTCGTCCTCGAGCACGGTGATTGCCGCGGCGACGGCGTCGAGCGCGGGCTTGCCGGCCAGCAGTTCGGCATGACCCCGGTGCAACGCGAGCTCGAGCGCCACGCGCACGTCCTTCTCGTCGCCTGCGCTGAGCGTGGCGCGCTCGACACCGGCGCCGCCATGGATCACCAGCAGAGTCGCCGCGACCGGTTCGATGCCGCCCTTGGCGGCGCGATAGAAAAGCCGGGACGTCGGCGCGTCGACCCTGGCCTGCGGCAGGTGCAGGGTCGAACCGCGGCCGATACCGATGACCTCGACGCGACGCAGTTGCAGCGGCTGGCCCGCTGACTGCGTTTCGGTGAATCCGCCGCGCACCAGATAGGCGCTGCCAGCCGCGTCGGTCGCATACACGCGGCCTCTGCCATCGGCCTCGATCGCGAGTGCGGCGCTTTCGTCGACACCCAGCCCGAACAGCGGCGGATCGGCGCTGCCGCGCATCGCCTCGGCCTTGGCGATGAACGCGAACAGCCGGCCCAACCGCTCGCGCTCGCTGAAATGCGTGTCGGTGACGATGCCTTTCAGCAGATCGATGTGCAGGAAGTCGCGCTCGATGGTGTTGGCAGGTCCCAGCGGATCGGCCAGCGCCTCGGGGCTGCGGATGCTGCCGTCGTCCATCGCGCCGTAGAGATATTCACCGAGGATGGCAAGCCCGGCGCTGGTGCCGCCCAGCGGCTTGCCTGCCTTGACGTGCGCGTCCAGCGCTGCCGCGATCGGTGTGCCTTTCCAGAAGCGCACGTAGCGCGCCTGGTCGCCACCGGCGATGAAGATGCCGTCGGCATGCGCGATGCGCGCGAGGATCTTCGGATCGCTGGCGGGATCGCGCGACTTGAACACGAAGGTCTCGACCGATGTCACGCCGCCGACCTCGTGGAAGAATTCATCCGCGACATCCGTCGTCTGCGACGCGCGCAGTACCACGATGTGTCCATTGCCGGCCTTGGCGAAGAACCAGCGCAGCACGTCGACGTTGTGGTCGCCGCCGCCCATCAGCATCAAACCGGGACTGACCACGCCCGGTGTGTCTGCCTGCAGGTCGCCGACCTTGAAATGACGGTAGCCGCGCGCGTTCGCCAGCGAGGCCGACGCGAGGCCGACGAGGATCAGGACACCGCACAGCAGAGGCTTCAGACGCGTCATGGATCGGATCCTGTTTCGGTGGAAGGGAGGGATGAGATTGTGCAGTGAACAGGCCCGGAGTAGCCTGATGCCGCGTCGCCGTGGCGGTGCAGCCACGTCGGGTGTCCCTTGGTTGATGACGAACGACAGCGCGGTTTCCCTCCGGACGGGGCGATCCGGGAACGAGGTAGCGAGCAAGCATGGACAACGCGCTGGATGCCTGGTTCGTGCGTGAGATCCTGGTCTGCGAGGAAGCGCTCGCGCGCTATCTGAGACAGTGCTGGCCGCATCGCGACGAGCTGCATGATCTCCGGCAGGAGGTCTACGTGCGCGTGTACGAGGCCGCGGCGCGTGCGCGGCCGGCGCAGCCGCGATCCTTCCTGTTCGCCGCGGCGCGCAACCTGATGACCGATCGGCTGCGACGCGGGCAGGTGGTGTCGATCGAACCGGTCGGCGACATGAGTCTGCTGGACGGACTGACCGACGAGATCTGCCCCGAGCGACGCTTCAGCGGCCGCCAGGCGCTCAAGCGTCTTGGCGAAGCCATCGATCGGCTGCCGGACCGCGTCCGCGACGTGGTGTGGCTGCGCAGGGTGGATGAGATGCCGCAGAAAGCCGTCGCACAGCGGCTCGGCATCAGCGAAAAGACGGTGGAGAAATATCTGGCCAACGGCATGCGCCTGCTGGCCGATTTCCACTATGGCGGCAGTGGCGACCACACGGCATCGCCGAAGGCCGCCGGGCACGAATGCGAGGTGGGACATGACCGACAGCAAGCAGATTGAACACGCTGCCGCGACCTGGCTGGCCCAGTGCAGCGCGGGGCCGCTGTCGGCGCCGGTGCAGCAGGCGTTCGATGCGTGGTTGAACGCGTCCAGCGCGCATCGGGTGGCTTATCTGCGCCTGCAGTCGGCGTGGCAGCAGGCCGACCGGTTGAAGGCGCTGGGTGCCGGATGCGCGCCGGGACAGGTGCCGGCGCGCGGGCAGTGGGCGTTTTCGCCGTTCGACCGGCGCGAGTCCGCTGCGGCGTTCGACGCCGTGGCGCATGAGAGCGGAACCGGCACGCCGGAAGATCCCGGCATCGCGGCGCAGGCGCAGGCGATCAGCGATCCGGCACTTCATCATCCGCGCCAGCGGCGGCTGGCAACGGTCGCGCGCGTCGCCGCGATGCTGTCGTTGGC
>Ga0307516_10006637_pt1 | contig 13526 bp, 13 predicted proteins | sample 19_EM_MG_FD_203310 | JGI IMG/M metagenome (GOLD analysis project Ga0307516, IMG submission 203310) | Populus trichocarpa ectomycorrhiza microbial communities from riparian zone in the Pacific Northwest, United States - 19_EM | ecosystem: Host-associated > Plants > Roots > Unclassified | place... | reverse complement strand
GAGCCATCCCTGCCACTGCCTGACCAGTTGGAGATGCTGGATCCGTTGCTGGTTGAGGTGGATCTGGATCTGCTGCTGCTGCTGCGTTGCTGGAGCTCCTTGCCGCTGGATCTTAGTGTAGGGTCCTCTAAAATCTTTCCTCCTTTCCTTGAGTTTATTGCTAGCTTTTTCTGTGTTGCTTCAGCCAATTGTGTTGGGAGCCAGTTGGAGATGCTGGATCCGCTGCTGGTGGAGGTGGATCTGGATCTATGGCAGCTGAGAGGGAGGTTTACTTTACTGTAGCAACTTCCATGGTGATCGCCGCTTTACTATTCTTTCCGTTTTTTCTCTCCCTCCTCGCGTAGTAACCATGTTTCTAAGCCACTAACATTCCTATATATGCAACCTTCCCGGCAGGAGACAGCTCCAGCAGAGGGAGGGAGGGGCAATGAAGACCATAAATGCTCACGGTCTCTCACATAAATAAACCAAGAAAGGAGCATGCAGCTTTAACGTAAAATAATAACCCAACTAAAGACCAAGGAAGTATCAGTGGGCAAGCTCAAAACCTTTTGCCCAAGCCAAGAAAAGAACTGGACGTCTAGAGCAAAGCGGGGAACAGCTTTTGGAAAATAAACAAGCAAAAGATGCAAAGTTTCACTACAGCAGAAACTGGCAGCTATATCTGAGGATGCTGCTGGGCCATAAACTCACGGTTCCTCATAGTAAATAAACCAACAAAAGAAAAAATAAAGAAAAAGCATACAGCCTTGACGTAAGATCAAGAGAAAAAAACGCAGCTGCAATGATACAAGCAATCCAAACTGTAAAGCATGGCAATGACAGTGGGCAAGCACAATCCTTTTATTCAAACCATAATAAAACAGAATATCTAGAGCAAAAACCATAAAACAGGTTTTGAGAAAGAACCACACAACAAAATGCCAACCTTAAATAATAGCAAAGAAGCGGGAGACTAGGAACCAATACCTGCTGATGCTGCTGGTTCAAATGCAGAAAATGAGGTGCAGGCAGGTGAAAACCTTTGCTTTTCTGCCTCTGAAACTAAAGAAAGCCTTCCTCTTTTTGCCATTAAGAGTTTTTAGAAAACCTGGAGGTTTGGTGACCTCTTTTTCGACAATGCAGGATAGACTGGAGATCGTTTTTTTCTCTAGTTCTCTCTGTTTTTCTATGCTAGCTCTCTCTGTATTTTACTCTTCCTTTGTGTTTAAACTCTTTTCGTCTCCCTCCTCTCTCTCTGTTTTTTTTTTTTTTTCTCTTCTGCACAGCCCCATATATATAGCCGAGCAACACATAGAGGCTAACCTGCACTCCCTCTCATCTCAGCCGTCTGTGTTAGGGATGGAATTCCCACCCTTAGATGATGGCCAGGCTCCTTCTGCGTGACTGCGTCCTCTTCCCCAGCTGGCACTGGAGGTACAATGCCGCAGCTGCCATCCTAGCGTACAAAGGAGGACTGTCTTCTGCAGTGCAAGGACAGGAGAAAAAAAAGAAAATGGCAGGAAACGGCTGCAGAGGAGGGAAAAGGTTGCAGGGTACAGTACCAAACTCATTAATTCAAAATGGGGTTGTTTTAAAACGGCGCCGCCTGGCTTCCCGGCTGAAGAAAGGAAAAAAAAATGCACATTAAAGTGTAAAAGCATGACGGCGTCGTTTGTTGTCGAAACGCAAGGCAAAAGGTAAACACAGCGGCAGCCACGTAATTCATGGTTGTAGATTTCTGTCATTTGCTGATCCTATCCCGTTTTCTATTCCAGCCAAGTTTCTTCCAATTTATATCGGCAATTAACTCCCTTATTTCAGTCTTTTTTTCAATTTAGTCCTGAAAACCTTGGGGCAAATTAAACCCTTCCTGCGGCAAAAAAAAAAAATTTGCGGTAGAAATTTTGCGGCAGAATTTTCGCTTCCTCAGTAGATATTCAAACGTGAATATTTTGAGCTTCTGATATCGAAATCTAGCGATTCAAAAGCCCAAACATCTATGCGTCCAATACTACAACTTTGATGAAGGATTCGAAGTGAGAAAACATTTTTTTAAAAAAAAAAAAACAGAAAGTGGCAGCAATCTGGTTGGTAAAAAAAATGTCTCCATTAGCACGTATGGCTTAAAAATGGGTAACAACTGATGGCCCCTCTTTACGAAACTTGTGAAGCTAAAACTTGAGTAGCAAGTTTTGTAAAGATAAAAATAATTGATAAACTATCAAAACTCGATGCCTTTTTTAAAGACGGTCTCATTATCCGGTGACCTACTTGTTTTAGACAACTCCACTTTTATGGTCTAAGTATCAGGTGACCTGCCCGTTTTGCAAATTAGTAGTTTTTTAGAAAAACTCACGCTTCTTCTAAGAAATGGTCTCAATGTTGGGTGACCTGCTTGTTTTAAAATTTGTTTTAGAAAAAAAACTCCATGCTTTTTCTAAGAAAAGGTCTCAATGTCGGGTGACCTGCCCGTTTTCAGATTTGTTTTAGAAAAACTCCACGCTTTTTCTAAGAAATGGTCTCAATGTCGGGTGACCTGCTCGTTTTCAGATTTTTTAGAAAAACTCCATGTTTTTTCTAAAGAATGGTCTCAATGTCGGGTGACCTGCCCGTTTTAAGATTTTTTAGAAAAACTCCACGCTTTTTCTAAAGAATGGTCTCAATGTCGGGTGACCTGCCCGTTTTAAGATTTTTAGAAAAACTCCACGCTTTTTCTAAAAAGTGGTCTCAATGTCGGGTGACCTGCCCGTTTTAAATCTCAGAAGAAATCATCTTACCCCAAGGAATGACGCAGTGCTGGTTCACAATTCTCCTTTGCATTTCTGTTGACTTGAGCTTCTATATCTCAGCAGTTCCCAAAGACTTGGAACTATTTTGGCTTTCGCCCACCTTTCCTGCCAGGTTAATGTTATGACAATATAGTATGCATGCTTTTGTTACCTATTTTGGAAACATAGGTCCCCCTTTCTGTTGTAGCCTTCTTTGAGCTCCTGTTTCCATTTATTTGCCTGTCCTGTCCTTTTGAACTAGAATATACTCCATATGCTACATTTCCTATCCTTTTCATGCTTGATGAAGAGATCTCCAATTCCTTACGGGGCCCTTTCTTGCTCCATTGAATATTGCCTTTTACCGATGTTTTAACTCCCTTTTCCAATATTTTTTTTAAACAAATATTTTAAAAGGAAAACCTAAAAGATCTGGTTTTGTTCATGAAAACTGAAACTTTCAATGCAATCATCATATTTTGTTTTAGGCAATTCTCATAATGGTGTTTCAAAGGTTTTTATGATGATTCCCTTTAATGTTGGTCCGGCTCACCATGGACCCAAACATGCTTGCCCCCAGTGTGGTGTGCAATATAGGTCAGGTTTGGCTTTTGGTTTGGTTCTCTCCAAATTGGGCATTGGTTGGGTCATCTTGAGCATATTATGATTCCTTAGTCATGCGTACAATCAGTTTTTTTTTTTTTTAAGTAAAAGGCTTCAAATGTTATGAGATCATGCGCTTTATGCAAAAAAAGGTTCTTTACAGAAAGAATTCATGGCCGAACTTTATTTTATTGACTGGGAAACCGTGGAATACATCAAGCATAGTATTTCTTTACAGAGTCAGAATTCACGGGTTTAACTAAATCTTCTCCATCCATTCTAGACAACAACAGAGCTCCTCCTGAGAAAGCTTTCTTCACCACGTAAGGGCCATCATAGTTGGGCGCCCATTTACTCTGATCTTCTCCTGGTAAAGGCAATATTTTCTTCAGTACAAGGTCTCCTTCTTGGAATCCTCGAGGTCGAACCTTCTTGTCATATGATTTGGCCATCCTTCTTTGGTAGAGTTGATGATGACAGATTGCAGCTATCCTCTTCTCACTTATCAAATTCAGTTGTTCATATCTAACTTTCGCCCATTCTGCCTCTTCTAGCTCAGAGTCTATCAGTACTCTCAATGATGGGATCTCTACTTCTAAAGGCATCACTGCCTCCATCCCATATACCAAAGTGTACGAGGTAGCTCCTGTTGAAGTTCGAACTGCGGTGCGGTATGCATGAAGGGCAAATGGCAGCATCTCGTGCCAATCCTTGTAGATGACTACCATTTTCTGAATAATCTTCTTGACATTCTTATCGGCAGCTTCTACCGCATCATTCATCTTTGGCCTATACGGCGAGGAATTGGAATGCTTGATTTTCCATTTAGCATAGAGTTCTATTATCATCTTTCCATTGAAGTTCTGGGCATTATCAGTTATAATCTTTTCTGACGGGCCATATCGACAGATCAAATCTTTTTCAATAAATTTCTTCACCACTTTTTGCGTCACATGAGCAAATGATCCGGCTTCTACCCATTTTGTAAAGTAGTCGATGGCTACGAGAATAAACCTATGACCATTGCTGGCTTTTGGGTTGACAGGCCCAATCACATCAATTCCCCACATTGCAAAAGGCCATGGAGATGTTAGGTTGAACAGGGGAGCCGGAGGGGCGTTGATTTTATCACCGTACACCTGGCACTTATGGCATTTTCGGACATAGTCGATTCAATCCTTCTCTAATGTCATCCAGAAGTAACCGCCCCTTTGTATTTTCCTAGCCATAATATGTCCACTAGCATGGGTTGAGCAAATCCCCTCATGGACTTCCCGTAATGCATTTTTTGCCTCGACTTCATCCAAACATCTTAACAAAGTCCCGTCAGATGACTTCTTGTACAAAATCTCCCCATCAAGATAAAAGTCCATTGCCAACCTCCTCAAGGTCTTCTTATCAATTTTAGATGTCCTCAGGGGATATGCCTGGTTTTGGACAAAATTCTTTATATCATAGTACCAAGGGTTTCCATCTATTTCTCCTTCGATTCAGCAGCAATGAGCTGGGTTATTTCTGATATCAATATGCATTGGTTGTACCTTACATCCAAAGTCTATTCTAGCCATAGAAGCTAGTGTGGCTAAAGCATTAGCAAACTGGTTTCCTTCTCTTCCTAGATGGGTGAACTCTATTTCCTCGAATTCTCCAGCCAGTTTAGACAGGTATTCTTGGTAAGGTCTCAACTTCTCTTCCTTGGTTTGCCATTCTCCTTTCACTAGACAAATAATTAGCATTGAGTCTCCATACACATCTATCTTTCTGATATTTAGCTCCAATGCAGCTTCTAACCCGAGAATGCAAGCCTCATACTCAGCCGTGTTGTTAGTGCACCCGAACTGTAACTTAACTAAAACCGGATATTGTTTGTTATCGGGAGAGATTATCACTACACCTGCTCCATTACCACATACATTTACAGCCCCATCAAAGTACATAGTCCACACGTCTGATTTCCCTTCCTCGACTGAAAGCACATCTTCATCAGGAAAGTCAAAGTTCAATGGCTCATAATCTTCCATAGCATTGTCAGCCAGGTGATCGGCAATGGCACTCCCTTTTACAGCTTTCCTTGTCATATATACTATGTCATATTCAGCCAACAGAACTTGCCATCTTGCAATTCGGCTTGACAGATAGGGCTTTTCACAGATGTACCGCAACAAGTCTAATTTTGAAATTAACCACGTGGTGTGATACAACATATACTGGCGTAACCTCTTTGTAGCCCATATGAGTGCGCAACATAGTTTCTCAATCACAGTATACCTAGCCTCGCATTCTGTAAACTTCTTGCTTAGGTAATAAATGGCCCTTTCCTTCCTTCCGGTCTCGTCATGTTGGCCAAGTACACATCCCATTGCTGTTTCGGTTACTGTTAAGTACAATATCAACGACCTTTCTGGTACAGGAGGAACAAGCAGGGGTGGATTCAGTAGGTATTGCTTGATTTTCTTGAAAGCCTCTTCGTACTCTTCATTCCAAATTCCAGGATTCTTCTTCCTTAACAGACGAAAGATTGGATCACAAGTCATGGTCAATTGGGATATAAATCGAGCAATGTAATTCAACCTTCCTAAGAACCCTCTTATGTCCTTCTCAGTCTTGGGAGCTGGCATAGATCGAATAGCCTTTACTTTGTCAGGATCCACTTCTATCCCTTTGTCACTCACCATAAATCCCAACAACTTCCCAGATTTTACACCGAATGAACACTTTGCAGGGTTAAGCCTCAACCTATATTTTCTTAGTCTTTCGAATAGTTTCTTCAATATTTGGACATGATTCTCTCCTTCCCCAGATTTAGCAATCATATCATCCACATATACCTCAATCTTCTTATGCATCATATCATGAAATAGAGTCACCATGGCTCTTTGGTAGGTGGCCCCGGCATTCTTTAACCTAAATGGTATGACCTTGTAGCAAAAGGTTCCCCATGGTGTTACAAATGTTGTCTTCTCCTTATCTTCTTGCGCCATTTTTATCTGATTGTAGCCCGAAAATCCATCCATAAAGGAATATGTGGAGCTGCGTGCTGCATTGTCAACTAGCATATCTATGTGTGGTAATGGAAAATTGTCTTTAGGGCTAACCCGGTTTAAGTCCCTAAAGTCCACACAAACTCTGATCTTACCTTCCTTCTTGGGCATTACCACTATGTTGGACACCCATTGTGGGTATTTGACTACCTCTAGAAATCCAGCATTCCACTGTTTTTCAATTTCTGCCTTCACTTTGATTAAAATCTCCGGATGAGTTCTCCTCAACTTTTGCTTAAATGGCTTGCATCCTTCTACCAATGGTACCCTATGTACTACAATATCAGTATCCAAACCAGGTATATCCTCGTAAGACCAGGCAAAGACATCTACATAATCTCGGAGTAATACAATCAACTTTTCCCTTTCTTTAGGAGTGATCATAGTCCCTATCTTCAGCTCTCTCTTAATTTCCGCAGTGCCCACATCTATGGTTTCAAGTTCCTCTTTAGCGGGTTTCCAAGCTTGCTCATGCTGCTCTATTAGTTTTGTGAATTCCCTAATGTTATTTTCATCCCATTCTTCCTCTTCTACTGCTACTATATATTCTTTAAAGTTTGGCCATTCATTCTTAATGTAAAGTCTAGGTGTTGTTGTGGAAGATCCGCTTTCAGGAAACCTGAAAGCGGAAAGTGATGTGTAAATGCACAATAAAAACATCAAGATAAATTTTGAAAATGCATGATCTCATTAAAAGGAAAAGGTTGGCTTAAGACAAGGATAAAATCCAATTGGCATCTAAAGCCTCGATTGCCAATCAAAACGGAAAAGAAAAACAAACAACAACAAACAAAATCATAATCAAACAAACATTGTTGATTACATTTTAAACACCAACGGAGCTTCTTGGGTCTCCCAATTCTGGAACTTCTCTCCCTTGGCTAGCTTTCGAACGAAGGTCCTAGAGGCAACTTCTTCCAGTGTGTAGATGGTTAATTGCGACATCTCTTCTTCCCTTCTTCCAACTTCAATCTCCTCCACAACACCTTTAGCTTCATCTTCCTTTAGGGTGTTTATGTTCATAGAAGAGAGTTTCTGAAAAAAAAAAATCAGGTCCCTTTTAAGGTTGCATCACATATGCAGCCTTTGGGAATGAAACCCTGATTGGAGGGATGGCTAAGTTTTCTTCTTCAGGTTTCCTTCCTTCAATCCTGGTGTCGCACGTCAGAAAATCCGCGCGGCGTCGGCTGGCAATTTTTCGTTGTCGTTTGCTTGCTTTGGTTCGTTGGAGTCGCCACCTAGTAATTGATTGCGGGCTACTAGGAAACTAGATGTACTGGTCTTGTCAGAGATTCGCGGGTAAGGGACTGGTTGTGGTTAGGAAAGGTATTAGCACCCCTAACGCACCCTACCTGAGGTAAGCTGCTTCGCGAATTTGATGTGTTTAAAGAAGTTTTAATAATTGCTTTTTCATCGGATATTAGAAATACAACTTACGTATAAGTTAATAATTCTTGACCGTGATCTAATCAAAATATTAAATTCTTCTTTAATCTTTGCAATTTTATCATAAAAATATATATATAAAAATAAAAAAAATACAAACACACACATTCACTTTTACTATATTTGTTTCTTTTCTTTTTTCCTTTTTTTTGCTTCCATATTTACAAAATACAAATTACAAAAACTCAAATCTAAACAAATATTACATTAAACAATTTAGAAATTACAAAATAACCCCTCAAAACTCCATAACAGTGCTGGGAAGCCCTTCTGGAACAGCATGAACAGTGGCGGCGCGTCTTCCCACGCGCCACCGTCACTGGCGGCGCGTGGGTTCACGCGCCGCTGGAAAAAAAAGGGCAGCGGGGGAGCTCCTCCCTTCTTCCTCGCCGACGGTGACTGCTACCTCTACCTGCGACAAGAAACGCAAAAAAGGGCCACAAACAGTTGATTTTAGATTTGTCTTTCTTTGTTTTTTTAGATCTGCATTTCTCCCTTCTCCTTCTTCGGATCTGCTTCACTGCGGGTTAGCTGTTATGGGTTTCATCTTCTTCTCCTCTGCTTCGGGTGGCAGATCGGGCGGTGCTGCAGCGTCTCAGTCGCAGTAGAAGGCTGGCCGGCGAGAGGAGAATGAGAGGGTGTCTTGGTTGGCGGCAGTGACTATTGCTGGCGAAAGAAGGCGGACCGATTTGGGTCTGTGAGCGCCACTGTGTTCGGGCTGGTCTGGGTCGCTTATGGTGGAGACCGGTGGCGGTGCTGAGGTGCAGCGGCGGATGACTTCTATTAATGAAGAAAGAGGACAAGCCAACTGTGAGAGGAGAGGATAGAGAGAGTGTTGGCTGTTATTGAGGGAAAGACTGTTCTGTGTTGAGAGGGAAGAACCGATTTAGGGAGGAGAAGGAAATGCAAGGAGATCTTTTGGTGAAGGGGAGAAGGCTGTGTTTGGGAGAAGATGTTGGAGGTGAGGGCTATGTGTTGATGGCTGTCAAGAGGGAGACGAGGACGATGGAGATGGTGGAACTGAGGGGGAAAATGTCGGGTTCTGATATGCCCGGGGGGTCCTTGGCTCTCTGGTTCTGGGAGAGCAAAAGCCAAGGACCCCGGGGGGCGCGGCTAGTCTTGGTTCCTTTTTTCAAATGGGGGCGCCGGCTTCGGGTTAAGGAGAAGAAAGGGTTATGATTTTTAGGGTTTTTTATGGTTTAGGGTTTATTTGTGATTCCCTCTATTGTGCAAAATTGCCCCCCTATTGTGTGTGTTGAAGGCTATTATTTATAGGCAAAATGTTGCTTGGGCCTCAAAATTTGGTCCCTCAACTTCTTTTTTTGTAAATTTTGATTTTTCTTATTTCTTTGTCTTTTTTTGAAAACGAGCAATATCAACATCGACTCAATGAGAAAAATTAATGATTAAAAATAATGCGTTAAAAGTTGAACGCGTTCCAAATATCTTTGAAAATTTAAATTCTTTTGAGACGATGCTAAAAATGATAAAAATGATGCAAATGTATTAAAAATATTTTTTTTTGATTTTCAATGTTTTTCGCTATTTTTGAATTTTTCTGAAAATTTATCAAAACATGGGTCAAAAATTGGGTAGCAACACCTGGCCATCCTCTTCTCCCTCCTTGCACCAGCAGCTCGCTTGTAATCCTCTTTCTTGGGCTTATACCCAAGCCCAAACCTTTGTTCTGTGGCTTTTAGCTTTATTATGTTAATCCTCTCAGGTTTTCCAACTTTAACATCATATTGGAAAGGAATCTTGTACTTCAAAAAGCTTTTAGCAACCATTCTGGTGGCCTCTGAGATCTCTGGTTTCCTCACCACAGTGTTTTCAGGCACCCACTCGGTATTCACGACCTCAAACGCATGAAGGTTTCCATCCCTACAGTCTTCAGCTTCAATGAACGGAACCGCCACATTCCTCACCGTCGATATAGTCTCCTCGGCCTTAACAGTAACCAAAACACCGTTGGCAATGTATTTCAAGCATTAATGCAGCGAGGAGACGACAGCTCCCGCAGAATGTATCCATGGCCTTCCTAACAACATACTATAAGAAGGGTGGATGTCCATCACTTGAAGGGTTACTAGAAAGACTTGTGGGCCCACTGCTAGTTCGACCTCAATTGTCCCTATCACCTGTCTAGGCGAGCCATCGTAAGCTCTGGCTGTCATCACACTTGGTTGCATGTGTGAGGGATCTATCGGCATTTCATCCATCATATGCTTTGGTAACACATTAAGGGCTGAGCCATTATTGATAAGGACTTTGCCGATGAGACAATCCTTGCATCGGACCGTGACATATAGAGGCTTATTATGTCCCGTGCCCTCAACGTCCAGCTCATCTTCCGTAAAAATACAGGTAATTGGCAGCATGAATCCTCCCTACTAGATGCTCCATAGTCGTTTGTTCTATATCTTGGGGCACATAAGCCTCATTCAACACTTTTTGCAAAGCGTTGCGATGTGGCTCAAAGCTGAGTATTAATGACATGATGGAAATCTTTGCCGGAGTCTTCTTCAGCTGATCCACTATACAGTACTCACTATGCTTCATCACCTTCAGGAACTCATTTGTCTCTTCCTCAGTCACGGGTTTATTAACCTCTAACTCTTTATCAAAATCAATAGCTTCTTTGCCCTTAGTTTTTCTTTGTTTCTCTAACTCCTCAGGCGTGAAACAACGACCACTCCGGGTTAGTCCACTTATCTCAGTTTGGAACAAAGGCAAGGGAACTTCAATACTTGAGGTATAACCATAATTACCCGGCATCATTTTGTAGTTAATTTTGTTTGTAGAGGAGGGCTTAGTCAAAACCAACTTCGAGAGCCCATTAGCTGTTGATTGAACCCTACACTTCTCTATCATCCCTATCTCTCCATTGTCTTCTATGGCCTCAACTCTCAACTCTCCTAGAGTTAACATTCTTGCGACCTTTTGATGAAACTCGATGCATTCATCAATATGATGCCCTTTCTTTTTATGGAATGGGCAAAAGTCATTTTTCCTCATACAACATCCATTCGATCTCTCTAAGTGGCCAGACTGTACCAACATATCGTACAACCTTGTCATGGTCACTTTCAAAACCCTTCCTTCATTACCAATCTCCACGGCATTCACCTCACTACTACCAGCAGCATGTTTGGGTAAAGGATTCGTATTCACATTAGGTGAATCCTCAAAAGTGAACTTTCATCAGTTGCAACACCCTTTTCTTAAATGCAACGCATGTCTCAATGCTATGACCCGCATTACCAGCATGGTATTCACAAGTCACTTCAGGATTATACCAGGCAGGGAAAGGTGGTTGTATAGGTGGTACCGGTATAGGAGCTATCTACCCGATACTTAGTAATTTAGCATACAACTCCTTCAAGGTTATTGGCAAGGGTGGTAACTGTTCTTCTGGTTGTTGGTTGTTTCTCCTTTGGTAATTACTTTGGTTATTTGTTGGGAATTTTGTTTGATTGGGTTGGTTTGGGACAGAGGGTTTAGCAAAATTGATACTAGTGACTTGGGAAGGAGGTGTTTGGTAATTTTGATAGTTTTTTTTTTCCCTTTATAACTGCCTTCTAGGCCATTCACCTCAGTTTCCTTCCTTTTTCCAACGAAACCTTTCTTCTCTACAGGTTCCATAATTCTCCCACTTCGGATTCCTTGTTCAATCCTCTCGGCAATCCGCACAGCATCATAGAAATGCTGGGCTGAGCTACCCATAAGGTGCTCGTAGTATGGAGCCTTAAAAGTATTGGCGAATAGTGTCACCATTTCTGTTTCTATTAGTGGAGGTTGCACATGGATGGCTTGGTCTCGCCACCTTTGAGCGTAAGCCCTCACAGACTCTTGATTTCCTTTCTCCATGGTCATAAGACTGGTCCTATCGGGAGCGATCTCAAGATTGAACCTGTATTGCTTTAAGAAAGCATCCGCCAGGTCCGCCCATTTTTTAATCCTCATGTTGTCAAGCCTCATATACCAGCTGAGGGCAGACCCTGTCAGGCTATCCTGAAAGAAGTAAATCAATATCTTATCATCGTGGATAACTTCTGCCATCTTGTTACAGTAGGACCGAAGATGGGTGTTTGGGCATTCCATCCCAGTATACTTAACAAATTCTGGCACCCTGAACTTCTTCGGTATTACAATGCTAGGCACTAAGCATACTTCAGCTGCCCTAACAGGGTCAAATAGATCATTTCCTTCAACCGCCCTTAACCTTTCTTCCAAGGCAGTCCACTTATCATCCCTCACACGATCAGAAAATCTGACATCATGCGGATCTTCAGTTGCTAAATCCATTGCAATGGGAATTCGAATGGGCTGCTCAGGATGCTGTTTATTCGGAGTGTTTGCCCCCATATTCTGAGGTGTAACAGTGATTTGAGCTGCTGATGGTGCTTAATCGGGTTGGGTAGATGTTCCTTCTCCATCTTTAGCTCTCAACAGTTGCTCCAGTAGACCGGTTAGGCATGCGACATCATTCCGAACTACCTCTAGCTCTCCTTGGTATTGAGTTTCAAGGTGTGACCTTTCTTCATCTTCCATCCTTTTCCTTAGTCTAGTATTATGGATTCTAGAAGGGGGACCTATGTTTCACAACCTGTAGTGCATGCATAGATTTATGAGAAGGTGCATGATATAATGCATGATCATGATGAGAATGCTTTGCATATCAGATATGGATGTGGCCTTCTCATGAACGATTGTTGGCCACCACCTTGTAAACATAGATTCCCTTGTCACATTGCTTGTTAGGAGTAATGCCTTTCGAGTTATTTGCTTTAGTATGCTTGAATCAGAGACAGATTTTGCACAAAAGGTGGGTCAATGCCCTTCTCATTAACGCTTGATATGTTCATTACATTTTTTGGAAATATAAAAGAAATACAAAATACATTAATCTATTTCCTCCACCACCTCTCTAGCCAACGGTAAGAAGGCAAAGCCGCGATTCTCAATTTTCCCCAAAAAGGCATCAGTTTCAGCCAAACTTCGGCGATAGCGAATGATGTCCCCTCCCACATTTCGAGCATTGATTCTAATAATTCGAGCATGCGCAGCTGCTTCGTCCATTTGCTCATCCATCTTGGTCATCTTTTCTATGAGCAACATATTGGTTTTATTTAAAGCAGCATTGTTGGCGTCGATTTGATCCTTGTGTTTTTCCATTGTTACTAGCTTCTCGTCCAGATACTTTACCTTTTCGCGCTCCTTGTCAAGCTTTATCCTCAGAACTTTCATCTCATTCCTCTTCGCTGCTAACTCTGCCTCAACAACCTCAACTCCTTTTTTCTTACTTTCCTCTTTTGCAAACTCAGTCAATTGGCTTTCCAACTCCACGTATTTCTTACTTAATTCCTCATATTTTTCAATTCTATCCATCAGCTCAGCTTGAACTTGTGCGAATTTCTCTCGGTAATATTCTGCGCTTCCTTGACAGTCATTAAAGTCAAACTTCAATGTTTCAAGTTCAGAGCAGCTTTTCGCGCTCCTTTTAGTTTTGAAATGAAACTTTTCAGTACAAAACTTTATTTTACCTCTATATATAGTTCCTGAGTTTGAGAAAAGAAAGAAAGATTTGTTGAAAAACTACAAAGGAGAGATAAAATTAGTCAATTTAGATTTGGGTTGATTTTCTAATTTTAAATCAATTAAATGTTTATTTAAAATATTTATATAT
>Ga0307516_10006636_pt1 | contig 13526 bp, 12 predicted proteins | sample 19_EM_MG_FD_203310 | JGI IMG/M metagenome (GOLD analysis project Ga0307516, IMG submission 203310) | Populus trichocarpa ectomycorrhiza microbial communities from riparian zone in the Pacific Northwest, United States - 19_EM | ecosystem: Host-associated > Plants > Roots > Unclassified | place... | reverse complement strand
TTCGCGGTGGTGTTGAAGATCACCGAGGCCAAGCCGGAATTCGGGCACATCATGGTGGCCGATTATCTTCCGGCCGGCCTCGAGATCGACAATCCGAAGCTGGTGTCATCCGGTGACAGCGGCACGCTCGACTGGATCGAGGACGGCGAGGAGCCGGAAAATACCGAGTTCCGCGATGACCGCTTCACCGCGGCGATTGACCGCGCCGCGGACGACAAGGCGGTGTTCACGGTCGCCTATGTCGTGCGCGCGGTATCGCCCGGCAAATACGTGCTGCCGCAGGCCTATGTCGAGGACATGTACAACCCCTCGCGCTACGGCCGCTCCGGCACCGGTACCGTCGAGGTGCGTCCGGCGAAATGAGTGCAGGGCATCGCCAACAAAGGTCGTCGTCATGGCCGGGCTTGTCCCGGGCATCCACGACTTCTGTTGCTGCCACACCTGAAGACGTGGATGGCCGGGACAAGCCCGGCCATGACAGCGCGGGTAAGCGACGTATCATTCGTTTCGCACTGGCAACGACCGTTGCACTCGTCGTCGCTGCCACCGCGTTCACACTCTGGGTCGCCTCGCTCGGCCCACTGCCGCTGGAGCAAGCCCAAAAAGTCTCGACCTCCATCATCGATCGCAACGGCAAATTGCTGCGTGCCTATGCGATGGCCGACGGCCGCTGGCGGCTGCCCGCCGATGCCAAAACCGCAGTTGATCCCGGCTATCTCAAGCTGCTGTTTGCTTACGAAGACCGTCGCTTCCTTGAGCATCGCGGCGTCGATCCGCTGGCGCTCGGCCGTGCCGCGTTCCAGCTGATCACGAGCGGCCATATCGTCTCCGGCGGTTCGACCATTACGATGCAATTGGCGCGGCTGATGGAGCCGCGGCGGGAGCGTTCGATCTCGGCCAAGCTGCGCCAGATGGTGCGCGCGATCGAAATCGAGCGGCAATTGAGCAAGGACCAGATCCTCGATCTCTATCTGGCGCTGGCGCCGTTCGGCGGCAATCTCGAGGGCGTCCGCGCCGCGTCGATTGCCTATTTCGGCAAGGAGCCGAAGCGGCTGTCGCTGGCGGAATCGGCGCTGCTGGTGGCGCTGCCGCAATCGCCGGAGACGCGCCGCCTCGACCGCCACCCCGACGTCGCGCGTGTGGCGCGCGATCGCGTGCTCGAGCGGATGGTGGAAGAGCATCGCGTATCCGAAGACGACGCGGTCCAGGCCAAAGCGGTCGCCGTGCCGCAGCTGCGCAAGGCGATGCCGATCCTGGCACCGCATTCTGCCGATGCAGCGATGGCTGCCATGAAGGATATGCCGGTCATCAAGCTGACGCTGGATGCAAGCCTGCAAAAAACGCTGGAAGCGCTGGCCCGCGACCGCGCGATTGCCCAAGGCCCCAATATTTCCGTCGCGATGATCGCGGTCGACAACGAAAGCGGCGACGTGCTGGCCCGCGTCGGCTCCTCCGACTATTTCGACGAACGCCGTGCCGGGCAGGTCGACATGACCCGCGCGCTGCGCTCGCCGGGATCGACGCTGAAGCCCTTCATCTACGGGCTCGCTTTCGAGGACGGGTTCGTACATCCCGAGAGCCTGATCGACGACCGTCCGATCCGCTTCGGCTCTTACGCGCCTGAAAATTTCGACATGACGTTCCAGGGCACGGTGCCGGTGCGCAAGGCGCTGCAACTGTCGCTGAACGTGCCGGCGATTGCCTTGCTCGACCGCGTCGGCGCCAGCCGGCTGTCGTCGCGGCTGAAACAGGCCGGCGGCAATCTGGTGCTGCCGAAGGATGAAGCGCCGGGCCTTGCGATGGGCCTTGGCGGCGTCGGCGTCACGCTGCAAGACTTGGCGCAGCTTTATGCTGGTTTGGCGCGGCTCGGCACCACGCGGCCATTGCGCGACATCGTGGTCGCGAAGGACGAGCGCGACTCGATGCGGCTGATGGACCAGGCTGCGGCCTGGCAGGTCGGCAACGTCCTGATCGGCACGCCGCCGCCGGAAAACGGCGTGCACAACCGGATCGCGTTCAAGACCGGCACCAGCTACGGCTACCGCGACGCCTGGTCGATCGGCTTCGACGGTCGCATCACCATCGGCGTCTGGGTCGGCCGTCCTGACGGGGCACCGGTGGCGGGTCTCGTCGGCCGCACCGCCGCAGCCCCGATCCTGTTCGACGCTTTCGCCCGGACCGGGAAAATCCCCTCAGCACTGCCGAAGCCGCCCAAAGGAGCGCTGCTCGCCAGCAACGCCAAACTTCCGCTGCCGTTGCGTCGGTTCCGCCCCGTCGGCGAACTGGTGCGGACCGGCGGCGATCAGGCGCCGCGGATCCAGTTTCCGCTCAACGGCTCGCGGATCGACGTCGACCGTTCCAACAATGGGCAATTCTCGGCGATGCCGGTCAAGGTCGCCGGTGGCGTGCTGCCGCTGACCATGCTGGTCAACGGTATCTCGGTCGGCGAGATCGACAGCCGGCGCCAGCGCCTGGTCGACCCGCCCGGACCGGGCTTTGCGCGGCTGACGGTCATCGACGCCACGGGGGCCGCCGATACCGTCGTGATCCGGGTCCAGTAAGCGGCCATTATTTGGTGGACCAGGAGGCCGGGGACACCACCGAATTGGGGGAACACTGGTGTTGTTTGCAGTGCGGTTTCATCGTATGCGAACAAGATGGTTGAAACCTTGCAACCCCCGCGATTTGGAGCAGGCCAACAGTCTGTGAAACCAGCGAATTCCAGCCGCAGGCTGCTCGCTGCGTTTGACTTCGCCACATCAAGCCATGCGCGCGCGATCGTGTTCCTGGTGCTGTGCTGCATCGTGCTTTTCGTGCCCGGCTTTTTCACGATTCCAGCGATCGATCGCGACGAGGCGCGGTTTGCGCAGGCGACCAAGCAGATGGTCGAAAGCGGCGATTTCGTCGATATCCGCTTTCAGGACGACGTTCGCTACAAGAAACCGGTCGGCGTCTATTGGTTGCAGGCCGCTGCCGTCGAAACCGCCTCCAAACTGGGCGTGCCGCGGGCGCAATTGCGGATCTGGCTCTATCGGGTTCCCTCCCTGATCGGCGCCATCGGCGCGGTGCTGCTGACCTATTGGACGGCGCTTGCTTTCGTGACCCGGCGCGGCGCGGCGCTCGCGGCGCTGTTGATGGCCAGTTGCGTGCTGCTCGGCGCCGAGGCGCGGCTCGCCAAGACCGACGCCATGCAGTTGCTCACCATCACCGCCGCGATGGGGGCAATGGCGCGCGTGTATCTGTCATGGCAGCGCGGCGAGGACCCGGCGCGTCCGCCCTGGACCTCGCCCGCGATTTTCTGGACCGCGCTGGCTGGCGGCATCCTGCTCAAGGGACCTCTGATCCTGATGTTCGTCGGGCTGACCATCCTGACGCTCGCGATCCTCGACCGTTCCGCGGTCTGGCTCTGGCGCATGCGTCCGGTGTGGGGCCTGATGTGGATGCTGGTGCTGGTGTTGCCGTGGTTCGTCGCGATCTTCTGGCGCGCGGGCGACGCGTTCTTCGCCGATTCGCTCGGCGGCGACATGTTGAGCAAGCTCGCCGCGCAGGAATCCCATGGCGCGCCGCCCGGCCTTTATCTGGTGCTGTTCTGGATCACGTTCTGGCCCGGCGCGCCGCTGGCGGGCATGGCCGCACCTGCGGTGTGGCGCGCGCGGCGTGAGCCCGGCGCGCAATATCTGCTGGCCTGGCTGATCCCGTCCTGGATCGTGTTCGAACTGGCGCTGACCAAGCTGCCGCATTATGTGCTGCCGCTGTATCCGGCGATCGCAATTCTAACCGTCGGCGCGCTCGAGCGCCGGGTGCTGTCGCGCTCCTGGCTGGTGCGCGGCGCGGCCTGGTGGTTTGTGATCCCGGCCGGGGCGGCCGTGATCGCCATCGTCGGCGCGATCAAGCTGACGCATCAGCCGGTGTTTCCGGCCTGGCCGTTCCTTGCAGTCGCGATGATCTTCGGCCTGATCGCCTGGTGGCTGTTCGAGGAGAGCCGCGCCGAGCGCTCGCTGCTGAACGCGGTGATCGCGGCGATGCTTCTCGCCATCGGCGTTTACGGCATTGTGTTGCCGTCGCTGACCACGCTGTTCCCAAGTGCGGAGGTCGCACGTGCGCTGCGCAATGTCGTCTGCGTCGGGCCGAAGGCCGCCGCCGCCGGCTTCCATGAACCAAGTCTCGTGTTCATGACCGGCACTGGCACGCTCCTGACCGATGGATCGGGCGCTGCGGATTTCCTGGGGCAGGGCAGTTGCCGCTTCGCGCTGGTGGAATCGCGCTCGGAACGCGTTTTTGTGCTGCGCGCCGAGGCGATCGGGTTGCGCTACAATGTGGCCACGCGCATCGAGGGTTACAACATCTCGCAGGGGCGGGCGATTTCGATTGCGATCTTCCGCTCGGAAGGCACCGAGTAAATGACCGCGCCGGCTGTGATCGATTCCCGAAATTATTTTGCGCGCTTTCTCACGCTGGCATGGCTGTCGCTGGCCCAGCTCGTACGCACGCCGTCGCATTCGCGGCGGGCGGAAGCCGCGCGCCGCGCCGCCCGTCACGTGCTGGGGCTTTCGGCCGTCATCGGCATTGCGATCATGGTGTCGATGTATGCGCTCGATGCCTGGGAGATCGGCCAGATGCCGAAGCGTGGTTCACCCGATCTTTGGTGGATGCGCATCCTCACCGATTTCGGCAAGGATGAGTATGTGCTGGGCGCGCTCGGCGTGCTGCTGATCGCGGTTGCGATCATGTCTGCCGCGACGCGCGGAATGCAGCGGTCTTTATTGCTCGGTCTCGGAACACGCTTGCAGTACCTGTTCTTCGCCGTGGCGGTTCCCGCGCTGATTGGCGAACTAATAAAATGGTCTGTCGGCCGCGGCCGTCCGTTTGTCGGCGGCGAAGCCAACGTCTTCAACTTCTCGCACTTCGCTGGAACCCCGGCCTATTCCAGTTTCCCCTCGGGTCATGCGACCTGCGCCTTCGCGCTGGCCTTCGCTGTCTCGGCGCTGTGGCCGAAGGCGCGGCCCGCGATGATCGTCTATGTCCTCATCATCGGGGCCACCCGTCTGGTGCTGCTGGCCCATCATCCGAGCGACGTGGTAGCGGGCGCGCTGGTCGGTGTCATCGGCGCGATGTTCGTGCGCTACTGGTTTGCGGCCCGCAGGCTCGGATTTGCGATCCACCGCGACGGCACCATCGTGCCGCTGGTCGGCCCCTCATCGGGGCGCCTCAAAAGGGTTGCCCGAGGCGCTTTCGCCCCATAAGAAGCGGCCAAGTTCCACCACAAGTCCCACCAACCGATGAGTGTCGATTTGCCTGCTTCCGACCGAGCTGCGGTCGCCGTTTCCATCGTTGTGCCCGTGCGCAACGAAGAGGACAACGTCGCGCCCTTGATTGCGGAGATCACGGCCGCACTCGACGGTCGCTGGGCCTATGAAATCATCTACGTCAATGACGGCTCGACGGATGCCACGGCCGAGCGGCTGACGGCGCTGATGAAACAATACCGCCATCTCCGGCAGCTCCGGCATGCCACATCGTCGGGGCAATCGGCAGCGGTGCGCAGCGGCGTTCGCGCCGCGCGCGGCGCCATCGTGGCAACGCTCGATGGCGACGGGCAGAACAATCCGGCCTTCCTGCCGGATCTGGTTGCGGCGATCGAAAGCGGCAGCGGCCGCATCGGCCTTGTGGCTGGCCAACGCGTCGGCCGCAAGGATACCGGCTTCAAGAAAATGCAGTCGCGGATCGCCAATTCCGTGCGCAATGCGATCTTGCGCGACGGCACCCGCGACACCGGCTGCGGGCTGAAGGCGTTCCCGCGCGAATTGTTCCTGTCGATGCCTTATTTCGACGGGCTGCATCGCTTCCTTCCGGCGCTGGTGCGCCGCGAGGGTTTTGAGATCGCCTATGTCGATGTGATCGACCGCCCGCGACATTCCGGCGTGTCAAATTACGGCTTCTTTGATCGGCTATGGATCGGGATCATGGATTTGGCCGGCGTCTGGTGGCTGATCCGCCGCAAGAAGCCGACGCCCGTTGTGACCGAGGTGCTACCTCATGACTGATCTGTTGAATTATCTGCACGACGTCTTCGTCATCAAGTTCGATGGCTGGGTGATCCTGGGCTTCATCGCCCAGGGCTTCTTCACCATGCGCTTCGTGGTGCAGTGGATCGCCTCCGAGCGTGCGCGCAAGAGCGTGATCCCGGTGGCGTTCTGGTTCTTCTCGATCGGCGGCGGCGTGCTGTTGCTGATTTATGCGCTGTACCGCCGCGATCCGGTCTTCATCGCAGGGCAGGCGCTGGGACTATTGGTCTACATCCGCAATCTCTATTTCATCATCGTCAACGGCAGGCAGGCGTCCGCCAGCGATTAGTGCGGCGTCGAAGGCGCAACCCCGTTGGGAATCGCGGCGAGATCGTGCTCGGTCGAGCGATAGGCGGCCAACTCGCCGGCGGCATCGAGCACGGGGTAGGCGACCGAGCAGATGTGGGAATGAATCCGCCGGAGATCGCGCAGCACGTCGAGATGCAGCGAGGTGGTCTCGATGGTCTCGGGGCGGCCCTCGCGCAGCCGGTCGAGATGGCGTTCGGTGGCGGCAAGCTCGGTGTTGCGCAAGGCGGTTTTCTCGGCCAGCAGCTTGCGCGCCTCGTTGACGTCGCCCGACATGAAGACGCCAAAAGCGATCCGCAACGAATCCATCGTGCGCTTGTGGAAGGCCGAAAGCTCCTCGGCGCCTTCGGCTGAGAACTGGAAGCGGCGCTTGATCTTCTTGGTCGCAAGCTCGCTCAGATTCTTGTCGATGATGTCGCCGATATGCTCGAGATTGATGGTAAAGGAGACGATTTCCATCGCCCGCTTGCCCTCGCGCTCGTCGAGGCTGCCGCGGGTCAGCTTGGTGACATAGAGCTTGATCGCCTCGTCGAGGCTGTCGACGCTGTTGTCCATCTGCGAGACCTGGTCGACCAGTGCACGGTCGTTGGTCATCATCGCCGCCATCACCTTGCGCAGCATGACCTCGACATGATCGCCCATGTGCAGCGCCTCGCGCGCGGCGTCCGCCAGCGCCAGCGAGGGGGTCTCCAGCGCGCTCTCGTCGAGATAGCGCGGCCGTAGCGGGTCGGTCTCCTGCAGGCGCGTCGGCAGCAGCTTCTTCAACAGCCGCGCCATGCCGTCGAGCAGGCCGATGAAGACGATCGCGGTCACGACGTTGAACACGATGTGGAACAGGGCGGTCGCCTTGGCGGGATCCGGCTGCCAGGATTGCAGGAGATTTGCGATCGGGCCCAGGAACGGCGCCACCAGCACGACGCCGGCGAGGCGGTTGACGAGATTGCCGAGCGGCAGGCGATAGCTCGCCGGGTTGTCGCGGCGGGCGCCTTCGAAAATCGGGTTGACCGCGCTGCCGAGATTGGCGCCGAGCACCAGCGCCAACGCGGCTGCTGGCGAGATGAAATGCGCATAGGCCAGCGACATCACCAATAGCACGCTGGCGACGCTGGAATGCACTACCCAGGTGACGACGGCGCCGAAGATGATGCAGAGCACGGGATCGCCGGTGATGGCGTTCATGAACACGCGCACGCCCGGAGCGTTCTCGGCCGGCGCCAGCGTGTCGATCAGGATGTGCAGCGCCAGCAGCATCAACCCAAGCCCGATCGCGACGCGGCCAACGTCCTTGATGCGCGAGCGCGGGCCGCTGCGGAACGCCACAAGGCCGATGATGAACAGAACGGGGGCAACGGCAGCGATATTGAACGACAGGATCTGCACGATCAGCGTGGTGCCGACATTGGCGCCGAGCATGATGGCCAGCGCCGGCACCAGGCTGACGAGGCCTTCCGAGGTGAACGAACTCGTAATCAGGGCGGTTGCGGTGCTGCTCTGGAGCAGCGCGGTCAGACCGAGGCCCGCCGCAAAGGCGGTGAAGCGGTTGCTGAGGCCTTTCGCCAGCAATGTGCGCAGATCGGGGCCGAACGCGCGCAGGATCCCGCTGTGGACCATGTGCAGGCCCCACAGCAGCAACGCCACGCCACCCATTAGGTCGAGTAGAACCATCGTTGCCATGCTCGTCTGTTTCCGACGAATTGAGTCGAAAGTTCAGGGTATCGCCAAACGACAGCAGATCAATCCTTTAATTTGCCGAAAATTGCCGTGGTAGCAGCAGGATGCGTCCGCGGATTGCGCTGACGGTCGGCAAGGCGCGGTAAACGGAAAACAAAAACAACCCTTAGATTGCGAGCGGTTCCGCTAGGCTAATTCCAACAATTCTTCTGTAAAACTCCAGCACCGCCGGATCTATCAATCGAGCAGGGCCAGGGGTCGAGATGTTATCGAATCGCCGTAGAAGCGAACGTCGTGTGTGCAGAAGCTTTGCGAAAATACAGTTTGCGACCGGTGGATTGCCGCGCGACTGCATGATCACCGACGTATCCGATGGCGGACTGAAGATCATTGCCGAATATCCGGAAATCCCCCCCGAATTCACCGTGATTTTCACCACCGGGCAACGACCGCGCGCGTGCAAGCTGGCCTGGCGAATCGGCTGCGAACTCGGCGCACAATTCGTCGATTAAAGTGAAAATCGCGACCGGCGGGCCCGTTGCGGCCGCCCGTTGCCGCATGATCGCGCCAGCTTAACCCGAATTTAGGGTTAAGCTGTGAGCATTCTGGACAGTCGTCGACGCGGGTCCAGTAAATGTTCCACAAATTGCTCCAACCATCTGAGTTCGCGCGACTTTTTGCGTGTACGGCGTCCTCGGCGATTCTCGCGCTGGGGCTATGTGGATGCCAGCTGACGTCGTCCGACATCACCGGTTCGCTCGGCGAAAAGGTCGAAACCAGCCGCTCCGCCGACCCCAGGCGCGACCTCGAGACCTATCAAGAGCGCTACCGCGCCAACCCGAAGGATGCCGAGGCGGCCTTGCAATACGGCAAGGCGCTGCGGGCGACGGGACAAAAATCGCAAGCCGTTGCGGTGATGGAGCAGGCGACGATCGCCAATCCCAGCAACAAGGCGCTGCTGGCCGGCTATGGCCGGGCGCTCGCCGACAATGGCAATTTCCAGCAGGCCTTCGACGTGCTTGGCCAGGCCCATACCCCGGACAAACCGGATTGGCGGATTCTCTCGGCGCAAGGCGCTGTTCTCGATCAGCTCGGCCGGTTCGACGAAGCACGGCAATATTATTCGAGCGCGCTCAAGATCGCGCCCGACGAACCGGTGGTGCTGTCGAATCTCGGGCTTTCCTACGTGCTTTCCAAGGATCTGCCGAAGGCCGAGGAGACCTTGCGCCGGGCCTACGGCCATGCCGGCGGAGATCAGCGGGTGCGGGCAAATCTGGCGCTGGTGGTCGGCCTGCGCGGCAACATCGCCGAGGCCGAGAAGATCGCGAGGGCCGACCTGCCGCCCGAGGAGGCGGCTGCGAACGTCACGCAGCTGAAGCTGTTGTTGGCGCGCAAAGAGAACGCGCGCGCCGAGATCGACAAGGTGCCGGTGGCGGCGGTTGGCCGCGCCGACTGAGCGTCAACCGGCGCGGATGGTTGTTCCCGTGCGATCGATCGGCTGCGGCCGATTAACGACGGCCGCCCGCGCGCAACTTCCTGATGATCGGCATGATCGGCGCCAGCAGCGAACCGCGTGACTTCTTGGTGACGGCGTGACCCGTCAGTCGTTGCGCCATCTGTAGGAACATCGTGGTGGTGCGATGACCGGCGGAGATCTGCTGGATCATCTGGCCGTTATTGGCGGCGGTGCCGAACATCTTCGAATCGAACGGGATCGTCGCGATCGGCTGGCTTTCGAGCGCCTTGGCGAATTCGCGCGGGCTGATTTCCGGCCGCTTGTGCATGCCGACCTGGTTGAGACAATAGAGCGGCGGGCGGTCGTTCGGCCGCGCCGCCTTCAACACGTTCAACATGTTCTTGGCGTTGCGCATGTTGGCGAGATCGGGCTCGGCAACGATCAGGATGTCGTCGGCGCCGACCAGCGCGCGCTTGGTCCAGGCCGACCATTGATGGGGCACGTCGAGCACGATGCAGGGGGTGGTCATGCGCAGCGTATCGAAGATCGCATCGAAGGCGTCCGCGCCGAAATCGTAGACCTGGTCGAGCGTCGCCGGCGCCGCCAGCAGGCTGAGGCGGTCCGAACATTTCGACAACAGCCGCTCCATCAGGGCGCTGTCGGGCCGGTCCTGCTGGAACACCGCATTGGCGATGCCCTGGAGGGGGTCCTGGTTGTAGTCGAGGCTGGCGGTGCCAAAGGCGAGATCGAGGTCGATGACGACGGAATCGAGCGCCAGATCGCGCGCGATCGCCCAGGCCACGTTGTGGGCGATGGTGGAGGCGCCGACGCCGCCCTTGGCGCCGACGACGGCGACGATCCGGCCGACGGCGACATCTTCGGTCGACGAGAACAGGTTGCAGATCGCCCGCACCACGTCGAGGGTCTCGACCGGTCCAACGACGTAGTCGCTGACGCCGCGGCGCACCAGTTCACGGTACGGCGTGACGTCCTTGGCGCTGCCGATCACGACGACCCTGGTGCCGGGGTCGCAGACGGTTGCGAGTTCATCGAGGCCCGCGAGCATGTCGCTGGAGCCCTCGGTCTCCAGCATGATCACGTTCGGGGTAGGGGCCTTGTGGTAGGCGTCGATGGCGGCGGCGATGCCGCCCATGTGTACCGACAGATGCGCCTTGTCGAGGCGACGGTCCTCGCTCGCCGATTTGACCGTGGTCGCGGTCGCGACGGTTGCACAAAAGGCCTGCACCGACACGCGCGGCGCCGGTGCGATGTATTGGTCGGCGGGCGGCGTGAGGTCCGACTGTTCTTCGGGGTTCTTGTGGCTAATCATTTGCCGGCATCGCTGAGTTTGGCCTTCTCGGCTTCTGGATAGGTGGTCGTGGTCGGCTCGCCCTTGCGGTACCTCTCAAACGCCGCGTTGCGCCTGATCGTATAGGCGGGCGTTTCGGGCCGCGGCTGTTCGAGGTCCGCCGGATTGTCGATCATGGCGGCGAGGTTGTGCTGGTTGGCACAACCGAAATTGTGGTAGGGGCGGTTTTCGTTGTAGCCGCTGTCGTAAAGATTAGGCCCGAGATCCTCCGGCCACAGGCCGCAGGGGCCGGCGACCGCCGAAATCTTCGGATAGCTCAGCTTGATCGTCGGCAGCGTTCGCGGATCGTCCGGCGTGTAGTGACGCACCGTAACGGCGCTCGACGGCACGCCGCTGGCGGCCAGGATCGAGTGGATTTCGCGGTAGGCCGCTTCGGCCGACCGCGCATTCGCGGTGCCGGCCGGGACGTCGGCGACGATCGCGCCGGTGCCTTCGCGGAGCCAGATCTTGGCCAGCCCCGCCACGTCCGTGCGTTGCGGACCGGACAGGCCGCCGCGGGCGTGGCCGACGAAAACGACGATCGAGCGGTTGGCTTCCCGGACCGCGATCGGATGTCGCAGGCGGTAGTCGTTGGGCACGCTCGCCGTCGCGATCTCCGTGGTTTGCTGGCATGCACCGAGTGCTGTCGAAACTCCGACCAGTGCACCGAGCAGGCGCAAGGCGCGGAGGCGGTCGATTGGCGTGTTGTTGGTCATTGTTCTGTCCTCGTCCCGCAGCAATGGAGCAGTTCCGTCTCAGTCGATGATGAAGCCAAAATTGCCCTGGTAGGCGCCGACCGGCCCGACGCGGGCGGCGAGGCCGTAGGTCCGGTTGATGCGGGCAAGCAAGGTCGATTGGGAATCGGACGCCGGCGCGAACCCGTCATCGGGGCGAGCCAGTTCCTTCTGGGCCACCGCGCGCACCACATAGGGGGTGACGAGAACCATGAGTTCGGTCTCGTTGTTGACGAAGTCCTGGCTGCGGAAAAGCGCGCCGAGAATCGGCAACTGGTCCGCGCCCGGCAGTCCATTGATGGCCTGCTTGGTCTGCTGCTGGATCAGGCCAGCCATCGCCATCGAACCGCCGGACGGGATTTCCAGCGTGGTCTCGGCACGACGGGTCCTGATCGAAGGAATCGTCAACGAGGTGCCGCTTTGGTTCAGCGTAATGGAGTTGTCGTTCGACAGTTCGGAGACCTCGGTCATGACCCTCAGACTGATCCGGCCCTCGGACAGGACGACCGGGGTGAAGTTGAGCGAGATGCCGAATTTCTTGAACTGGATCTGGGTCGTGCAGACGTGGGTGGCCGGGTCGCAGGAATAGCCGGCGGGGACCGGAAATTCGCCGCCGGCGATGAAGGTCGCCGACTCGCCGGAGATCGCCGTCAGGTTCGGCTCGGCCAGCGTGCGCACCACGCCGGCACTTTCCATCGCCCGCATGGTTGCGGTCACCGTGGGCAAGCCCTTGAGCACGCTGGAGGCGGAAAGAGCGTTGTCGGCCACCAGCGGGCGGCCAAGGGCGGTGAGCGGATTGCGGTTGTTGAAGTCCACGATCGCGGTGCCGTAATTCATGCTGGCACTGAGATCGACGCCCATCTGCTTGATGATGTCGCGCCGCACCTCAGAAACGTTTACCTTGAGCATCACTTGGTCGCGGCCGCGGACGGCGATCGAGTTGACGACCTTGTCGGCACCGCCGACCAGCCGCGCGGCAAGGTCGCCGGCCTGCTGGGCTTCGATCGGGCTAGATACCGAGCCGGTCAGGATCACGCCGTCGCCGACGCCTTCGATACTGATTCCCGGCAGCGTCTGCTTGAGGGCTGCGCGCACGCCGTTGAGGTCGCGTTTGACCGCGATGTCATAGGCCGCGACCTGCTGGCCGCTGGCGTCGAAGAACACGACGTTGGTCTGCCCGACTGCGGCGCCGATGATGTAGGCGCGCTGCGCCGAACGGACCACCGCGTTGGCGATCTTCGGATCGGCCACCAGCACATCCTTCACGTCGCGCGGCAGATCGACCACCACCGACTTGCCGATGCCGAGCGCCAGGAAGCGGGTCTTCGCGCTGCCGATCGAAGTGGTCGTTGCCGGAGGTTCGATATCTGAATCGGCGGCGCTGACCGGCGACAGGGCCGGATAAAGCGCCAGCGCGGCGACCGCCGAAAATAACAGGGCGCGGGCCCGAGCGTTCCGCATTGGCTGATTTTCCTCAAACTTCATACCGGCGTCCTTTCGGTCACTTCTGTGCCGTCGATTGGCTCGCGATGCCGTGGCGAACCATGTTGATATCTGCGCTCCGCTTCGGAGCCCGTCGTGCCGAGCCGTTCTCGACCATGCTGACGTCGGTGATGCTGCGCAGCGCCGGCGTACCGCTCTGGCGGTCGCGGTCGCGCATCTCGTTTTTTTCGTTGGGGGCCCGGTCGATCGCGCGTACGCGGATATCGGTCAGGGCGACGAAACGTGCGGCACTCATGCGTTTTACTGTCTACTCTCACGCTGGGAGGCGTGAACCGCGTGGCGGTCACAGCCTTCCCCTCAGGGCATGACTAAGCGTCAATGGTATAAGGGAACTTGAGGGCTGAATTATTTGGGTGAAAGCACGGCTGGATTCGCCGTCATGGTGAACGGGTGGTTATTGCCCGTACCGGCAAAATCCGGGTTTGTACGGGTGATGCCGCGGC
>Ga0307516_10006635_pt1 | contig 13530 bp, 13 predicted proteins | sample 19_EM_MG_FD_203310 | JGI IMG/M metagenome (GOLD analysis project Ga0307516, IMG submission 203310) | Populus trichocarpa ectomycorrhiza microbial communities from riparian zone in the Pacific Northwest, United States - 19_EM | ecosystem: Host-associated > Plants > Roots > Unclassified | place... | reverse complement strand
GAGCGACGTGACCTGCACCTGGCCGTCGACGGCGCTTTTCACAAATCCACTCAATACACCTGCAGGCCCAAGAGGTTGAATACGTCCGACGTGGACGGCGGTCACCACTCCGGTGGGCTGGGACGGCATGTTAGACGACACCACTTGCGACCAACCTGTTGAGCGCTTGTTCTGCGCCTGCGTATTCTGGCAGGCCAATAAACCCAATCTCTTTGACTCGTGTGCCCCTCCCACCACGATCGACGATTCTCTGAAAGATGATGCTCCCTCCGGCGCCACCGCGACTTGCCTGAGTTAATCTTAACCTATGCCACGAACGCCGGCTTTGTCGCCGATAAATGGGGATGCTCATTGACCGGTATTGGCCGCCAGGAGCCTCTCGTATCCCGTCCCGCCTCGAATGAGTACTCTCGACCCACAGGAGCCGGTTGCGAACGACGGCTCTCTGGAATCTCAATTAAGCGCTGAGCCCTCGTAACGCGGCTAGTCATGCTCGATGGGTGATCGGCGTAGTCTATCGAACTAATAGAATCAATCGATAATGCCGATTGCCGTATCGCCATATCATGCGGGCTTGGCTGATCGTTCCGTTCAATCACAGGAGAGTTTCATGATAAAGAAATTGACGACGGTGCTTGCCGCAATCGCGGTCGCTGCACTACCGTTGATGCCTATCACCGCAATCGGCGCTCAGGGTGAGCCTAGGGCAAATCAGTTCTGGTGGCCTGACCAACTCGACCTGTCGCCCTTGCGGCAACACGCTGCCGAGTCCAATCCGCTGGGCGAAAACTTCGACTACGCGAAGGCGTTTCTAAGCCTCGACCTCAATGCCGTGAAAAAGGACATCGCAAAAGTCCTGACGACGTCGCAGGATTGGTGGCCGGCGGACTACGGCAACTACGGCCCGTTCTTCATCCGCATGGCCTGGCACGGCGCTGGTACTTACCGTACGGGTGACGGCCGCGGCGGTGCGAGCGGCGCGCAACAGCGATTCGAACCGCTCAACAGCTGGCCGGACAACGCCAACCTCGACAAGGCGCGACGCCTGCTGTGGCCGATCAAGCAGAAATACGCAGACAAGATTTCCTGGGGCGACCTGATGGTCCTGACCGGGAATGTCGCCCTGGAACACATGGGCTTTCAGACCTTCGGCTTTGCTGGCGGACGCGCGGACGACTGGGAACCCGACCTGGTTTACTGGGGTCCTGAGAAGAAGTTTCTAGCCGGCGATGATCGCTATAGCGGTGATCGGAAACTGGAGAAGCCGCTTGGTGCCTCTCAGATGGGTTTGATTTACGTGAATCCCGAGGGTCCGAACGGCAATCCGGATCCGCTGGCGGCCGCAAAGGACATCCGCGAGACCTTTGGTCGCATGGCTATGAACGACGAGGAGACCGTTGCGCTCATTGCTGGCGGCCACACCTTCGGTAAGGCACATGGTGCGCACGATCCGTCCAAGTGCGTCGGACCGTCGCCCGCCGCCGCCGATATTGAGCAGCAGGGATTAGGCTGGCAGAACAAATGCGGCACCGGCAAGGGAGACGATACGGTCACCAGTGGCCTGGAAGGCGCGTGGTCGTCTAGTCCGACCGCATTTACCATGCAATACCTCGATAACTTGTATGCCTTTGACTGGGTACAAACCAAGAGTCCTGCGGGCGCGATCCAGTGGATTCCCGCGAATGGCCAGGGAGCGAACCTCGTGCCGGACGCGCAGGACCCGTCCAAGCGGCATGCGCCGTTCATGTTCACGACGGACCTCGCGCTTAAGATCGACCCCAGCTACCGTAAGATCACGACGCGCTGGAGGCAGCATCCGGAGGAGTTCAAACTCGCATTTGCCAAAGCGTGGTTCAAGCTGACCCACCGCGACATGGGCCCGCGAGCCCGCTACCTTGGTGCGGAGGTTCCGAATGTGGACCTGATCTGGCAGGATCCGTTGCCCAAGGCTGACTATGCAATGGTCGGCGCGCAGGATATCGCGGTGCTAAAATCCAAGATCCTCGCATCGGGTTTAACCGGTCCTGAGCTGGTCAGAACGGCCTGGGCGTCGGCTGCGACGTTTCGCGGCACCGACGAGCGCGGTGGCGCGAACGGAGCGCGCATTCGGCTTGCGCCGGAGAAGGATTGGGACGTCAACAACCCGCGAGAACTGGCCAAGGTGTTGGAGCGTCTGGAGGGTATCCAGAAGGACTTCAACCGCGCACAGTCAGGCGGAAAGAAGGTGTCCCTCGCCGACCTGATCGTCTTAGGCGGCAGCGCCGCTGTCGAGCAGGCCGCAAAGAAGGCGGGGTACGACGTGCAGGTTCCCTTCACGCCTGGGCGCACGGACGCGTCGCAAGAACAAACCGACCCAGTGTCCTTCGCCGTGCTCGAACCAACCGCGGACGGCTTCCGGAACTATTTTGGTAACGGCGTGCGGCGCTCTCCGGCGGAAATGCTGGTCGATCGGGCGAGCAATCTGACCCTGACCGTTCCTGAAATGACTGTTCTGGTCGGCGGCATGCGAGTCCTCAATGCGAATGCAGGACAAACGCAATATGGCAGATTCACCGATCGACCCGGGACTTTGTCGAATGACTTTTTCGTGAACCTACTCGACATGTCTTACACGTGGAACAAGTCCTCTACATCCGATGGCATTTACGAGGGACACGATCGCAAATCCGGCACGCTGAAGTGGACCGCGACCCCTGTTGATCTGCTGTTCGGATCAAACTCCGAGCTGCGTGCGGTGGCGGAGGTCTACGCGTCTTCCGGTGGACAGGAGAAGTTAGTGCACGACTTCGTGAAGGCATGGACCAAGGTGATGGACCTCGACCGCTTTGAGGTAACTTGAGTGATCGGCGGGACGCGTTTCAAAGCCTGAAACGCGTCCCCATCGAGGATCGGGCTGCATGCCGGTTTCGTGAACCGAGCACGAATGGCGGCTTTGTGCCGATCAATTCAGGATCGCGATCGTCAGCAACTGGCCGCCAGGAGCCAGTCGGCCCGAAATGGCGGCGAATAAGTCTTCTCGGACCCGAAACGGTCGACCGCGAATGTCCGTTACCAAGGTCGCGATGGGAATGATGAAAGTCTCCGATAGATCCCCTCTTACTCCTACTCAATGTCGCCGAGCCTCCTAACAATCTATGTGGTAGCCTAAAGATAACAAAGAGGGTGGAGCGCCTCATGGAAGAGATCGCGGAAAAGGAGCCACCATCGCCGATCTCTTGGCGGCAATTCCGCAGGTTCCTCCTATACTTACTCGCAATCTCCCTCGGTGCTGTGTCACATGGCGTCGCGGCCGCAACATACTGGCAGCTCCAACAGTCAGGGATCACGACATTCGTCGAGGGTGACAAAGACACCGCCAAACGCGTCGCCGAGACTACCCTTCGTCTGCAGTCCGCTGCGCGCTGGTTGTTCAATTGGCCTGAGAGCCATCGAGAGCCGCCTGTTCTGATATTCGCGGTCGACGAGAGCCTCCTCAGGCGCACCTTTCAATATCCCGTTGGATCTAATACTGCATATACGGACTACACGGCAGGCCACGAGTCATGGGCGCGCACTACATCTCTGATCGTTGTTGCGGCCTCGATGGGCTACCGAAAAGGGGAGGAGTTTCGTTCGCTCCAGCACTCATACGGCGAGGCACTTCTGCGGGCGGAACCCTCGCACGACTGGCCACCATGCGTCCACGAGGGGATGTCCTTGCTATTGGCGGCGGCAGAGTTTACTCCACCGAATCACTTTTACTTGTCAGGCGAAAAACTGCGGGGGCCGTTCGTCATACCGCGCGACATTTGGAACCCGGAGAGGTTTTTAGTACCAGCGAACGCTCTACAGGAACGGATGCCCCAGTGGGAACTCGATCAGGGGGCTTACTCGTGCCTTCGACTGAGCTTCATGGTTGCATCAGCGATTCCCGAACAGCGCATCGCCTTCGAGAGAATGTTGACGGCAGTTGGCAGGGGGATGCCTTTGGGCGAAGCGCTGTCCCAGCTACAGCAAACTCTGCCGGAATTCACGGCCCGCTACCGCGAGTTCAACCCCTACCAGGATATTCGGCTTGACTTTCCGGATGAAATTCCGGGGACGCCACAGCCCGTTCCGATCACGCCTGAAGAAGTTCACGTGCTAATGGGCAAGGTGTGCACTAGGTTAAACAACTGCCGCAAATAGCACTCGCTCTTCAGGGGATCGGTGCTTCTTGCGCTTACTCCGGCCGCCGCTACCGATTTTTGTCCGGGTGAATAGCATCCGCGCGAACAGCTCGAAATACGCGCAATGCTTTCGCCGCGGCAAATCTACGAATGCGCTCCAAAGATCCAAATCACTAAATATGTTGCTTAACTATTAGAGCACGTTATACTTAATAGAATGCTTAACAAAGTGACGGCCCTCGATCAGACTTTTCAAGCTCTCGCAGATTCCACCCGCCGGGCGATTCTGGCTGAGTTGACTCGGGGGCCCAGTTCCGTCAGCAAGCTGGCGCGGCCGTTGGCGATGTCGCTACCGGCCGTCATGCAGCATCTGGCGGTGCTCGAAGGCTCGGGGCTCGTGCGTTCAGTGAAAGTCGGCCGCGTCCGCACCTGTAGGATCGAACCCAAGGCACTGAGCTTGGCCGAACAATGGATCAACCAGCGACGTGCAGAGTGGGAGCAACACTTCGACCAGCTCGGCGAGTATCTGAACACCCTCGTAAAGGCAGGAGGCACCCATGCCAAAGGCAAGTAACAGTTCGCCGCGCTCTGTGGTGCACGCGACGTTCAGCATCGAGCGCACCTACCCGGCCTCTCCGGCGCAGGTGTTCAAGGCGCTGACCGATCCCGCAGCCAAGGCGAAGTGGTTCGCGGGCGGCAACGGCTACACCGTGCTCGCTCGCGAGATGGATGTGCGGCCCGGAGGTCGCGAGCACGTGCAGGGGCGCTGGGAAACCGGCGTCGTGTCGACCTTTGATGCCGTTTACCATGATGTCGTAGCGGACGAACGGATCGTCTATGCCTATGAGATGCACTTGGACGATCGCAAAATTTCTGTTTCTCTGGCCACGTTGGAACTTAAACCTGCAGGCACCGGCACCCGTCTCGTGATGACCGAGCAGGGAGCGTTTCTAGATGGCTATGACGATGCCGGTTCTCGCGAGCACGGCTCCAATTACCTGCTCGATACGCTGGGAAAATCCCTGGAATAGTACATGGCCGGTGCTGTTTTGATAATCCGCAATCGTTTGTCAATTTCAAGTAGATTTTAAAGGGAATCTGTATGTCGCTGACTCTCTACGCTCACCCGTTCGCTGCCTATTGCTGGAAGCCATTGATCGCCTTGTACGAGAATGCGACACCGTTTACCTATCGATTGGTCGAGGACGCGGCGGGATGGGCCGAACTTGAGTCGCTTTGGCCAATCAAGAAGTTTCCTCTTGTGCGGGACGGCGACGCGACGATCGTCGAATCCAGCATCATCGTAGAATACGTGATGCGTCGTTATCCCGGAACGGCGCGGATGATACCGGTGAACGACGACGCAGCCCTAGCGGTGCGATTCATGGATCGGTTCTTTGACAACTACATCATGAATCCGATGCAAACACTGGTCGCGGATCGACTGCGAATCGAGACCGAGCGCGACGCCAAGGGCGTCGCCGATGCCAGGACGATGCTCGAGGTTGCGTACGCATGGCTCGAGAAACAGCTCACGCCTCAAGCGTGGGCATCCGGTAGCACCTTTTCCCTGGCCGATTGTTCCGCCGCCCCAGCGCTCTTCTACGCCGATTGGGTGCATCCAATCGGCGAGCGATTTCCTAGCGTCCTCGCGTACCGCGGGCGGGTTCTTGCCAGGCCCTCTGTCGCCCGCGTTGTTGACGAGGCGCGTCCCTTCCGTAAGCTCTTCCCCCAGGGAGCGCCGAACCGGGACTGATCAACGACCGGCCGCAAACTCTGCTTGCCCGCCAACAAAGCACTGATCCAGCCAGAGCAGGCGTTCACGCTGCCTAATCTCGCGAGGCCAATCCCCGGACCATCCCAAGAGGTACAGTGACTTCGGCGGTCGCAACATCGCCGTGTTTCAGGTCAAATTTACGTTACTATTCATTTGGCGGCTCAGCCGTGGGTTTTCCGGGCGGGGCAACTGGGTGGTCCGCTGCCACAAGCGGATTTCGGAGGTGCGCGCAAATGACATCCATGCTCAACGACCCGACGCTGGAAGCATTGCTGGAACGGTTGCGTGCCCAGAGTCACGGCCAAAGTCGGGAACTCGACGAACACTTTTCGTTGCTCTCTCGAACCGATCGGAAGCAGCCGCTCGTTGACACTGAGGCGAAGACATTCCTCGCCGATAAGTTCGTGGCGTTAGATCAAGACAAGGCTGAATTCTGCTATGCGCTCTGTCGCTCGCTTGGCGCCAAGCAAGTCGTGGAGGCCGGCACATCGTACGGCGTGTCCACACTCTACCTTGCAGCCGCCGTGCGTGACACCTGCGCAGTGAGTGGAGGCAAGGGTGTTGTAATCGGTACAGAATATGAGCCGGCCAAAGCCAAGGCGGCCAGGACCTATTTCGCCGAGGCAGGACTCTCGGCGTTCATCGACCTGCGCGAGGGGGATCTTCGCGAAACGCTGAAGAAAATCGACGGCGCGGTGGACTTCATGCTCGTGGACATTTGGACTCCGATGGCGCGTCCTGCGCTCGAGCTCGTGGCGCCGCACCTGAGGACAGGCGCAATTGTGGTCTGCGACAACACCGCCGACACCCGCAACGACTATCGCGATTATTTCGAGTTCATCCGCGCGCCTGACAACGGATTTCGAACCATGACCCTGCCGTTCGACGGCGGGTTCGAATTCTCTGTCAAATGCGGGTGACATTGGGGAGCGCGATTCAGCCAGGGAGAGGGTACCGCCCCTCCCCCCGCGGCATCAACGGCTCGATCCGAGCCCAGGCCGCCTCGCTGAGCTCTTATGGTCATCGCTGGGGGATCGGCGCGCGTGATTGATGCCACCATTAAGGCGCTGACAGCATTTCCGGATCGCTTGGCAGAGTGCTTTGCGATGTTCAAAAGCTCGGATCACAATTGGCGGCCCCATTCATGGGATGGAATACCCAGCGAACGCCTGACGGCCATTGAACAGATCTGTCACCTCAGAGACATTGAGACCGATGGGTACCATGTGCGAATCGGACGAACGCTGTCCGAGAATAGGCCGGTCCTGAAGGATATCCCTAGCGAACCCCTTGCGGTGGAGCGCCAGTATTTCCTCGCCGATGCACGCCAGGCGCTAGCCGACTTTCGCGCCGCGCGAGCAAGAACGCTCGCATTGATCTCGAGTCTCTCTGAGGAGCAATGGCAGCGCATCGCAGTATTTGAAGGATCTCCGACCTCGCTTCGCGGCCTGATACACTTTCTTTGCAGCCATGACAACCAACATCTGGCAGGGTTGCATTGGCTGAAAGGGAAGATGCACGTTTCCAAGTAAGTCGATCGTCCCGAGACGCGTGCTCCCGCCCCGAAGCTGCCATTCCGCCGTATTTTGACAGTACCGGTTTAGCAGGCGTCCGCGAATGGGCAATGACGGCCCACTGCCGACTGTCGCGACAGGCAGGTTTCCGGCAATGAAATTCAAGCGGATCAGGTATCACACCATGTTTGAAGTGCGACACTTGTTTAATTACACTCCCAGCCATGTCCGCTTGGCTTTCAGTCGATTTTGAAAAGTGGGCATGTCGGCGGCGCCCATGCCGTGCCCCCGGAACTATCCAGACAAGCCTGGCTTGGTCGTAAACGCTTCCGCCGCCAGGCAGAAGCTCGAAGGGGGAGCCAATATGAACGATAAGCACCTCGAGTTTGAGAAGTACGATTTCTTTCGCAGCGACCGGTTCGTGAACGATCCGTACTCCTATTTTGATTATCTTAGAAAGCAGTCTCCGGTACTGCGTGAGCCGCATCAGGGCATCGTCATGGTAACGGGCTACGACGAAGCCCTCGAGGTCTACAACGATCCCGATCGCTTTTCCTCCTGCATGTCGACCACTGGACCGTTTGCGGGCTGCCCCATTCCCCTGGAGGGACACGAAAACGAGGACATTTCCGAGCTGATTGAAGCCTACCGCGACAAAACGCCATTCAGCGATCAGCTCCCGACCCTGGATCCGCCGAAGCACACCGCCCACCGGGCGTTGCTGATGGCTGTGATCACCCCTAAGCGCCTCAAGGAAAATGAGGACTTCATGTGGAAGTTGGCCGAACAGCAGATCGACAGCTTCATCTCCCGTGGCGAGTGCGAGTTCATGAACGACTACGCCCAGCCTTTCGCCGTGCTCGTCGTGTCCGATCTGTTGGGCGTGCCACCCGAAGATCGAGTGCAGTTCCGGAAGAAACTCATACGCCAGGAACAGGAGCGTGGCGGAGCCGGGGTAGGCGGTGTGAAGGAGGGCATAGTCGAGCACTCGCCGCTGGCGTGGCTTTACGATACCTTCTCGACGTATATCGAGGACCGTCGGCGCAACCCTAAAGGGGATATTCTCACAAAGCTCGCGGCAGCCACCTTTCCCGATGGCTTGGTGCCGGAGCCTCTCGATGTCGCCCGGGTTGCCTCCAACCTGTTCGCCGCCGGGCAGGAAACCACGGTGCGACTGCTCAGCTACGCTTTCCAAGTGGTCGGCGAGCGCCCCGACCTCCAGCAACGCCTTCGCAAAGATCGCAGCCTCATCCCCAATTTTGTCGAGGAATGCCTGCGGATAGAGGGCCCTGTCAAGGGCGACTTCCGATTGGCGAAAAGGCCGACCAAGGTCGGCGGCGTCGATATTCCGGCCGGCACCTTTATGTATATCGCCAACAGCGCCGCCAACCGGGATTCTCGCAAGTTCGAAAATCCCGGAGAGTTCCAGATAGACAGGGCGAACGCCCGATTACATGTGGCATTCGGCCGCGGCCGCCATGCTTGTCCCGGCGCCCCCCTGGCGCGGGCAGAGACGGTCGTCAGCCTCAACCGGATGTTTGACCGGACCAGCGACATTCGCATCTCCGAGAAAGTCCACGGGTCGCCCGGCTCACGGCGCTACAGTTATCTGCCAACCTTCATATTGCGCGGATTGACTCACATCAACTTGGAGTTTGACGCGGTGTCGGGTGGTTCACCATGAAAGTCCAAGTCAACGCGAACGTATGCGCCGGGTTCGGGGTCTGCCTGGGGCTCTGCCCCGAGGTGTTTGAATTGCATGACGACGGCTACGCCATCGTGCTGGTCAGCGAGGTGCCACCGGAACTCGAGGATGCGGTGCGCCAAGCAGTCAGCCAGTGCCCGTCGGGCGCGATTTCCCTCGACCCGCGTCCTTCCGGGGCTAGTCGTGTCCAGGAGTGATGAATGCGCAAGAGTTGCTTTTCACGCGCGATGATCCGCGCCGCCGCAGGGTTCGTCGGGGTATGGGTGCTCACCGCCGCATCCTCGCCATTCGCAGCCGATGCGCCGGATTCCACGATGTTGTTCTACAACGCTCATGTATTCACGGCCGAGCCGAATGCGCCCTACGCCGAAGCGGTGGCGATCCGGGGCGATCGCATCGTGGCGGCCGGTACGCTGGAATCGGTCGAAAGGACTGCCGGCCAGGGTGCGCGGCGAGTCGATCTCGGCGGCCGGTTTCTCATGCCCGGCATGCTCGATGCCCACGCTCATCCCATCGGCGGCAGAAAAGTGCTGGGAGGCGGCGCCATACTGGTGCTGGCCAACTTCCCGGATACCAGCGACTCGCTGCCGGATCTGGTGAGCTTCGTCGGCAAGACGGTCGAATCGCGAGCCAGCATGATGGGCGATACCGTCATCGTCAACGGGCTCGACATCGGCTACTGGTCCCACGCGGCCGAAATCGACGGCGCATTGAGCAGCGGACGGTTTGCCGAAGTACCCATCGTCCTGTTCGGGTCCGATGGCCACACCGGCTGGGCCAATAAAAAAGCCCGGGCGCGCGCCGGCATCACCGCGGCTTACTTGCGCAAGCTGACGCCGGCGCAGCGGGCCTACTACGGATTTGGTCCGGGTTTTGCACCCAATGGCTTCGTCGTCGACGTGGGGCTCACGCGCCTACGGATGAGCATGCCCCCTGCGTCGATGGAAACGCAGCTGTCCTTCGGCCGGGCCGGAGTCCATTATCTCAATGCGCTCGGCATCACCGGCTGGCTCGATGCCGCCGTGGCGGGCGTAGTTGGCGGCGACCTGCCGCTCACCCTCGAGGACCCGGGCGCGCTGCCGGTGTACCGGGAATTGGCCCGGCGCGGTGAGTTGACCGCGCATGTCGCGGCGTATCCTGTGATCAGGCCCAACGACGGTGTGCAGCAGCTCGATATCGTCGAGGCTCTGCGCAAGGAATATGCCGACGTGCCGAACCTGGCCATCCCCGGCCCCAAGGTGTTCGCCGACGGCGTAGTCGAGTATCCCTCTCAGACCGCGGCGCTTACCAAGCCGTATCTGAACACCGGCAAATCCACGCCTGTGCTGTTCGACCCAAAGAGCTTCAACGATCTGGTCGTGGAAGCCGACCGGCGCGGCATGATCGTGCACATCCATGCGATCGGGGACCTCGCTGTGAAGGCGTCGCTCGATGCCTTCGGCGCAGCACGCAAGGCGAATCCCAACGGTACGCTGCCTCACACCATGACGCATCTTCAGTTCGTCGACGCCGAAGACGTCCCACGCTTCGCGAACTATCGCATCATCGCCGCGCTCCAGCTGTTATGGGCCGTCGCGGATCCGAGCACCAACGAGGAGGTCAAGCCCTACATCGATCCGGCAATCCACGCCCGAATGTACCCGGCACGGTCTCTGTTGGAATCCGGGGCCACCATCGCCGGAGCGAGCGACTGGCCCGTGAGTACGGCCAATCCCTTCGAGGCCATTTACCAGGCAGAGACGCGCGCCGGGCCCCAGGGCGTGCTCGATGCCGGCCAGCGCATGCCCCGCGAGGCGATGCTCTTCGCGTACACACGCAATTCCGCGAAGGTCCTCAATCAGCTCGATCAGATCGGCTCGATCGCCGCCGGCAAGCGAGCCGACCTCGTGCTCGTGGACCGCGACGTGCTCACCGTTCCCGTGGCCGAGGTGAAGGACGCCAAGGTTCTGTGGACGATGTTCAGCGGCAGGATCGTCTACGGCACGGGCCCATAGCGGCCCTTGCTGGGCGCCAGCTGGTCACACAATCCAGCCGAAGGCCGACGAAAAGCCTATCTCGCCTTCCCGACAAACGGAGAAAGGAGGCCAGATCCCGTCCCTCATGATCTGGCCCAAATCATTGCGGTCAACTCCCGGAATCGACCCACTCCGGTCGGTAGCTAGCGTTCACTTTTGGACGGACTCAATGGGCGAATTGGGCGGGACGACCTGTTGACTGCCAAGTCACTTGCCTTCACTGGCGCGAGATGTTTCGGAAACAAACGAATTCAGCAAGTTGTCCCATCTCGCTTGAATCAACGACCAATCCTTTAACAACTGCCTCGAATAAGTAACCGACACAAGGGCATTGGCTCGTTTGGTAACGAATTTTTGCTCACAGTGCGCGACGCCTTGATATTGGGGACCATCTTCCGCAGTTTTCGCCTCTTCAGCGGTGCAAAGGATGATAGTCACTAACTCACCGTTGGGATCACGTTGAAAATAGATATCTTCGGCCGCCGTTCCGGATCGCTTGTCATCGGGAAAATCCGGATACTTTGAGAAATCAACACCGACGCGTTGAAGGCCAAATTTTGATGGCTTCACGTCGGCGTTATTCCGCCGATAGCATTTCCGCAGCGGTTCCTCGCTGATACAGAGATTAAGCGTCGACAAGATTATCGCCGAGTGAAGCCCGGTCTGTAGTCCATCAAAATGCTCACCTTTGAAAGTTTCAACAGCCCCTGACGTAAGGATCGCGCCCATGGCTCCAGGTGCGCGAGGCAGATTGAATTCATGCGCATCAGGGCTACCAGGCTCAAGGTCCGGCCATAGCGCACGGATCAGCAATACCTCATAGACTTGATCACTATACTTTCGGTGTTTTTGCTGGATCGCCGCGTAGAATTGTTGCGCAAGGGTATTCATTGAGCCATACGCGCGCGGGATCGCGAGCCTTATCCGTTCTTCGCCACCTCTTCCCAAAGGCCACTGAATCTCATCAATGGTTGGATGCGGCAGCGGCTTACCATGGGAGGGCGAGGTTTCGCCCAAGCCATCCAAGACCGCCAGCAAGATGAAACTTGCTTTGATAAACATCCTGCCCTCTACGTTCGGTAGCCAATCCGAGGCCAAATCACATGTTATCAGCTGGGACGACTGCTATTCGCGAATTGAAATTCAAGGATTTGACGGACACTGCTGCCTGGCCTGTCAATCATCATGCGAATGACTGCAATCCGCAAGGCATTGCCGGACGTCGAATGACCGCAGTTGGCCGGTTGTCGCCGGTGGCGGTCCAACTCCTGGTATCGACCCTAAGCCGTCCCATGCGACCGTCTCCTTTCAAGAAGGTAGCAGGTCACACCTTTGAGCACGGCCCCTTTTGTGGTCAAATCGTTCGCGCGCCACCAAAGGATACTTTTAGACCATGGAGGGTTTGCCTTGATAGAGACGAGTGAGTTGGGACGAAGATTCTTGACCGATTTCGTGCGGTCGCTTTTCATTTTATTAATCCTTGCGATTTCGTCAACAGGTGGTGCATTTGCGCTGGTATCCGATACGCAGCCGGTTCAGCCTGCGTCCTTGGATGACGTCGTGAAACAAAGTTGGCGGATTATCTTCAGGGACAAATATTACCCAGAAAAGTCCAGACGACTTGGCCAGCAGGGCACGTGCCAAATCGCATTCGCCATCGATGCGACAGGTGTCGTCAAAGAAACATTTCTCGAGCTCTCCACCGGCCATGCGGAACTCGACACGGCATGTACGGCGATAGTGACTGACCACAAATTTCCGCTCGCCGGAACTCACATTGAGTCGTTTCCATATTGGGTAGAAACCATAATTTTCTTCCGATTGGACGACCCAATGCATTCTCCGCCGCTGTTGCGTTCCAAGCTCAAGATAGGCGGGAATTCATATCCCGCCGTATCTCGCGAAATGCATCAGGAAGGGGCCTGCGCGGTTCGCGTACACGTCGGAGAAGATGGTGTTCCGAACAATCCGCAGGTTGTTCGATCTACCGGCTTTGCGGCTCTCGATCAAGCATGCGTAGAGGCCATTTTGGCAGGCACGTTTTATCCAGGTGTCAGAAATTTCCGTCCACATGCAGAGGAGGTCAATATCATTTTGAATTGGCGACTAATCTACAAATAGCGGGCGCCACCCTAGACTTCTGGACATCGCCTTCGGTTATCGCCCTCCTCTTGTAGATAGCAGCACAAAAGGTGAGGCTGCGAACGGCGGCTTTGGCGCACTCAGATTGGTGGGGTCACTGACTGGAGTTGGCCGCCAGCCGCCGGGCACTGACCGGGAGGAATCGACCCTAAGCAGCCGGTCACCACTGGCAGCTAACTGTCAGGCTTTGTAATATTTTTACGTGCGCACTAAGCATTAATCGTCGTAA
>Ga0307516_10006633_pt1 | contig 13532 bp, 16 predicted proteins | sample 19_EM_MG_FD_203310 | JGI IMG/M metagenome (GOLD analysis project Ga0307516, IMG submission 203310) | Populus trichocarpa ectomycorrhiza microbial communities from riparian zone in the Pacific Northwest, United States - 19_EM | ecosystem: Host-associated > Plants > Roots > Unclassified | place... | reverse complement strand
TCCGTGAAGCACTGTCAGATGCAGCAGGAGAGCCACGCGCACTGCCTGATGGCTCTTTGCTTGTCTCTTCTTCCTGAAATAAGAGTTCTTTCACCCGTTGTCGTTCCCGATCTCGTTCGGCATCTGGCTTGGTTTTAGATTTCTTCTTCCTGGGATATCTTGTTGAGGCGGGAGACCATGTGCAGGCTGAATGAGGACTCACTTTTTGACAATGCCTCCCTCAGCGACCCCTCCTTTCAACCTGAGGGAGCCACCAGGGAGTGTGTTGTACTCCGCCATGGAGGCTAAAGCTGAGAGTGACAGGGTCAGGCTGCGAAAGGTTACAGGTACGCCTCAGCACGTGCCGCCGACTGTCCAGGATTCTACCCAGTACCCACTGCAGAGGCAATGGCCATCCTTTCTTCTCCCATCGTCCTCTTTCAGTCGATACCTCCCGTAACACGCGGCTTCACAGTTGCCACCGTGGCATGTTCAGGTATCTATGGCTGGCTATGTTGGAAGGGCCTGGTGTCGGAAGCTTCGCAATATATGACTTTGGTTCCAGGCTCAGCTCTGTTCCAGCCGTGGACACTGGTTACTTCAGTCTTTGTTGAAACAACCGTACTTGAGGTGTGTAACATCCGCCTCGCACCCCAGTTTTTGGGTGACATCAGTGCCCCACAGCTCATTGCGTCCTTACTGTTTGTACCGCCGTCACTAAAATACCTGGAAAGATTGTGGGGAAGCATTGAGACTATCAAGTTCATCCTAGTCTCAGTGGGCTTCTCTAATTTGATCGCCCTTGCCTTCAACTGGATAGAGTTTATTGCCACAACAAAGGCTGAGCTCTTCCTGTGAGTATCAAGCTCGCCTGCAAGCTTGTCGTTTCTGAGACAACGTCTAGGTATGGAATGCGTTACCACGGCCAAATGTCGTTACAAATAGCGATACTGGTTGCCTTCACCCAACTCATTCCTGAACACCAGGTTCAAATATTTGGCGTCTTCAAAGCTCGTGTGAAGGTCTGCCGTCTGTTGTGTCGAAGATAAACGACTCACAATACTTTCATGCAGACCTTGCCCATGGCATATCTCACTCTATCGACCGTATTGTGCTTCATCGGCCTACAATGCCCTTGGATCATCATACAATTTGGGTGGTTCGTAGGTTGGATTTACCTGCGGTTTTACAAGAAAAACACGAGCGACACTACCCTGGGCGGCATCGTGACATATGGCGATAGAAGCGAGACTTTTTCGCTAATTTCATGGTTCCCTCCGTTATTGCAGTATGCGGCCCGATTCAATGTTCTTCTTCTCGTCTGATAGTGATATTTGAAAGCAAACCTCTGACAATACTGGGCAACTTGGTGTTTTCGCTGGCAACGCGCCTCCACCTCATCCCTTCATCAACCAGTGACGTCGAAATTGGGGGATATGCTCAAGTCCCTGGCACCGCACGAGCCGAAGCTGAACGACGAAGGTGGAATCTCGGCCCATCTGATAACGAATTTCAACCGCTAACTTCATGACAGGGCATTGGCACTCAAAGCTCTAGATCAGCGCCTTGCGAACTCCTCACCCCCCATCGGGTCCCCATCCTTGCACCCTCCCAGACCAGCTTCCGGGGCTGCGAGTTCATCATCACTTGATCGAGCAAAAAATGAAGTTGGTGATTCGACAGATTCAGCTCGAGTAGCGGACAACCGGTAGCACTATAGCTGTAGGGTACTTCTTCCGCGAGTCTTTCTCGTGTCTTTCACGCGAAGGTGCTATAATGGCTCACTTAAATACCGTATTGATTTTGACAGAAATTTTGGGAAGTTTTGCTATGCCATCATGTTCCTTATGTAATGGATATTTCTCCCATCCCTGTTCATGTACAACTTATGTCGCGACGACCGTCAAATCCCTCAGTGAACTCAGCGCCAGTCATTGGGAATGGCTACTTTGTTCCACCGACTGAAAAGGCATCCAAGTGGGAATATGGCGTCCGCTCTGCGTCCCATCTTAAATCACTCAATCCCGTTGGCTCTCCTGGGAGTTTGGACCCAGATGACCTGTTCACCAAGCATAGTATTTCAGAGGTCAAGGTCATACAACAACACTTGAGGTGAGCCCTTCGCAGCTACTCTGCAGCCATGGTCATTAATGATATTTCATCCCAAAGAGCAGACGCTGATGCAAAGCAGGAAGACCTTCGGTTAATGGTTGGGTGGGTTATCACATACCGCACTACATAGCGCGACCTGAGATTGCACCTTGAAAGCGTAGAGAACGTTACCGCGATCTTCTACAGGCCTCAACAGCAATAATATCCATTGCACAGTCCTCTCAACGCGTGAAGCAGGCTTTAGAAATGACCAGGGCTGGAATACTCTCACAAGAGGAGCCCCCGTTGCCTCAAAAATTGTCCTCAAGGAATGGTGGTGGTAATTCGCTCTTGTTATATGCAATAAACTACGCAAAGCTGAGTCGAGTTCTAGGTGCTTTAGATCTGCATCTTCAGACATTGCAATTGCTCTCGGCCCATATGAAATTACTTCTGGACGCGCCTGAACATCTCTGGAGACTTATTGAGCGCAAGAAGTTCTTCCAGGCTGCCTGGTTGTTTCTTTTGGCCCGGGTAGTTCACAGAGCTCTCGTACGCGAAGACGAACAAGATGAAGGATCATGGAGTCGCCAGGGAGTTGATGTCTTGGTGCGCATGTTAAATCCACTGACCACTGAGGACTCATCTGACAAGCTACTTACAGAGCCAATTTCCCTTGATTCAACGGCAGTGGGACGTAATCTCCCAGTTCCGCTTCCAAATTGTCCACAAGGCAACGTTATCGCTCCGTGACGACAGTTTATCTATGGAGGTATGTCCGCAGTATAGCCTCCGACTCGCTAATTCATTTTTTGTCCAGGATATATGTGCGAGACTTCTTACGCTTCACCTCCTGGATTCTCAGCCTCTGTTCGAGACGTTCGGTGTTTATCTAACACAACGTTCGAGAACCCTTCAATCGAAATTTCTCTGGAATCATGGCACAGAGAAACAAAGTTCATTGGGAAGCAAACCTAATGGACATGCCCCGGGACGGTTGCAACCTGGGGCGATCCATTCAGAAGACCCTGTCCGTGAAATCGGAGATGCGACCCATGCCGCTCTTCACACCATTTCAAGTACAATTCAGGATGCCCAGAAAATCTTTCAGGACGACGAGTCGTGTCCTTCCCTAATACGACGTGTTTTACAACACATTCAGTCCGACGCATCTACTGCACCAGAAAATACCCGTTTACTACATGCGGACTTATTCCTTACCACTCAGTCCCTGCTGGCCAAGCTACCGTCGTCGACGCATTTTCAGCTTCTGCCACCTAATCTTCGATCATATAGACCCCATGTTGACCTCACCTCATCGTCTACCTCAATCCACCGCACACATTTTTATCAGAAAATGGACGATTGGTTCCGACAATCCACTTCGCTTTTACAACCAGTCGTCAATCGATGGTTCGCGGAACTCACTACTGTCAAAGGAGTTTGGAGCGTTAGGTCATCGACGAGAGGCTCTATCCTAGGATCTGGGTTGCAATCTGAGGAAGTTGCAAGGATCATGGATGTTTTGGATGGAGCTTGTCGCCACCGGGTGCTGGAGATTTGGAGACTCCGCTTACAGGAGAGTATTAGGTCCTTTCGAGACCAGCTGGATTCTACCGTTCTATCCTTGAACCAATGCTTGGAGGTACGAAAGGGTACGTTATCGTTATTCGTCTACTCTTTCGTACATAGCTGATTTTTCTAGAAGATATATCGCGAGTCAACTTTCTGTTCCAAGCTCCAGTACTTCCAACAACGTCACCTTTAAACCTCGGGTCAATCAACGCTTCCTTCCGAAGTCATAAGGCTTCATTGCGGAACCAGATCATTGGGCGGACATCATTGCTGAACGATATGCTGGCTGCTATTGAGTCGTGTGCTCAGACAATACGGCAAGATCTCATGCATGTTAGGGGGGACGATGATGAGACACGGTTGGTGGCTTATTGCTTATAAACACTTTAACTTTAGTTGATAACGCGTTAAAGGGATCTTGTTGAACGTCTGGAATGCGACTACAGACCTGATGCCGATACTTTCTGCACGAAGATCGCTGATAAGCTGGAACAGGTCACCAAGATTTCTATGGATGCTCCTCGTAGGTCCCTTTTTGTTCTCTTCATCCAATATCCAACCGTTGTCAGTGTCGACGAATGTTCTAGTATTTTTGAGTCATGTCTCGGATGAATTTGTGTCCCCGTCATCATTTCTTTCGAATATAGGCTGCCAGCCTTCTGCCATCCAAGGTATTACTTCGTTTTCCCTACCTGGAGTCTTGTTGAATCATTTCTTCAGCCTTTCGAGAAAGGATTACATCTGTGCGTGACGGAATAGTAGATCGATGGCGAAATGATACCGTTTCCCGTATCGTGGGTGGGCATCGTCTTGGTTATCAGCCATCGGGCCAGGTTTTAACGAGTGAGGCTGTCATGTACCCTCGGAAGGACGGATCGGGCTGAGCAGTGATCCTTACAGAAACCTCAGGACCTCCATACCCTTCATCGAATCTCATTCGGTCCTTGCTCTCCCTTTCGACCTCGATTCAAGAGATGAGCAGGTGCTACAAGGAACCACAAGAGGCATACTTTGTTCAGGCAACTCTCAACCAATTCATCGTGGAATTGACAGGTGATGGGTGGATAGACGAAGGGACACAACCGTTCTATGACCTCGCTTTCTTGAAGAGGCTGCTTGTCCTCAGAGGTGACGGAAGTAGCAATCTGTCGAACGTGCTACAACGGAGAATTCAAGACCATGTGAGTTTATTTTCAAATGCTCCATGTGCTCATCCATCGCTGACTGTCACCAAGCTTCCAAGGAAAATGCGACAAGAAGATGTTGATAAAGCTGCATCAGAGTCCATTATTCGGATGCAGAACCTTTTAGGGACACTGTTGCCCTACCCAGCTATACCATCGGACGACGCGGAAAAATCCTCACATCTCCTGCCATACGGTTCATTGCCACATTCAGACTTACAGTTTCAACCTGCGATTGAAGTTGCGAAACCGACATTGAGATTTGGTCTGTTATTGGTTAGCTAGAATGTTATAATAACTATGTCCGGTGTGGAGAGCCATACTTTGAAGGGACTATACTCGGAAGTCGGGATGAATTCAGAGAGATGACAGCCATAAACGTAGACAAGGCTTCGTACACGAACTGCTTACAACGACGATATAAGGATAAATAGATGCACCACCACCTACGCCCCTCCACTTGAGAACAGTAAGCGACACTGTGAGGGTTTTTTGTTGAGAACACGTACACAAGAATGTTATTTCTGGATCCTATATGAATAGTGGTCCAGGAGAGAAAGGTAGATGGGACGTACATTGGGATGTGAATGAGCTTGACGAAGTAACCAATGAAACCCATGACACCGAAACCTATGGCGACCGCTTTGCATATCTGAGTGAATTCTGCTCATGAAGGTCAGGAAGGGAATGGAAAGTGGGCGGAAGGTGCCCACCCTGTTGTGATGGTTTTGTGCAACGTGTAAGGAACTGGGGACAGCGGTGATTTAGAAAGAGTGCAGGAGTTGGAGGGGACAACGTACTTGGTTTCCGTCGCGGGCGAATTGCTTGGGTACCTCGAGGAATTCAGCGATTCTGTCGGACATGGTAGTGGGAGGAGATGAGCTGGAAAGTGATCGACAGTTTCTCACGACTGTGCTGGAGAAGAATCTGTCCCCGAGAGCTCTGACATCCACGCATGAATGTCCTTCAGCATCCCTCTCGTCCGACTCGCCGGCCGTCGTTCTCTACGTCTCATTCCGTCCAGGCCTCTTCCCCCCCGCGCACTTTCTACAGCCGTCCAAGATGTTCCCAGCTTAAAATCCATCCTTGAGCAGAGGCTCGAATCCAGAAACATCTCTGGAATCCATACTTCGTACCCGGCCTTGGTCGCCGCACTCAAACACAGCAGTGGGCCCTCGTCGAGTGAATACGCGCCCTCCCTCTCACAAGCTCAGCTCCTAATTCTTCTCGAGGTCCTGGCTACGTCTGGGCGACCAGCCGACCTCCAACGCATCGAAGAAATACTGCAGGACATGCCCTCCATATTTGGCATCCAGCCCAGCCACGAGTTCCACACAGTCATCATTCGTGGGCTCATCGTCTATGGCAACGTCCAGACCATACATCGTTGGCTTCTTCGAATGCCGTCACGTCCCGGCAACTTGTTCCCAACGCTCGAACAGTTCCACATGTTTTTGGAGGCCTGTCTTGATCTCACAACTTTCAAGTACATGCGACATGTCGTCAAGACCATGCGCCAGACTGGATGCAAACCAACGAACGAGACTTTTAAATATCTTATCCGTTCTCGGTCGATTGCAGCCGCTCAGGAGGAGAAGGCTCCCCACGTCATTTCGTTTTCGAACATTTTGGATGACATGAAGCTTGAAAATCTGCCATACGATGATTCTATAACCGCGCTTCTTCGCGAAAGTTATGAGCAGCGAGGTCTTCATGCGGCTGCTGATCGGGTACAAGCCTTGTATGAAGCACGGTTCTTGGACATCCAAACACCTGAGAAACTCCGTGAAGTGGAATGGACCACCAAGCTATCTCAGATGGCGCAGGTGCAGGGCCTCCAGGCGGCAATAAAGTTCCTGAGATCCTCAGAATCCGAAGGATGGACAGTATCCCCTACTGCCATACGGTCCATTTTGCGTCACTCCAGCGCCATTCAGGACCTTCAGAAGGTTCAGGACGAATTCGACATCGGGGCGAAGGTAGCTTATTGGTCGATACTCATCAATAATAATACGCGTGCGGGAAACACATCAGCTGCCCTCTGCATTTATGAAGAGTCTAAAAAAGCGGGTGTCATTCCGGACGCAGCTCTGGTTGGCCCTTTGATTAAAGCCTTGTGTCGGTCGATAGGTAAACCCCCTTCGGATGAATCTCTGGGAAATGCCCTTTCCATATATCACGACTTGGCAAACGCCGTACCCCCCTCCTCTGGACCTGATATACCCAAAGAAACCTACGATGACCACGCTTCCGGACCTGATATCGGCATATATAATGACCTGTTGCGCGGTCTCGCGTCCTCCCCTAACGCGGAGAAACATTATCCCGCCGCAAAAGCCTTGTTGGAAGACATGGCAGCCCGCAAAATTTCTACTAACGATAGTCTAACCGCAAGCTCTCTCATCGTCCTTTTCATGCGACGCTCCCCGACACTCGACGATGCATTAGACGTCTATTACCAACTTCGAACATCTCTCGATGAGAAAGGATATGCAGTTGTGTTAAACGCCTTCTGCTCACTTTCTTTTGGTGACACACTGGAAGCCCCGTCGCTCTCCAATTATTTCGAGATCGTCAAAGACATGCGCAGAGCCGGTCTCGAAATCACCGTCGAGGTCTACACCATCTTGCTCCATCAGTTGGGCATCATTGCGACTAAATTGCGCGACCCGGACGTACGCGCCCCGTCCGGTCTTCGCGATCAGCTCGTCACTACAACCCGTCGAACACATGATTTTTTAACCCTCGATGCCGCCGTCTCCCCCGATGCCCATGTGTGGAATCAACTGATGGACACATATCAACGCCTTGGCTGCTTCGGGGACGCGTACAGGGTATGGGAGACGATGTACCTGTCTGGGCGATTTGATCATATCAGCGTCAGCATAATTCTCGATGCCTGCGGCTATGCTGGTGCATGGCCAGCGGCTAAAAAAATTTGTACCCAGCTCTTCAACGACCGGTTTTCGTTCAATCTACATAATTGGAACACTTGGATTGAATGTCTTTGTCGCCTTGGCAGGCTGAACGATGCTCTTAAAGTCGTCTGCATGGAGATGGGAAAGGATCAGAACACCGTCGTGCCTAACGTGGAATCTGCGAGAATCCTCATTAAATTCGCTAGGCGGGACAATCTTTATGCTGAAGTGGCCCAACGACTTGAACAGCATGTGCCGGAATTGTGGAGGATGCTACCAGAGGACCTGCGACAACCATAAGTTACTCTATATTTCTATATATTGTCTACTACCTGAGAAACGCCTTAAAACCCAAAAGTTCTTGACCTAACGTGAAAGAAGTGAAAGATACAAGGTGGGATGATATGTATGAGATTGAAGATGTGTACAATTGTCGCGGGTGGTTGAACAACGCGCGAGAGGCTGGGCAAGCCGTCTAGGGGAATAGATAGCCCGTGCAGATATAAGTTACGCGTCAATGGAGGCAAGGTCTTCTACGGAGGGGCAATCACACTAGAAGAACACTTGAGAAAAACTCGAGGTCAATGACGAATAGGATACTCACAATGAGATTGAGGTCTCCATAGGCTGAAAAGGAAAAATCAGAAGGACAAAGTTAGTTATAGAGAAAAAAGCGCACTGTCATCAACTCGAGAAACAGTGGGCCAGAACTTCCTCTCATACAGATACGGTAGAGGGTAAGCCGCAGTTTGGCGCGAGTACGGTCTGAAAGGTCCCATTACTTTTGTCCACAAGTGCATCTGTCAAGAACATACCGGCCCCAGTCCGACGAGGCGATCACAGACATAGGATGAGGTGCGTTTGTAAGAACGTTGTTGGTTCTCGGTTGCTTTCCATTGATAATATCTTCGACCTCCTTCCGTATTTGAATCATGGCATCACAGAACCTGTCAAGTTCTTCAAGAGTCTCAGACTCCGTCGGTTCAATCAACATGCAAGTTGGGATAGGCCATGAGCATGTCGGAGGATGAAAACCATAATCCTATAGCGGATTTATTAACGTGTCTGAAAACGATCCTCAGAAGAAAATAACTGACCTGCATCCTCTTGGCAAAGTCGGTAACCTTCAAGCCTGCCGATTTGCCGAATTCGGCGAGATCAATCAGCAGTTCGTGCGCTACTCTGCCTTGTTCATTCTTGTATCCAATGGTATAATGTCCCGCGAGACGAGAACCTATATAGTTGGCGTTCAACAAAGCGATTTTGGCGGAGTCGTTGAGGCCGATGCCCCCCAACATCTTGACGTATGCCCAGGAGATAAGCGCGATAGATGCGCTGCCGAAAGGTGCTGCAGCGACAGCGTCGATAGCCTGCTCATGCCTTTCGGGCATGATCGGGTGCCCAGGCAAGAACGGAGCCAGGTGTTCCGCAACGCATATAGGTCTGTGTATGCGGTTAATATGAGAGGTATTCACAAGACACAAAAATAATAGATACCCAATGCCAGGGCCTCCACCACCGTGTGGACTAATTAAAGTGATCAGATAAGAGCGACGACAGAATATAGCAGATTGACTAACATGGCAAACGTCTTGTGGAGGTTGACGTGGCATACATCACCACCACATACCGCAGGGTTGGTAAGACCGATTTGGGCATTAAGATTTGCACCTAAAGGCAGTATTGAGCGGGGCCACGGCATTGGGTGTCGATTGGCATACCGTCGAGATAAACTTGACCACCATTATCATGAATGATTTTGCATGCCTGGAGAGGGATAATCAGAATGGTACTGCGGGGTAGGATGGTATCCAACAAACCTCCTGCACACCGGATTCAAAGACACCATATGTTGACGGGTATGTAATCTGAGGGAAATCGTATCAGCCACAATATAGTACCACCTTCGAATAAAGATCCACCATAAAGGCCGCCAACTTATCCTTGTGCAACTCGGCCTTGGATTTCAGATCAAGAAGATCCAAGTTACCGTCAGGAACGACTTGCACCGGAACGACTTTCAGCCCAGCCATCACCGCGGACTAGTTGAAAGGTCCAATGAGCCAGATACGTCTGATGAATAGTTGAGACACTCACCGCCGGGTTAGTTCCATGCGCACTCAGGGGAATAAGGCAGACATCGCGGTGAGCTTCGCCTCGGGACTCGTGATAAGCGCGGATAACACAGAGGCCTGCGTATTCGCCTGCTGCACCGGAGTTGGGTTGAATAGTCACGGAATGGAAACCGGTGATCTTGCATAAATCCTCTTCCAATTCCTATACGATGATGTTTAGACGACGTCGCAAAAAAAGAGGATCTAATCACCTCGATGACAGTCTGATAACCCTTTACTTGGTCGAATGGCGCAAAGGGGTGGATGGCCCCAAATTCTGGCCAGGTCACAGGAATCATGCTGGTGGTGCTGTTGAGCTTCATAGTACAGCTGCCGAGCGGAATCATGCTATTAACAAGAGTAATATCCTTGGACGCAAGATGATGGATGTAACGAAGCATCTCAGTCTCCGAATGGTGCTTGTTGAAGATCGGATGAGGTAAATACTCCGACGTTCGCTGCAGCGTCACAGGAATTGCGGAACCACTTGGTTGTTGGAGGTCAGAAAGTACGACGGGAGACGCAGAAGCAGCAGAAGCAAAGACGTTGATCAAGGAGACAAGGTCATCGGGAGAGACACTCTCGTCGAACGTGATGCCGACATGAGTATCATCAACCCGGCGAAGGTTAATCTTAGCTGCAGCGGCGGCCGCATGGACAACTTTGGCACTGCCTGCGGGAGCCGTGACATCGATAGTGATGGTGTCAAAGAACGAGTCGTTAACCACAGTATAACCCAGAGATTCGACCGCCACTTTGAAAGCCTGAGTATAACCATGAACTTTGTTGGCAATTCTGCGAATTCCGTCCGGACCATGAAAGATGGCATACATAGCTGCCATGTTGGCAAGCAGAACTTGACTGGTACAGATATTGCTTGTTGCCTTTTCCCGACGGATGTGTTGTTCACGAGCTAAAGAGGGTTAGATTCAAATGACACGATTATAAAAAAACTTACTTTGCAGAGATAACCTGTAGGCGGGTTTCCCGTTTGCGTCGCGACTTTTGCCGATCAAACGTCCAGGCATTTTTCGCTTGAGCTTGTCAACAACCGCAAAAAAAGCAGCCTGGGGGCCTCCGTAACCAGCCGGAACGCCGAAGCGACCAGAATTTCCTAGGACGATATCTGCACCCCATTCACCAGGAGGCTTCAACAACGCCAGAGATAATAGGTCTGTCGCGCAGACCACCAATCCTCCAGTGGAATGAACCGTTTCGGCGAAAGAAGCATAATCCTTGACTGAGCCGTTCACATCTGGGTACTGAAGAAGGACACCACACAGATCGGCAACAAGTTTCGGGTCTTCCAACGCCGGAATGGCATCTCCAAATACCAGATTGATACCGAAACCTTTAGCGCGTAGACGAAGAACGGGGATGGTTTGTGGGAGGACACCAGAATCAACGAAAAAAGTTCGCTTCCGTTGGGACGAGGCCATAAAGGCCATGACCATGCCTTCAGCGGCAGCGGTAGCTTCGTCAAGAAGAGACGCATTGGCAATATCCATTCCTGTAAGGGACATGACCATAGTCTGGAAATTAACGAGCGACTCGAGGCGTCCTGTATGTACGTTTCAGAATAAGGACCGGCATTTAAAAATATTAAGAATGGACCTTGCGCTATCTCGGGTTGGTAAGGGGTGTAGGGTGTATACCAAGCTGGGTTTTCCATGACCTTTGGATATATTTGTCAGATAAGATTTTAGGAGGAAATTGTAAGTCAACGGACGTTTCGTAAAATGACGGGGGGAACGACGGCGGTGTGGTAACCCATTCCAATGTAGGTCTTGAACGGCTTATTCTCAGCGGCTAGCTCCTTCGCTCGTAAAAGGAGTTCGGACTCGCTTAAGGCGGGAATGGAGGCGTTGTCGAGGGCGTTGGAAGGAATACGAATTTTGGAGGGGACAGTATCCTGAATAAATGCATCCATCGAGGGGTATCCTAGTGTGGAGAGCATAAGAGCGGCCTCCTTGTCGTCGGTGCCAATATGACGTTCAGGGAAGACATCGATAGGTGCAAAGAGCGAGGGGGGAGGACGGACGGAAGCTAGACCACGAGATGGACGAGGAACTTTCGGGCGAATACGGGAGGCGTAGCGCAAGGCCACTGCCATGGTGGAGAGAAGCAGGGTAATTCCCAGTCTTCCGAAGCATATATGTACACGAACCAATTCACCGAGTCAAACGACCCCAAAACGACCCTTAAAAACAGACCCCAAAACTTTCGACTATACCCAGAATCGTAACTTTAAACCCGAAATCACGTCCAGGCCTCACCGCCCTCACAATGAGACGTCCCAGAGAAAACCCACTGCCCACAATTCAACGACTTCAACCACAACAAAAATTTTTTCTCCCCATGACATCATTCATCGGCTTCTGCCATCGGAATTGGTACGGAAGCCTCGGAACTCCGTCCGTTCACTCGTTGGCAGACCTTCCTCATTAGTGATGATCGATGATCGATCACTTGTGGCGTCACGACGATTAGAGGGAATCGGATGTAACCTCAACAATCTTCGTACAACATTCAAGTACCATGTCAAGAATCCAACCGCATGCTTTCAACCCACCGCCTGAACACCAGTTGTCCCCACATCCACCATCTCATATATCCACCCCATCAGAACCTCATCCCGAATGCGCACACCTTCCAACAACCTTTTCACCGCAGCGAACGTCTTACGCCCACGCCTCTCGCCCTCCCGCTCGCTGTCTTCCAACTCCCCAGTCACCATATCCGTATCTTGATCCTCTTGCTCCTCCACCACTCCCGGGAATCCGAAATGATCGGCGTCCGCCCTAGGAGCAGCATCTGCAGACGCGAATGACGTCCGGTATAAAATACGGATACATAGTAATGCTGTCAAGGCGTTCGACGGTGGGTCCACCAGTGGTCGTCCGTAAGTTATGACTGTACTCGGTGGTGGCGGAGGCGGTCGACCAGTTGGTGTTTCCGTCGGATAAGGTGAGTTTTCAGATGGCAGAGTAATAGTGTCGCTCTGGGATGGATGTTTCGAAGGTGCTTGTGAACCCGGTAAATGAGTCAAAACATGGCAACGAAGGGCAGCGGTCGATGCTACGGCCTGTGTACATGTGGACCACAGACACTGGGGTTCCGGTGATTCTGTAGTCGTAATATGTTCCAGTATATGTTCATAGAGCTCCCCAGGCGAAGAAAATATTGGTTTGGTGCATTGAGAGCGATCCCAGCTGCACTTAAACCGTTCGTTGGCGATCGTATCCTTCCTCCTATCAACCCCTCGAACAATAAACCTCGGAACGGGGCCCTGAAGGACCATGGCTTGAGCTTGAGGAAACACCGAGTTGACATTTTTGATAACATCCGACGCAACGAGCAGTGGATATTGTTCGACGTAGGGAGTGAACGCATCTTTGTAGAGATTCCAGAAATCGACCTGGGTAAGTTCACTGTCAGGTTTGGCAACAAATATTGCCTGCATCCTACATGGCCATCCCCAATCAACGGCATGAACAAGAGAAGAAAGACTTGACAGACCATTCATAGCACCGCTGGGGTTCAGGCTTGGCCAACAGGTTATCCAACTCTTCTCTGGTCAGTTCATGATCCCGAGTCATAAGTGTTGCTGATGGAACGGTGTGTACAGTTCCAGTGACGTCCAAGGTCACCTTTTCTTCCAAAACTTCTTG
>Ga0307516_10006632_pt1 | contig 13534 bp, 19 predicted proteins | sample 19_EM_MG_FD_203310 | JGI IMG/M metagenome (GOLD analysis project Ga0307516, IMG submission 203310) | Populus trichocarpa ectomycorrhiza microbial communities from riparian zone in the Pacific Northwest, United States - 19_EM | ecosystem: Host-associated > Plants > Roots > Unclassified | place... | reverse complement strand
TGTACGAACACTATACCGCGATCATTGCTGAAGCACTCGCCTACTATGGAGTTTGTGAGAAAGTGGAGATCGGCAGGCGGTTCAGCCAGTTCCTCTTGCACGGCGTCCCCACCCATCTCTCAATGTCTGAAATTTCTGACAGTATTGCCACCAACTACCCGCAACTCGTGCAAGGCCAGACGCCACGCTGGCTGACTACCGCCGAACGACGCGAAGGCAAAGCGAACTCCACTATTGTGATGACCCTCACAGCAAATATCAAGAAGGCTAGCATTGGCCGTCAAAACCTGATTGTCTGCAACCGCGAATGCCAATTGGATGACTACATCCCATACGGACAGAGCACCCAATACCACAACTGCTAGACCTATGGACATCCCGCTGCTCTATGTCGGAACAAAACCTGCTGCGAAGTTTGCGCCGGCCCCCACAACACTCGTGAGTACCCGTGTACCCTTCCGACCTGCAGAAAAGGCCGCGCATGCACCCACGCTCCGACCCGTTGCAAAAACTGCAATGCTCCACACAAAGCGAACGATCCAAACTGCCCTGAGCGTCTCACGCTCTGAAATTTCAGCAGAATTGCAACCACGGGAGACGCCCCCATGGCAGGAGCGGCCAACTAGATGGCCGTCCTTGCATCCGTAGGGCACGTGCAGCTGCTGAACTGCGCCAGAGGCCAAGCTACGACGAATTCAGCATTACAGGATTTTGCCCGGAAGACCGAAAATTTGATCTGCTTACTTCAAGTGCCATGGTGTGACAGACATGGCAACCCACCCTCCTTACCTGGCTTCGACACCTTTACCCCCACACCTATTAAACCTAGGTGTGTGACGTATATACGCCACACACCTGGTCTGACCGCGACCACCGTCTTTACCGCAGAGGACTCCTTTCTGGGAACGACGATCACTACATCACACAACCGAAAATCCTTCACCCTCTTCAATTTTTATTCTCCAGGGCGAGTGGAGCCACTGGCCGGAATCCTTCCAACCTTCAAACCACCAAACGATTGTATACTCATGGTAGACCTTAATGCACACCACCCGTGGTAGCAGGGACCCCTCCCGCCGACCATCCGCATCTCGCGTGCAAGCCAGGCAATTGTAGACTGGCTTAAAGACAACAATTTCTATCTCCAGAACGAGCCGTCAGTACCCACACACCATCCCAGCAATGGCAGACACCCCTCAACCATCGAATTGTGTCTTTCCCAAGGTTCTACCACACAATCCATCATGTCATTGGCGGTTGACCACGATACTACCTCAGATCACAGCGCTGTTACCGTCATCCTGTCACTGCCAATGCCCCCAGCACCAGCAGTTCCCTGCCGCTGCTGGTGTAGGGCCGACTGGGGTTTGTTTGATTCCAGAGTCCAGCCGCTGGGATGGACCTCTCACAACTCCAAGGAATGGACGACACTCTCCGAGCGATAAGCAACATCACATGCCTGATCAACCAAGCTGTTGACAAGGCCATTCCACTGAGGGTACCACGGAAAGTAGCTGCACCCTGGTGGAACCACAGTCTTACGCTGGCCAAACAGAGCGTCAAACGTGCCGACCGGCGAGCCCACCTTCAACCTACCGCTGCAAACCGTGATGACAGCCAGTACAAGCGTTCCAAATGGTCATTAATGGTTCGGAACACAAAAACTGCTTACCGTATCCACCAACTGGAGACCGCCTCCTCTCGAACAGTCTGGAAAACGCTAAAACATCACAACACACACCATAAACCAATCCCACCACTTGACGGACGATCCGACTTTTAAGGAAAGTGTGATATACTACGGAAAGCATTATTTCCTGATACGGCGCAACAAACACCACTCCCTGCGGACCTTCTCACCTCCAAGAAAGATCTACGCCAATACAAGAGTGGAGTTACTGCATACGAAATCCAGCTGGCAATTGCGCATTTGAAATATGGCATGTCAGTCGGACCGGACAACATCACCTACAGTACCTTACGTCGGTTCAATGAAGCTGCCCCACATCTTCTCCCCTGTGTCTTTACGGCATGTCTCAGATATACCACACATCCACCGGAATGGAAGACTGCCAATTGCGTTGTCATCCCCAAACCACGCAAAAAGTCATACTCACACCCAAAATCCTACCATCCTATCTCACTGCAGTCATGCTTTGGGAAGCTGCTGGAGACAATTGTGGCAAAGCGTCTCTCTCAAACTGCATTGATATGTGGTGCGACCCACCCTTCGCAAATGGGAGCCCAGCTGGAAAACTCTGCAATCGATGCCCTACTACGAACAATAAACCCCATCGCCATCTCTATCAGTAGGAAGAAGCCAACCAACCAATAACCCACATGGCCAGCAGTTCTCACGCATGATATTGAGGGAGCGTTTAACCAAGTCCACCCAAAAACACTATACGAAATTATGTGCCAACGCCGGATGCCATCCTATCTTGTAGAGTGGGTTGCCGCATTTAACACTGATCGGAAAATTGCATTCGGATTCGACCAACAATCTGAAGAACCACAACCGTAGCGATATGGACTACCACAGGGTTCACCGATCTTGCCAATCCTCTTCCTTGTCTACAGTAATGCAATGCTTGAGAAACAGCATTACCCCGCTGACGCCATTGACACCTCCTATGTGGATGATGTTTGCATGGTACAGCTATCACAAACAGTCTCCGAAGCCAACATACATCTCGAGGAGCGAACCGAACAACACTTGAAGAATGGTGCCCCACTCTGACTTCACTTCGCCATGTCAAAAACTGAACTACTCTACTGCCTCCCCCTCACCAGCAAGGATAAAAACAAGAGCCTCGCATCACATCCTTTGCTCCAAGTACTCAGTACAACTATCCCCGCTGGACGACAGATCAAGTACCTGGGGGTGTTTGTCAATGAATCACTCGCAGTCAAGTATCACGCTACGATGGCAGCTGCCAGAGCAAACAAGGTCCTCGGAAGCCTGAATTTCCTACGACACCCGTCCCGTTGGATCCCCGCCTCCATAGCCCACCATATGGCAATAACAGCAATCCTTCCCGCAATGTTTTGGGCGTCACCAGCATGGTGGACTGGAACCCGTAGGGTAGTCGCTACGCTCAAAGTGGCATACAACACGATCGCCTGATGGATAACTGGTCTTCAGCTCAATACGAGAAAAACACATCTCATCACTCTTGCTCACCTACCACCAATGGAGACGTACCTCGACTACCTATCGCTACGATATGCAATCCGACTACACTTTCTCCCGACTCACCACGCCCTTGGACCTCCACGCGAACAACCTGCTACGCACCCCAACCTTCCGGGACTACACCGCCTTTACAACCTCAGTAAAGACCATATACTGGGCAAGTTGGAGGACTGGACAGCAACCACAACCACGGGAGGAGTGGCAAAGACTGTTTCTCCAAACCCCGACAAAACGACAAAACCACAACAGCTCCACGGAAAATGGCTGCAAACACTTGAAGACCATACGATTGTCATGTACACGGACGGTTTCAAACTCGCCAACGGTGCAGTTGGCTGTTGATGGTCAGTCTACCATTGTGGGGACCAGCAACTCCACCTGCTCACCTCGGGAAAATGTCATCTCGGTTGTAGGGCTGAGGTGTTCGACGCCGAACTACACGCTGTGCAGGAAGCAGTCTCCACCCTACTCACTACCACTCTGCCATGCTCTACAGTATTCATCTCCATTGACAACCAAGCCACGATCGACACCCTTCAGTTCAACAAGCACAACCATGAGTATGCACGACGAACTCAGGAAATCATTGGAAAACTCCAACTCTTGGGCTGGCGGATCTCCACTGTGTGGTGCCCCTGCCACTGTAACATCCGGGGGAATGAACGGGCTGATACACTTGCTAAGCTGGGAGCATCCTCCACCACACCATGCCAATTTGCACTGACCACGAAGACCTGGGTGCAAACCCAGGCACGTTCAGTATTTCTCCGACGATGGAAGACCGAACTCCCTCTCTCGAAACCCTCGTTCAAATTTCCTGGCCATTTACACAACGTCGACTGGGCTGATACACAAGCATTGTGGCAAGTGTTTTGCAATTGGTCACCTACCGACGCCCCTCTGAATATTGATTCAGGGCCATGCCCGTGCAGATCACCACCATACACCTCACTCCACCTCCTACGTGACTGTCCACTGCTGGCAGCCAAACGCAAAACCCTCCTCTCGTCGACCATTGGCGATATCCAGTCTCGGAACTTCCTCCTGGCACCTGAAAACTCGTTGCCACTGCGATGCTTCCTGCGTGCCACCGGGCTAGGACACTCAGCACATCTCTGTCTCGATGGAGACCACACCACCACCTGTGTTACCAACGACTCCGACTCTGACTCCCCAGAGCCAGACTTTGGTGCGTTCGAAACATAGTTTGACGACGAAAAGCGGAAGAGGATAGATGGGAAGTGGTGCTCTTTCTTCGCTGGACCGTTGCAGATGCTCTATATGTTGCGATCTTGATTTGCTGTTTGTTTTGTTTTGTGATTTTGGGCGGTATTGGAAAGATGGAAACCCAATGGGGGTGGTATGGTGAGGTGGAGCGTATATAGCCTGTAGTGCTGAACGCAATAGATCTAAGTTGCATATTCTCTCCGACAACCCCCCCACGTTTTCGAAAAGAACTTTTCTCCCTGACCATGAATCTCGATAAAAACCTCCTCAAAACGTTCCCTGCGTCTTGGGCTACAGTCTCATAAGCTGGAAAGCCGATTCGTTTGAGTTTCGTTTTCGACCCTCACCCCAACCCTCCCTCAGTGATCGCAGACTCTGTGTATCCTCCCATCACCAACACGGTCACAGCCTCCCTCATGCTCTCCTCAGGCCCTGGCCAGGGATCAAAAGACACCGTTTCGGTTCCTCCTTCTCTTAAAGCTACAGGTAGTTACGCTCGCGCGTCTACCAAGCGACTCCGTGAGGACAGCGACCCTGATTCCTACTCTGAGAGTGAAGATAACGATAAAGCAGATATGGAACAGATGGACTTCCAATCTAACGCCACTCAGTACATCACCGAGACCCAGGCAATAGGAGATGTTGACGATGAACTCCCTACCTTCAATCCTACGATGGCTCCTCGCCTCAGCCCCGAACATGCAGCCATTCGGGCAGACTTCGAAATCATCATGGCTACCACCATGGAGCAACTGTATGCGCGAATTACAGACAAAATCACCACGTCTGTTACTGCAACATTCCGGAAGACCACCAGCCAACTCAATCAGCAAATTGGCTTGCTAAACGCGCGTATCACTCAAATGCAGCAGCAACTTCTTACAAACCAGAAGTCGACCATCCCTCCTCAAACTACGCCGACTGCAGCCCCAACCAAGAAGATTCTCAAGATGAAATTAGAGAAGAAGAACACCAGCGAGGACCAGGCCAGGGCCAGCACTGCCAGTGCTATTTCTGGCATCACCGAATCTTCGACTATACCACCAACACCAGTCACAAACAACCGAGGTTGGGAGACTGTGAAGAGTACTGGCCAGCAAAAGCAGAAGAACCCCACTCCAGCGAAACTAATCCCGACGATCTACCCACAAGTGGAACGTGAAGTGTCATGTCACTTCTGCGAGCAAAAAGACAACGACACACCAGGAAACAACTATGTTGCATGACAAAACGCTGCTGATACAGCACTCCGCCATGTCAACTCTGCTCTTGTCAACAACAAAGATGTCATTGCACCACCGTTTATTCGTGCACATGTCACGGTACGGGGTACGATCATCTTCACCACCAGTACCGTCCAGAACAACATTGTCTACGAGGAATACAAAACAATCATCGCTGACACTCTTACCTACTATGGGAAGTGCGAGACAGTGGAAATCGGAAAACGCTTCAGCCAGGTTCTCCTTCACGGTGTTCCCACTCACCTCTCCCTACCCGAAATCTCTAACAGCATTGCCACTAACTATCCCCAACTTGTCCAAGGCCAGACGCCACGGTGGCTGACCCCAGCCAACCGACGAGAAAACAAAACAAACTCGACAATCATCATGACACTTACCGGGAACGTCAAAAAGTCAAGTATTGGTCACCTGAACCTGATTGTCTGCAACTGTCAATGTCAGCTGGAAGACTATATCGCATACTGTCGGAGCACACAATGTCACAACTGCCAGGCCTACGGACACCCTGCCGCTCTGTGCCGAAACAGCTATTGCTGTGCCGGCTGCGCAAGCCCCCACGAAACCAAAGAGCATCCGTGCACCCTCCCGACATGCAAGAAAGGCCCGGCATGCACACACCCTCCGATCTGCTGTGCAAACTGCAATGCACCACATAAGGCCAGCGACCCGAATTGCCCCGAACGAATCAAGATACGCATCCTCGCCAAATCGACTACAAACAACCAGGAAGACGCCCCCATGGCGGGAGTAGCCGATTAAATGGCCCTACTCGCCGTCGGGTCCATACAGCTACTGAACTGTGCGAGAGGCCAAGCGACTACGATTTCAGTATTGCAAGATTTCGCCAAAAAACCAGAAAACCTTATCTGCCTTCTTCAAGAACCATGGTGTGACAGACATGGACAACCACCCTCCTTACCAGGATTCAATACCTTTACTCCCACTCCAATTAAACCCAAATACGTTACATACGTTCGACAAATACCTGGATTGACCGCTTCAACATTCTTCACTTTTAAGGACTCATTTCTAGCTACCACCATCACTTCCTCATGGAATGGACAAACAAATACCTTCACTCTTTTCAACCTTTACTCACCAGGACGCCCGGAGCCAGTGGCTGCCCTTCTCCCAGCACTCACATTACCAGCAGACTGTCACCTGATGGGAGACTTAAACGCACACCACCCATGGTGGCAGGGCCCTCTCCCACGGACCACACGAACCTCCCCTGCAAGCCACACCATTGCGAACTGGCTTGAAGAAAACAACTTTCACCTTTAAAATGAACCAGCAATACCGACCCACCATCCCAGAAATGGAGGCAGCCCTTCAACAATCGACCTCTGCCTCTCCCGTGGAGCAACAACTCGATCAATCCTATCACTGGCAGTTGATCACGATACCACCTCCGATCACAGCACCCTCACGGTCACACTGGCACTACCATCCGCCGAAGCACGAACATCCCCCCGTCGATGCTGGTATAAGGCTGACTGGAGAATCTTTGACACAAAGATTCAGTCAACAAAGATGGACCTCTGACAACTCCAAGGACCAGAAGATACCCTCCGTGCAGTTACAACGTCACCAAGCTTATCCACCAAGCAGTCGATGCTGCGGTTCCCATGAAGATGCCGTGGAAATCAGAAGCACCCTGGTGGAATCACAGCCTCACACTGGCAAAGCAGAGTGTCAAATGTGCTGATAGAAGAGCCCGATTGCAACCTACCGATATGAACCTCAAGGACAGTCAATGCAAACGCCACAAGTTGACAACAATGGTACGCAACGCCAAAACGGCATATCGAATCCACCAACTCGAAGCCACATCAACTCGAACTGTCTGGAAAACGATCCAACATCACAATACACACCACAAACCAATTCCACCACTGGATGGACAGTCGGACTTCAAGGGAAAGTGTGACGTCCTACGAAACGCACTTTTCCCAACAGTCAACACTGTACTGCAACCTTCACTTCTACCAAATCTCCTTACCTCCTCAAAAGACCTACGCCAACAGACAAGACAAGTCACCAGAGCAGAGACTCACTTGGCCATTATTCACCTGAAGTATGGCACCTCAGTTGGACCAGACAAGATCACTTACGACACACTGCAACGTTTCAACGAAGTGGTGCCACAACTTGTCCCGCACCTCTTCACTGCATGTCTTGCATATGCTGTGCATCCACCGGAATGGAAAACTGCCAACTGTGTTGTTATCCCCAAACCTGGAAAGAAGTCCTACTCACATCCGAAATCATACCGCCCAATTTCACTCCTGTCATGCTTTGGAAAACTCCTGGAATCAATTGTGGCAAAGCAACTGTCCCAAATGGCCCTGATGTGTGGGGCAACACATCCATCGCAGATGGGAGCCCAACCTGAGAATTCTGCAATTGATGCTCTTCTTCAAACAATTACACCTATTGCCGACTGCATCAGCAAGAAGAAAACCACCAAGAGGAAACCCCCACGACCAGCAGTCCTGACACACGATATCGAGGGTGCGTTCAACCAGGTCCACCCGTCAACCCTCATAGAGGTAATGGAACAACGCTGTATGCCATTATACCTCACGAAATGGGTGGCAGCATTCAATACCGATCGAAAAATTGCCTTTGGATTTGATCAGCAATCTGAAGAACCACAGCCATACCGATGTGGCCTCCCACAAGGATCACCAATCTCACCTATCCTTCTCTCTACATGTCACTCAAGAGAGCATTCTCCTTGGAATAGAGGGCTAACCAGCTCAGCGATAGAAGAATTGCAACTAGTGACGACTGATTCCCCACTCTCCACATCTCCCGACGCATATCGACAACGGTCATCATCATGAGTGAAGAATCGTTCAAACACCCGCTGGGCAACATCCGCCTCCTCGATCGTACCAACTATGCAGTCTGGAAGGAAGACTGTATGAAGGTACTACAGGGAATAATGGCTTGGAACATTGTTATGGAGAAGGAAAAAGATCCGGAAGATCCGGGAAGACCCAACGACTTCACCAGAAACACGGTCCTGGCGCGAAATGCATATAAAGACCACAACCAACGGAAATTTCAGGCCTTGGCCATCATTTACGGTTTCTGTACCAATGCTGTCAAGGTGTACATCAAAGGCATGGACGATCCCTTTGAGGTATGGAAAGAGCTGGAGGCACGCACAAACACTGCCAACTCCTCCGTCGGAAGAATGTCGCTCTTTCGGAAATTCAGCATTCTTCGTCCTACTCCTGGACAACCACTCAACGCCTACTTCGCCGAACTGCTTGACATTACCACTGAGCTTGCTGGCTTGGAAGAAGCAGTTTCCGACAGGGCCCTCAAGAATCACATCTACATGACTCTTCCTCCTGCCTACGCAGTCAAAATCGAGATCCTTCAATCTTGCGCAAGAGTTATGGTTCAAGAGGTGATGGATACACTCAACGAATGCGAGACGAATCGATCGATGACAACCAAACCTGATGGGGTCTCCAAGGCACTCTACACCCAACAAGGAGGAAGAGGTGGGCGAGGTGGCTACCAGGGACGATACCAGGGGAATGAGCGCTCTCCAAGGGGGTGGTCTGATTGGTGTAAAAACGGCACCCACACTACCGCCAACTGCTGGAGCAAGAAGAACAAATGAGCTCGAGACCAGAATGACTGCTACTATTGCGGAGAAGAAGGACATATGAAGAATGACTGCCCTGCTAGAAGAAAGGGACAGGCCGTACGAAACAGCAAAGGAAACGGACGTGACAGACGCGAAGGAAACAGACGCGATGGAAATGGACGCTGTGAACGCAAAGGAAACGGACGTGACGGACGCGACGGATGCTAAGGAAACGGATGCGATGGACGCGAAGGAAATGGACGCTCTCACAATACCTCTGGTAACCAGCAATGACTTGCGGGGTCTACCTGCCTCAGCTCGGAGGTAATGGTGGCGTCATATCGATCGGCAATAACAATAAGAACCTGGGTAATTGATTCTGTAGCATCTCACAATTACGGCAACAATCTTCGAGATTTCCGGAAGAACTCAGTTAAGGAAACGAATATGATCATCAAGTTGGGAGATGATCATCAAATACAAGCAAAGAAGAAAGGAACTGTACTTCTGGGAGGAGTGGATATTGAGACGTTCTTCGTTCCTGAATTCCGAATATCTCTCCTGTCAGTAGGACAACTCGACTCAAATGGATACACAACAACATTCCGATCAGGGATATGCTCGATTGCTGATGCAAAACGACAAAAAGTTCTCTGCGCCAACCTTGAAGATGGCCTATACATACTATGAACGGATGGATCAGCACACATCTCCGAAATAAAGATGCTGCGAACTACTTCACATACCCACTCAATAAACATGTGGCATCGATGGCTTGCGCACCTTAACCATCAGAACTTGAGAAGACTACTGGAATCCTCAGGAGAGCACTTTACAGACGCGGATGTTGAGTCGGTGACAGATCCCATGGACATCAAGCCAGTGACGGATCGTATGGACACGAGTCCTTGCTGGGAAACACCTGGATTGTATTGAACATGTGTTCATGTGAAGCAACAACAACATATTGTACGCACTAAGGCACCCCGGTCCTCAATGCCGTTTTCACTTGTGCACTCAGATCTCTGCCGGCCTATGAAGCACAGTATCGGAGGCGCCTAATATTACATCATCTATATTGATGACTGTACAAGATACACTGAGCTGTACTTTCTGATCAGAAAAACCGCGGAAGAAATATCGGCCAAGTTTTAACATTACCAAGCCTGGGTGGAAACACAGGGATTCCACATCAAACGTTTCCGAAGTGACGATGGATCCGGAGAATACAATAACTTGATATTCCTAGGTTTACTGGGAGAAAAAGGAATTACGCTTGAACCCTCCCCCCCATACCCCCAACACAAGAATGGAATGGACCAGCGGATGATCCGGGTACTAACTAATGCGAAGGCACAAAGTATGATGTTGGATGCAAACGTGCCGATAATATTTTGGCTGGAAGCCATCAGGTTGGCATGCTACCTGCATCGAAGGTCACCTACATCGAATCTAATGTACAACCGGTCACCATACGAAGCATTGTATGGCACCATTCCGAAAATCCGACACTTAAGCCCATTCGGATGCCGAGCATACAAATATATTCCACCCACTCAGAGAACGGAGAAGAAATTCGGAAACCACTCAAGTATGTGTATGATGCTGGGATATGTTCATAACACCACGAAAATCTAGAAAATTTGAGATTTCAAATAGAGAAAAATTGGACGAGCAGTGGAATGCTTGAGTGTAGTGTTTGCCGAAGAAGAAAATGCACACACAGAAGAGCAGATGCAAGCCATTGAGTTTCCAGGCACCACCGATGAAGCACAGACCAAAGAAGCACAGACTGATGAAGCACAGACCGACGGAGCGCAGGACGAAACTCATAAAATGAATGACGCATACGGTCTAGAGAATACCAGTAAGTAACAAATATCCGATTTCTTTCTTCATGCAGTGAAATCGCTGTATGAGCAGCTGCGAAATATGTGTTATACCTGCCGAATTCAGCGAATGCTGGGCAGATGACTGCTGAATTCAGTGAAGCTAGGCAGTGTGCCGAATTCAGCGAATATGCTGGGCAGATACCTGCTGAATTCAGCGAATGCTGGGCAGATGCCTGCTGAAATCAGCGAATGCTGGGCAGAAGGAGTCGAGAACATCTTGTCAAAGCGACAACTTCTGGTGACTTGTATGCTGAATTCAGCGAATATGCTGGGCATATTTGCTGAAATCAGCGAATGCTGGGCAGAAGAAGTCGAGAACATCTTGCGAAAGTGATAACTTCTGGTGACTTGTATGCTGAATTCAGCGAATATGCTGGGCATTACATGCTGAATTCAGCGAATGCTGCGCGGAAGTCGAGAATATCTTGCGGAAAAGTCAGAGCTGGTGATGTGGATTCCGTATGATTGAGAACAAGACTGATTGAAATGACAGTTAAGAATGAATATGTCTCTGCACGAACACGCAGCAAGGCACGCCTTGAAACCAATAAAGCGATTATGAGCAACGCTCACGAAGAAGGGGGTGATTTCATGTCTTTGGAACACCTTGCCTCCGCCTTTCTGCTACTTGGGATTGCCGAAGCTTCGGAAGACGAAGCCGAGATGGAACAGACTATCGAGTGCGAAAACGAGAGCGAACCACTCACCTACAAAGCTGCATTACGAAGTCTGCAAGCAAGACAACGGAAGGAAGCCATGCGCCAGGAATGGCAGGCATTGGTGGAGAATCACACATTCGATATCATGTAAAAAGGTACTACCGTCCACACACCAATGACTGACATGACAGTAGATGAGCCTATTGCATGCAAGTGAATCTACAAGAGGAAGATTAATCCGGACGAATCCACTCGGTACAAAGCACGACTAGTCATCAAGAGCTACGAACAAAATGAAGGCATCGACTACGACGAAACCTACGCACCGGTGTCCAAGATGGCAACATTCCGATTGATACTGGCACTGGCCGGTCAGTATGGCTGGGACATCGATCATATGGACATGGTGACGGCTTTCCTAAATTCAAGGATTGACCAAGACAACATCTACATGGAAATGCCACTGGGAATGGACTGGCTCATGTCAAACGGAAGTGCGTCGAACGAAAGGCCCTCCAACGGAAGCGCATCCAGCGGAAGCGTTTTCATCCTCCGAAAAGCACTCTATGGACTTAAACAGGCGCCCAGACATTGGTATGACGATATCGATGGATACTTGCAATCCATAGGATTCCGACAATCAGTGGAAGATCCAAACCTGTACCTCCAACAAGGAGTCCTTCTAGTACTATACGTGGACGATCTACTCATTGCGTACAACAGTGCAGAAGGATGGGGACACTGGATCAAGCAGCTGCTGCAAACGAAGTACAAGATGTGCGACTTGCGTGCGGCAAAGCGGTTCCTAGGAATCGAGATGGAGAGAACCAAAGATGGAGGATTCAGTATCTGTCAACGAGGTTACATCAACACAATCATACGACGATTCGGACTGATGGATGCAAAACCGGCTAAGTCTCCACTTGATCCTCAGTCAGATCTGGCTAATACCCAATGTGAGGACAAACCAGCCAACCGCAAAGAATATCTCTCAATGGTTGGATCACTCATGTACGCGGCACTCGGAAGTCGAACGGATATCGCCTTCAGCGTAACCGCCCTGAGCCGGTACAATATCCAACCTCTCGAAATGCATGCAAAGGGAGCAAAGCGAGTACTCCGATACCTGATGACTACTGCCGAATTTCAAATTCATTACCGACGGCTCACTTCCTACCTACAATCGCCTCACAACTGACCCTCCCCCAACATTATCGGATATACCAACTTAGATTGGGCAGGAAACCTTATGACTCACAAATCGGTCGGAGGATGTGTGTTTGGCCTGGGACACACCAATGCCAACAAAGAACTCGTCATGTCCGGACTGATTCATTGGCAAATGTAAAAATTCCAGTTATCCTTGGGTCTTATAGTGAGAGAGCAGAGAGAGAGAGAGTGAGGAGGAATATTCTCAGCCTGAGATTGGTCGGTCGCGATGACAGCAAGGAAGCGCACAAGAGGAGTTTGAGCGGTAGTGAGCAAGATAGAACAGTAGTGGGTATATTGAAATATTGTTAAAGCGATGAAGAAGAGTACAAGACAAGGAAAACAGAGACATTTTATACACCGGCCTGCCGATGTCGACCTTCCACATTCTTCGTCATCCATTCCTGCGTCGTCATCCATTCCATCCTCGTCATCCATTCCGGCCTCGTCATCCATTCCGGCCTCGTCATCCATTCCGGCCTCGTCATCCATTCCGG
>Ga0307516_10006631_pt1 | contig 13535 bp, 11 predicted proteins | sample 19_EM_MG_FD_203310 | JGI IMG/M metagenome (GOLD analysis project Ga0307516, IMG submission 203310) | Populus trichocarpa ectomycorrhiza microbial communities from riparian zone in the Pacific Northwest, United States - 19_EM | ecosystem: Host-associated > Plants > Roots > Unclassified | place... | reverse complement strand
GACCCTCGCGGGCCTCCTACCCCGGGACGGAGCCTGTACGGGGGAGGACGCTCAGGAGTTCGATCTCGTTCCCACGGGGTTTGTGCGCCCGGTTGTGCGCCATGTGTCCCGATAGCCTCCTGAACAAACCTTTCACCTCCCAGATGAACCGGATGAGGTGAAACATGTCCCACATACCGGGCGTCGAGTTGACAGTGCGGGTGTGAACCGATGTTCTTGTGGGCATGCTCGCGAACTCGGCACTCACCTCGACCCGCTCCGCCGGGTCCCTCGGTGCTGCCCACGCTCGCTGTTGCTGTTGTTGCTGTTTTGGCTGTTGAGCCCTACGCGCTCCGGCCCTACTTGTTTTTCTCGCTCTTTTGGTGACACCCAGCCCCCGCCGTTACTTCTTACGCCGAGGAACCACCGCACCCCCATGAACAGCGACAGCGACCTCCAGATCGCCGGCGACATCCTCGAAGTCCCGCACCTCCTCCGGGCCCCGCGCGAACACCCGGCCACCGTGGCCGAGTTCGTCGGCCTGGCGCGCTCGATCGCCGCCGAGCGCGCCCAGTGGGAACACCTCGTCGAGTACGACGCGACGACCCGCTGGTACCACCGGCTGAGCACCGGCCCCGGCTACGAGGTGTGGCTGCTGTCCTGGGTGCCCGGACAGGGCAGCGGGCTGCACGACCACGGCCCCTCCTCCGGTGTGCTGACCGTCCTGGACGGCACGCTGACCGAGCGCACCGAGCGGGGCACGCGCGCGTTGGGGGCGGGCGCGCAGCGGGTGTTCGCGCCGGGGTACGTCCACGAGGTCGTCAACGACACCCTCGAACCGGCCATAAGCCTGCACGTCTACTTCCCCGGCCTCACCGAGATGCCGATGCACACGGCGTGCGCGAGGCGCACCGGGTCGGAACCGGTCGACGCCGTGACCGCCTGATCAGAACCGGTCGACATGGTGGCCGTCCGGCCCGCGATGCGGTGACTGCCTCCCGCGTTGTCACACCCGCCTGCAAGACTTGTCCCCATGCGCATTGTGGTTCTTGCAGGAGGTATCGGCGGTGCCCGGTTCCTGCGCGGTCTTCAGCAGGCCGTGCCGGACGCGGACATCACGGTGATCGGCAACACGGGGGACGACATCCACCTCTTCGGGCTGAAGGTCTGCCCGGACCTCGACACGGTGATGTACACGCTCGGCGGCGGCATCAACGAGGAGCAGGGCTGGGGCCGTGCCGACGAGACCTTCCACCTCAAGGAGGAACTCGGGGCGTACGGGGTCGGGCCGGAGTGGTTCGGGCTCGGCGACCGGGACTTCGCCACGCACATCGTGCGGACGCAGATGATCGGCGCCGGGTATCCGCTGAGCGCGGTCACCGAGGCGCTGTGCGACCGGTGGCAGCCGGGGGTGCGGCTGATCCCCATGACGGACGACCGCGTCGAGACGCATGTCGCCGTCGAACTGGACGGCGAACGCAAGGTGATCCACTTCCAGGAGTACTGGGTACGGCTGCGCGCGTCGGTCGCCGCCGAGGCCGTCGTACCGGTCGGGGCCGAGCAGGCCAAGCCCGCGCCCGGTGTCCTGGAGGCGATCGCGGAGGCGGACGTCATCCTCTTCCCGCCGTCCAACCCGATCGTGTCCGTCGGCACCATCCTCGCCGTGCCCGGCATCCGGGAGGCGATCGCCGAGGCCGGGGTGCCCGTGGTCGGCCTCTCCCCCATCGTCGGGGACGCGCCCGTGCGCGGGATGGCCGACAAGGTGCTCGCGGCGGTGGGCGTGGAGTCCACGGCGACCGCGGTGGCCGAGCACTACGGCTCGGGGCTGCTCGACGGCTGGCTCGTCGACACCGTGGACGCCGCCTGCGTACCGGACGTCGAGGCGGCCGGGATCCGCTGCCGGGCCGTACCCCTGATGATGACCGACACCAAGGCGACCGCGCGGATGGCGCGGGAGGCGCTGGCGCTGGCGGAGGAGGTGCGGGCCGTATGAGCGAGGTACCGCCGGTGGAGGGTTACCGGGTCTGGGCCGTGCCCGGGATGCCGGAAGTCGCGGCGGGCGACGATCTCGCCAAGCTGATCGCGGCCGCCGAGCCCGGGCTGGTCGACGGGGACGTGCTTCTCGTCACCTCGAAGATCGTGTCCAAGGCGGAGGGGCGGATCGTCGAGGCGGCCGACCGGGAGGCCGCGATCGACGCCGAGACCGTACGGGTCGTCGCGCGGCGCGGTGCCCTGCGGATCGTGGAGAACCGGCAGGGTCTGATCATGGCCGCCGCCGGGGTCGACGCCTCCAACACCCCTGCGGGGACAGTGCTGTTGCTGCCCGAGGATCCGGACGCGTCCGCGCGCGCGATCCGTGACGGGCTGCGGGACGCGCTCGGCGTCACCATCGGCGTCGTCGTCACCGACACCTTCGGGCGGCCCTGGCGCACGGGGCTCACGGATGTCGCGATCGGCGCCGCCGGAGTGCATGTACTGGACGATCTGCGCGGGGGCACGGATGCCTACGGCAACCCGCTCAGCGCGACGGTCGTGGCGACCGCCGACGAGCTCGCCGCCGCCGGTGATCTCGTCAAGGGCAAGGCCGCGGGGCTGCCGGTCGCGGTGGTGCGGGGGCTGCCGCACGTCGTGACCTCCGAGGGCGACGGGACGGGAGCGCGGGCCATGGTGCGGGGCGGGCGCGACGACATGTTCCGGCTGGGGACGTCGGAGGCGGTCCGGGAGGCGGTGACCCAGCGCCGTACCGTGCGGGCCTTCACCGACGAGCCGGTCGACCCCGGTGCGGTACGGCGGGCCGTGGCCGCGGCGGTGACCGCGCCTGCGCCGCATCACACGACGCCGTGGCGGTTCGTGCTGCTGGAGTCGGCCGAGTCGCGGGGTGCGTTGCTGGACGCGATGCGGGACGCGTGGGTCGCGGATCTGCGGCGGGACGGGAAGCCGGAGGAGTCCATCGCCAAGCGGGTGCGGCGCGGGGACGTGTTGCGCGGGGCGCCGTATCTCGTGGTGCCGTGTCTCGTCATGGACGGGTCGCACACGTACGGGGACGCACGGCGGGACGGGGCCGAGCGGGAGATGTTCGTGGTGGCCGTGGGGGCGGGTGTGCAGAACTTCCTGGTGGCGCTTGCCGGGGAGCGGCTGGGGTCGGCGTGGGTGTCCTCGACGATGTTCTGCCGGGATGTCGTGCGGGAGGTGCTGGGGCTGCCGGAGGGGTGGGATCCGATGGGAGCGGTGGCTGTGGGGCATGCGGCGGGTGAGCCTGCGGCTCGGGCTGAGCGGGATGCGGGAGCTTTTGTCGAGGTGCGCTGAATCGCCGTGGGGGCTCGTCTCGTTTGCGGGTGCGGGTCGTATGTGGCTGGTCGCGCAGTTCCCCGCGCCCCTGACGGGGCGCTACGCCCTAGGCTCCTAACACTCTTCAGGTAACTCACTTCACCCCTGGATCTCACTGTGGCCGGACGTTTTGCTTCTCGGCCCACTCGTACGACTGTGCGGGGTGGGGATGTTGTCGTACCTCGGCAGGCTTCGGCGGCACCTGGACGGATGCGGAGTTGGGTACCGGAAGGGCCACTTGATCTCGGGCTGGTGCTTGGGCCTCTGCGGCGCGGTCCTGGGGACCCCACCTTTCGCGTGACCGCCGACGGATCCGTGTGGCGGGCCAGTCTGACGCCGGTCGGGCCGGGGACCTTGCGGGTGTCCGCTCCCGGGGGTGAGGTGCGCGGGGAGGCCTGGGGGCCCGGCGGCGCGTGGTTGTTGGAGCGGTTGCCGGAGATGCTCGGTGCTGCCGATGACCCTGACGCGTTCGTGCCTCGGCATCGGCTGGTGGCTGTCGCTCAGCATCGGCGGCCGGGGTTGCGGCTGACGCGGACCGGGCTGGTGCTGGAGTCGTTGATTCCGTCGGTGCTGGAGCAGAAGGTGACGACCGACGAGGCGTATCGGGCCTGGCGGTCGCTGGTGCGGAAGTTCGGGTCGCCGGCGCCGGGGCCCGCCAGCGGGCGGATGTGGGTGATGCCGGCGCCCCGCGCGTGGGCGTTGATTCCGTCCTGGGAGTGGCACCGGGCCGGGGTCGACGACAAGCGGGCGTCGACGATCCTGCGTGCCGTACGGGTCGCCGCGCGGCTGGAGCAGGCGGTGTCGATGCCGGCGGAGGAGGCGCGGGCCCGGTTGGAGGTCGTGCCGGGAGTGGGGCCGTGGACGTCCGCGGAGACCGTGCAGCGGAGTCATGGGGCGGCGGACGCGGTGACCGTGGGGGATCTGCATCTGCCGGGGATCGTGGGGTGGGCGCTCGCCGGGGACCGGGACGCGGACGACGCGGTGATGTTGTCGTTGCTGGAGCCGTATGCGGGGCAGCGGCATCGGGCGGCCCGGTTGATTCTGCTGAGCGGGCGGACCCCGGCTCGGCGGGCGCCGAAGATGCCTCGCGGGGACATCGGGAAGTTGTGAGCGTGCCGGGTGGGTGGGGGTGCGGGTCCCCCTGGGGGCTGCGCCCCCACCCACGCCGATGCACGCCCACCACCCGACTCGGTAGGCTTGGAAATCACCCACCGGCCCGACTCGGTGGGCCGAAGAGTCCCCCCACCCAGCCCCCCTCTACTGATCCGAAGAGAACCGCACCGCCCCCGCCGGAATCCGCGCGTCGCACCACACGCGCATGCCGTCGCGGAGTTCGTTGTCGGCGCCGATGATCGCGCCGTCGCCGATGACCGTGCCGGTGAGGACTGAGCGCTCGCCGACGCGGGCCCGGGTGCCGATGAGGGAGTCGGTGATGACGGCGCCGGGTTCGATGACGGCGCCGGGGAGGATCGTCGAGCCGAAGACCCGCGCGCCCTCCGCCACGAACGCCCCCTCGCCCACCACCGTGCCGCCCGTCAGCTTGGCGTCGGGGGCGACCCGGGCCGTGGGCAGGACCAGACGGTCGCCGCAGCGGCCGGGGATCGCGGGGGACGGGGCGCGGCCCAGGACCAGGTCCGCCGAGCCCCGGACGAAGGCCGCGGGAGTGCCCAGGTCCAGCCAGTACGTGGAGTCCACCAGGCCCTGGAGGTGGGCGCCCGCCGCGAGGAGGTCCGGGAACGTCTCCCGTTCCACCGACACCGGGCGGCCCGCCGGGATCGTGTCGATGACCGAGCGGCGGAAGACGTACGCCCCCGCGTTGATCTGGTCGGTGACGATCTCCTCGGGAGTTTGGGGCTTCTCCAGGAAGGCCAGGACTCGGCCCGTGTCGTCCGTCGGGACCAGGCCGTAGGCGCGCGGGTCGGTGACCTTCGTGAGGTGGAGGGAGACGTCCGCGCCGGTCGCCTCGTGGTTGTCCACCAGGGCCCTGATGTTCAGGCCGGTCAGGATGTCGCCGTTGAAGATCAGGACCGGGTCGTCGGGGGCCGAGTGGAGGCGCGAGGCCACGTTGCGGATGGCGCCGCCCGTGCCGAGGGGCTCGTCCTCCGTGACGTACTCGATGTGGAGGCCGAGGGCCGAACCGTCACCGAAGTGCGGTTCGAACACCTCCGCCAGATAGGAAGTGGCCAGGACGATGTGTTCCACGCCCGCCGCTCTCGCCCGCGCCAGCTGATGCGTGAGGAACGGCACCCCCGCCGCCCTGACCATCGGCTTCGGGGTGTGCACCGTGAGGGGGCGCAACCGGGTGCCCTTGCCGCCGACCAGGAGGATCGCTTCTGTCACCTGTCGTCTCTGCTTCCTGCCGGGACCGGCCGAACTGTCCATTTCGGCCGGCCAGTGTATGCGGACCGTGCACGCGTCCCGCAGACTCATCCCCGGCACCCCCGCCGTCAGCGGCCCTGGAACCGGGCCGACGTGGAGCGGGCCGAGCCGAGCTTGCCGTAGAGCTGCCGTCCTGGGCACTCCGTGGCGAAACCGTCCCGATGGCCGGAGATCGCGTTGAGTCGTACGTTCTTTCCTTTTCGGTAGAGATTGCCACCACCGGACTTCAGGTATGTCTTGCCGCGCGGATTGACTCCGTAGAGCCCGAGCTTCCACGCGGAGAGGCGGGCGATGGCCGTCACTGCCGCCGAGGACGGTTTGGCGGTGCCGAAGGTTCCGAGGACGGCGATCCCCATGCTGTTCGTGTTGAAACCGAGGGTGTGCGCGCCCTGGACCGGCTTCGCCACTCCCCCGGCGCGTCCCTCGTAGATGTTTCCGCACTTGTCGACGAGGAAGTTGTAGCCGATGTCGCGCCAGCCACTGCTCTTGACGTGGTAGCGGTAGATACCACGAATGACTGAAGGGGCTTGCGGGCAGCTGTAGTTGTTGCCGGAGGCGGTGTGGTGCACGAAGACCGCCTTGACCTTCTTCGTGTACACGAACCCCTTCTCCCGCAGCTTCTCGTCGGCGCCCCAGCCGCGCCGGGTGATGATGCGCGGGCGCGGCCCGATGTACGGCTGGGACCGGCCGTACATCGTGACCGCCTCCCGCTCGGTGGCCGCCCGGCTCAGCGCCGGGAGCTCGGTGGCGGCGAGGGGCAGCACGGTGGCTCGGCGGGCGGTCGGGCGGGCGCCCGCGGCCGGGGGTTCCGCGCCGGGATCCACGAGTTCCAGGTGCAGGCCGGTGGGGAGCGCGGACGCCTGCGGTTCTACGGCCCGTGTCGCGCCCCGGTCCGCTCTTACCCGTACGTCCACCGCGTCCGAGTCGCCCACCCACAGCGGGGCCGTGGAGCCGTGGACGCGGCCCGAGTCGCGTTCGGCGGTGCCGGGGTCGGCGCCGTGGTCCTCGTTGTGGGTGTCGACGTCCTGCCAGCCGGACCACTCACCGGTGCCGGTGGCCCGGGTGCGGACCTGGACTCGGCCGCGCAGTTCGGTGTCCGGGTCGGTCCAGGTGACGCCGACGAGGGCGAAGCGGTGGACGTCGTCCCGGGTCAGGCCCTGTTCGGGGGCCGCACCCAGGGTGCGGTCGCGGGTGGTGGGGGCGAGGGGCAGCGACTGGGTGCTGCCGGGGAGGTCCGGTTCGGCGGCCGTCGGCACGGATCTCGCGCCGCTCGTCGGCTGCGCCGCCCGAGCCGGCGCCTTGGTCGGCGCGGCGGCTGCGGGCAGGGTGAGCGGGAGGGCCAGTGCGGCGGCGCAGGTGACGCCGATCGAGGAAGCAAGAAATCCACGCATGCCCCCGATACTGAACATTGTCATACATATCCGTCTATTTGGGATTTGACGGACCGTCGGCTGCCGTTCGTCCGAACCGGTGGTCCCGCACTGCGGGTGCGGTCGTGCGCCCGCGTACGCTTTCGCAGGTGAACGCCACCGATCGCACCCCTGCCGACCTGCTGCGTTCCGCGCTCGCCGCGGATCCCGGCCGTCCCCTGGTGACCTTCTACGACGACACCACGGGGGAACGTGTCGAATTGTCCGTGGCCACCTTCGCCAATTGGGTGGCCAAGACCGCGAATCTCCTTCAGGGGGATCTTGGGGCGGGGCCCGGTGACCGGGTCGCGGTGTTGCTGCCGGCGCACTGGCAGACGGCGGTGTGGTTGCTGGCGTGTTCGTCCGTGGGGGTTCTCGCGGACGTGGGCGGGGATCCTGCGGCGGCCGACGTGGCCGTGAGCGGGCCCGACTCGTTGGACGCGGCTCGGGCTTGCGGTGGGGAGCGGGTCGCTCTTGCGCTGCGGCCTCTTGGGGGGCGGTTTCCGCAGACTCCGGCCGGGTTTGCCGACTATGCGGTCGAGGTGCCGAGTCAGGGGGATCGGTTCGTGGCGTTCTCGCCGGTCGACCCTGAGGAGCCCGCGCTGGTCGTGGGTGGGGTGGAGTTGACGGGCGCGCAGGTTGTCGAGCGGGCCCGGGCCGACGGGGAGGTGGGGGCTCGGGTGTTGTCGGGGCTGTCGTACGACACGTGGGACGGGTTGAGCGCGGGGTTGTACGGGCCGCTTGCCTCTGGGGGGTCTGTGGTGTTGTGCCGGAATCTTGATCAGCTGAGTGCGGAGTCTTTGGCCAAGCGAGTCGAGAGCGAGCGGGTGGCTGTTACGCGCCTCTGAAGGGGGTGGTGAGGGTTGTTTGGCGGGTGCGGGCCGGTGGGGGCTGGTCGCGCCCACGCGGCGGAGCCGCAAATCGATACAGCCCCGCGCCCCTGAAAACACCAGTCGCCCGGAGAACCGCAGTCACCCGGATGGTCCCCTACCGCCCGCCCCCACCCCCCATCCACGCCATGGTCGTAGAAGCAGAACCACGCACTCCCACGACGGCCATGAGGGGTGGAACCGCACGTGTTCGACGACACCGCAGGAGGGGTTCTCGGGCCGGGTGCGGGGGCTTCCGCGTCCGGGGCGGGGCTCGTACGGCGGCGGCGTCGGCGGTGGGTGCGTGGGGTGGGGCTCGGGGTGGGTGTGGTCGTTCTCGGGGCCGTCGGGGCCGGGTGGGCCGTCTACGCGAAGCTCGACGGGAACATCACGCCGGACAACGCCGCCGCGGCCGAGCTGGCCCGGTACGAGAAGGAGCGGCCGACCGCCCTTGTGAAAGGGGCGCAGAACATTCTGCTCATCGGGTCCGACTCCCGGTCCGGGGACGGGAACGCGGAGTACGGGCGGGACTCGGGGACCGAGCGGTCGGACACGACGATCCTGCTGCATCTGGCGGCCGACCGGCGCAGTGCCACCGCGGTGTCGTTGCCGCGGGATCTGATGGTGGATGTGCCGGGGTGTCTGCGGCCGGACGGGACGCGGACCGAGCCGATGTTCGCGATGTTCAACTACGCATTCCAGATGGGGGGTTCGGGGTGCACGATCCGGACCGTGGAGAAGCTGACGGACGTGCGGATCGACCATCACATGGTGATGGACTTCCATGGGTTCAAGGACATGGTCGATGCCGTGGACGGGGTGCAGGTCTGCCTCAAAGCGCCTATTCGTGACAAGGCTGCCAAGTTGAGGCTGCCGGCGGGCAGGGTCACGCTCGACGGGGAACAGGCGCTCGGGTATGTGCGGGCGCGGAAGTCGCTGGGTAACGGCAGCGACACCGACCGGATGGACCGTCAGCAGAGGTTCCTGGGCGCGCTCGTCAACAAGGTGCAGAGCGACGATGTGCTGTTCAATCCGGCGAAGCTGTATCCGGTGCTGGACGCGGCCACCTCGTCGCTGACGACCGATCCGGATCTCGCGAGTCTGCGCGGGCTGTACGAACTGGTGCGCGGCGTACGGGACATCCCCACCGAACATGTGCAATTCCTCACCGTGCCGCGGGAGTCGTACATCTACAACGCGAATCGCGACCAACTCGTGGAGCCCGAGGCCGAAAAGCTGTTCGCCCGGATTCGCACGGACGCCTCGGTCGCGGTGGTCGGGGAATTTCCCGAAGTTCCACGGGATTCCGGTGCAAACACCCTTAATCCGGCGCCCGGTTCGGGGGCCACGCCCGCGCCGACGTTTCGCGGGAACACCGCCGCCGAGGACGACTGCGGGTAAAGCGCGCACCAAGTCGACGAACTTCTGTTCCGAAAAATAGGGCGGATTGACCGGTTGTAGGGACGTGGAATTTGTCACCGTCGTCACTTGACGCTCAACTGGCCGGATAGTGTGAGCGATCCGGTGTGCTTGCGCACCGGATGAACGAGACCCGAGCGCCTGAAGGGGGAAGGCGCCGCGTGGCCCCGACGGAGGATTCGGTAAACCGTGGACGCGCAAGGCCGTGGGCGGGCGGACAACATCGACCCCGCAGACCAGTGGGTACTCAATCCGAACACTGGTGAATACGAACTGCGACTGACTCCTTCCACACCGCAGTCAGCGGTGCCGGGGCCCCGTAGAGCCACTGCGCAGAACCGCAGTGTGGCGGCGCCGGAGCGGGAAGCGGTCCCGAGGGCCCCAGGGCGTGAGGTGCCGGCGCCGCGCAGACGGCGGGGCGCGCCCGAGGAGCCACCCGCCCGGCGCGGTCGCCGACCGGTGAAGAAGAAGGCCAAGGGCAAGAAGATCCTGATGTGGACCGGCGGCGGTCTGGCCTTCGTGCTGGTCGCGGTCTCCGCGGCCGGATACCTCTACATCAAGCACCTCAACGACAACATCACGGCCGTCTCCGACGACGGCGCCAGCACCGGTGGCTTCAGCAAGGGCAAGGCCATCAACCTGCTGGTGATCGGCACCGACAAGCGCACGGGCGCGGGCAACGAGGGCTACGGCGACGCCGGCAGCGTCGGCCACGCGGACACCACGATCCTGCTGCACGTGTCCAAGGACCGCTCGAACGCGACCGCGCTCAGCATCCCCCGCGACCTGATCACCGACGTCCCGGACTGTCCTACGACCCAGTCCGACGGCACGTCCAAGGTCATCCCGGGCTCGACCGGCGTCCGCTTCAACACCAGCCTCGGCCAGAGCGGCCGTACGCCCAGTTGCACCGTGCGCACGGTCACCGAGCTGACCGGGATCCAGCCCGACGACTTCATGGTGGCCGACTTCAACGCCGTGAAGACGCTGACCGACGCGGTCGGCGGGGTCGAGGTCTGTCTCGCGAAGAACATCGACGACTCGGACTCGCATCTGAAGCTGTCCAAGGGCACACACAATCTCACGGGCGAGCAGGCGCTGGCCTTCGTGCGGACCCGGCACTCGGTGGGCTTCGGCGGCGACCTGAGCCGGATCACACTGCAGCAGCAGTTCCTCAGCGCGCTGATGCGGAAGCTGAAGTCCAACTCCACGCTCACCAACCCCTCGAAGATGCTGAAGCTGGCGGAGGCCGGCACCAAGGCGCTGACCGTCGACGACAACCTCGACTCCATCGGCAAGCTGAAGGACCTCGGTCTGGAGCTGGGCAAGCTCAATCCGAAGAACCTGACGTTCACCACCGTGCCGGTCGTCGACAACCCGGCGGAGAAGACCCCGGTGACGGTCGTCCTCAACAACACGACCGCCCCGCAGGTCTTCTCCCTGATCAAGAGCGACACCTCTTTCACCGCGGTCAAGCAGAAGGCCGCGAAGGAGAAGGCCGCCGTGGCCGCCCGGCTCAAGGGCACCAAGTCCGCCGCCTCCGCGGTGCGGGTGCGGATCCTCAACGGAGGGGCCGACGCCGGCAGCGCACAGGAAACTCTTACGTGGCTGCAGAATGATGAGGGCGTGCTCAAGTCCGAGAATGCGGGCAACGCTCCGGCGGCGCTCGCGAAGACGACCCTCGAGTACGCACCCGACCAGGCGGACCAGGCTCGCAGGCTCGCCGCCATCATGGGCCTCTCGGGGTCCGCGATGAAGCCGGGCAAGAGTGTGCAGAACTCCCAGGGGCTGCCGGCGATGACGCTGACCCTGGGCAAGGACTTCAAGGGAGCCGGCGTCCCGCTCACCTCGACCGCGGGGTCGACGCCGGAGGGGGTCCAGAAGTCCACGGCGGACAAGATTGAGTGCGCCAAGTAAGTGACCACACGGGTCCGTTCCGCGTCTAACGGGGCGCGGGGCGGACCCGTGCGTCAGGGCGCGGCGTGGGAGGGGTGGGGACTTGACTCAGAGCAGCGTGCGTGGGGAGGAGCCGGCGGTTGAGGACACGATGTCGCTCACGCCGGCGGACGGGAAGAGACGGGCGGACGGTGGCGGGGGCAGACGCAAGGGCGGTAGGCGCCGAGCGCTGCGCTGGTCGGCGATCGTTCTCACGGTGGTCATACTCGGGACGGCCGGCGCCGGATACCTGTACTACCAGCACCTCAACGGGAACATAAAGAAAGACCCCCTGAACCTCGGGGACGAGAAGGACCGGGCTGCCGCGTCCAAGGCCAACGCGGCCGGGCAGACCCCGCTGAACATCCTGCTGATCGGTTCGGACGCGCGGGACTCCGCGGAGAACCAGAAGCTCGGCGGCGCGAAGGACACCTTCGGGACACCGGCCCGCGCCGACGTCCAGATGCTGCTGCACGTCTCCGCCGACCGCTCCAACATGTCGGTCGTGAGCATGCCGCGCGACACCTTGGTGGACATCCCCAAGTGCACGGACCCGGACACCGGCAAGAAGTACGCGGCCGAGACGAACGTCATCACCAACGACTCGCTGGGCCGCGGCGGCCCCGGCTGCACGGTGGCGACCTGGGAGAAGCTGACCGACATCCACATCGACCACTTCATGATGGTCGACTTCTCGGGTGTCGTGTCGATGGCGGACGCGATCGGCGGGGTGCCGGTCTGTGTGCGGGCCAACGTCTACTCGCACACGTCCTCGGGCAAGGGCTCCGGTCTGAAGCTGAAGGCGGGCACTACAGCGGTCAAGGGCAAGCAGGCCCTGCAGTGGCTGCGTACGCGCTACGGCTTCGAGGACGACACCGACATCGCGCGGACCAAGGCCCAGCACCAGTACATGAACTCGATGGTCCGCCAGCTGCGGGAGAACGCCACGCTGAGCAACCCGGGCAAGCTGCGCAGCCTCGCCGAGACGGCGACGAAGGCGATCACGGTCGACAACGGTCTCGGAACCGTCGCCAAGCTCTACGACCTGAGCAAGGAACTGAAGAAGGTTCCGACCAAGCGGATCACCATGACGACGATGCCGTGGGAGTACTCGGGCAGCAGCGGCCGGGTGGTGCCGAAGCCGGCCGACGCGGCGCAGCTGTTCCGGCTCGTCCGTGAGGACATCGCGCTGGACGGCAAGGACAAGAAGAAGACGACCGCGGTGAAGGCGTCCACGGATCCGGCCGCCGCCGACGACAAGATCGCCGTACAGGTGGAGAACGGCACCCGCACCGACACCACGGGCGCGGTACGGGGACGGGCGACCGCGGTGGCCCAGCTCCTCGTCGGCAAGGGCTTCAAGGAGGCGGTGGCGGACTCGTCGGCGATCCTCAGCGAGGCCACGACGGTCGTCCGCTATCCGAGCGCCGATCTGGAGGGCGACGCCCAGCGGGTCGCCAAGGCGCTCGGCATCCCGACGAGCGCGGTGAAGAAGTCGACGAGCGTCTCCGGGGTCACCCTGGTCGTCGGCGCGGACTGGAGCACCGGCACCACGTACAAGGCACCGGCCGAGAACGACACGACACCGACGTCGGCCGCCGCCCTCAACGGCTCGGACACCACGGCCTGCATGGACATCGACCCGAACTACGTCTGGTAGCGGCCCGGGTCGTCGTCATGGCGGTGCTCAGCTGTTGGACGGGCTGAGCACCGCGGGCCGCCGGGACGCGATCACCCTGCGCGCAAGGGACTTGGGGCTGGCGAGGAAGCCGTAGCCCCACGACATGTGCATGGTGGCGAGGGCGAGCGGGATCTGCAGACGGGCCTTGAGCGAGAGGCCCTTGCCCGCCGGGAGGGAGCCCAGCGCGATCGCCGCGAGGTAGCCGCCCGGGATCAGGAAGCCCCAGGGCGTCAGGGCCGCGCCGACCACGATCCCGGCCGCGATCGCGCACACGGCGGTCGGCGGGGCCAGGTAGCGCAGGTTGATGGAGCCCTCGTGGTAGCGGGCGACGACGTGCCGCCAACGGCCGTAGTCCTTGTACTGCTTGGCGAGCGCCTTCACGCTCGGCCTCGGGCGGTACGACACCTTCAGCTCCGGCGAGAACCAGATCAGGCCGCCCGCCTCGCGGATGCGGAAGTTCAGCTCCCAGTCCTGGGCGCGGATGAACTCCTCGTTGTAGCCGCCCTGTTGCTCCAGTGCCTCGCGCCGGAACACCCC
>Ga0307516_10006630_pt1 | contig 13537 bp, 11 predicted proteins | sample 19_EM_MG_FD_203310 | JGI IMG/M metagenome (GOLD analysis project Ga0307516, IMG submission 203310) | Populus trichocarpa ectomycorrhiza microbial communities from riparian zone in the Pacific Northwest, United States - 19_EM | ecosystem: Host-associated > Plants > Roots > Unclassified | place... | reverse complement strand
ACCCCTTTCGTATTGCACGGCGCTGCTTGCATGTCGGCCATGCTATCGCGTCGATCAACTGCGCTCGCGGCTGCGGGCGAGATGATGCCGTGACAGCAACTGCGCCGGGTGAGTCGAGGCGGCGATTAGCACCGACTGGCCGTACACGCCGCTGCAGTATTCTCGCGTTTCGGGCCGGCCTAGCGGCCATGATCTGATGCGGTCGGGTAGCCCCGGCGCATTGCTGCGCCGGGCCCCTCAGCTCAGCCCGCTCGATGCGCTGCCCGAGCCGCAGAATCTGGGCCGGCTGAAGGTGATCACCGGGCGGTGGGGCATGGTCCCGCTGATCGACGTTGTGGGTGCCGAAAACTCATCCGAGCCTCTCGCCGCAGGCCGCTCGATGGCATTCGTTGATCAGGCCGCCCATGCGCCGTGCGCGAACGCTCCTCGGGATGATGACGGCTCGTCCGTTAGCCTGGTGGCCTCAGCCTGACCGATGACGACCGCGGTGGCGCCGAGCTCGGGCAGGCCGGACAGGTATGCCAACAGATGCGGTTGACCCCTAACGGCGTCCATTGGCCCCGCATACGGTTTCCCGCCGAGGCACACCCGCACCGGCGGTGGCGTGTCACCTGCCGCGATGTCCACGCCAGCCGCAAGTTCGCCCGGGCTACCACCCGGCTTGCGTGATCCATGCGTGATCGACGGTTCTGGCGTGGGTCAACCCTGCCCGGCACTGACTGACAGAAACCGGAGCCCGACAACGCCGTGAATCGGCAGAAGCTGACATGGAACGGCATAGCAAAGCATCGTCTGTCATCGATAGCAGCGGACTCTTAATCCGCGGGTTGTAGGTTCAAGTCCTACGCGGCGCACGTATGATCATGGCCCTGATCAGGTGTTTTACGTCTGATCAGGGCCATTTTCCGTCCCTTGTGGACGAATGCGTGATCGATGCGTGATCTGGAGACGCTGACACCTGGCGGCATGGGGCGGTTTTCGCCGTCACTGCGGCCCCAGGTGATCCAGCCCACCTGGGGAAATGGTCGCCGTCGCCGCCCGAATCTGCGGCTTCATCGAGCCTACGCCAGTGCTGGCCTGGGTGTCCCCGGTGGCGCCGCGGACGCCTGGACGGGGCCTATCCGGGCGGCTCCGGTGCTGTCGTGGTGAGGAACGCCGAGACCAGCGCCGTCGCCGCGTCGCAGAGCCGGTCGAGCAGCCGGTCACCCTTGTCGGCGGTTGCCGGGCGCGGATCGCCGAAGACGCCAGACGTCGAGATCGTGTCCAGACCGGTGAAGGCGGCCGGGAAGGCAGGCGGGAACTGCGGGTATTCGGCCGTCGCCCGATCCATCCGGACGCTGTCCGGGGCCACGGCGAGCATGATGGACGTCTCGAGTTCGTCGGCGTGATAGAAGCCGTCCCCGGCCGGTGGCGTCTCGCAGACCTCTGCGGCGATGGTGGTCAGGCCGGGATAGTCCACGATCAACACCGGAAATCCCAGCCGTACGTAGGCCTCTCGCCCGGCGAGCGCCAGCGGCGCCCGGTTGCCGAAATCGCCGTTCACCACGACGAGGCTGGTGGCTCCGTGGGCCACCAGCGCGGCGCAGATGTCGAGCGCGATGGCCCGCACGGTGTCGAACGACAGGGACAGGGTGCCGGGAAACCCGGCGTTGCCCGATGTGTCGCCGTACGCGACTGCCGGCAGCAGCAGAGCACCGACGCGCTGCGCCACGCGCCGGGCGAGCGCGGCAGCCATCATGGTGTCGGTCGCGAGCGGCAGATGAGGGCCGTGCTGTTCGTAGGCGCCGAACGGCAGGATGACCGGGCGCCGCCCGGCGAGGTGCGCCCGTACGTCGGTCCAGCTCGCCGAGGCGCCGTCGAGGAACCCGCCCGGGGCCTCGGCGTTCATCGCTGGCCTCGCCGGAACGCGACACCGAGGGCGGTCGGTGTGGACAGGCGGCGCCCGAAGACCGCCATCGTCACCACGGTCAGCACGTACGGGATCATGAGTAGGAAATCGTACGGTACGCCGAGGTCGGAGAGCTGGGCCCGCAGTTGCAGTGCGTCGCCGAGGCCGAACAGCAGCGACGCGCCCAGGACGCCGAACGCCGAGCGCTGTCCGAGGATCACGATGGCCAGCGCGATGTAGCCCCGTCCGGCGGTCATGTTCTCGACGAATTGGTTGGACGAGACGAGGCTGAGGAAGCTGCCGCCGAGCCCGGCGAGCGCGCCGCTGACGACGAGGCAGACCAGGCGCGTGCGGTTCACGTTCAACCCCACGCTGTCGGCGGCCGCCGGGTGTTCGCCGCTGGCGCGGACGAGCAGGCCCCAGCCGGTGCGCCGCAGGATGAGCCAGGTGCCGGCAACGGCCAGCAGCGCGACGTACACGAGGTAGGTCTGGTCGAACAGCAGCGGCCCGACGACCGGGATGTCACCGAGCACCGGGATGAGTGAGGCGGTGATGGTCGGTGCGGCGCGGGTGGTCCCGCCCGTGCCGACCACGACCCGGAAGACGAAGCTGGTTCCGCCCAGGGCGAGCAGGTTCAGGCAGATGCCGGCGACCACGGGATCGCCGGGCAGCACGACGATGAACAGTCCCAGCAACGCCGCGACGGCCATCCCGACGCCGACGCCGCAGGCGAGTCCCGCGGTGGTGCTGCCGGTCGCGGTGCTGACCAGGGACGCCGTCAGCGCGCCGGAGAGCATCATGCCCTCCAGGCCCACGTTGACGACCCCGGAGCGTTCGCAGTAGACGCCGCCCAGGGCAGCGAGCAACAGCGGTACGGCCAGCCGCATCGTCGCGGAGAAGAAACCCGCGCCGGGGTCGGAGACGATCCAGTGCCACGGCTGCATTCAGGCCTCCGGTGCGGGGTCGGCGACGGGACCGCGCGCCTGGCGCATCAGCCGCAGGGCGCCGTGCGCGACGAGCAGGAGCACGACGAGGTACTGGATGATCGTGACGACCGAGGCGGGTACGCCAACTCCGGTCTCCATCGTGGACCCGCCGACCGTCAGGGCGCCGAAGAAGAGGGCCGCCGCGAGGGCCCCGAGCGGGGAGGAGCGCCCGAGCAGGGCGACCACGATGGCGGTGTAGCCGTAGCCCGGGGACAGGTTGGCGATCATCCGGCCCTGGACGCCGGCCACCTGGCACATGCCGGCCAGCCCGGCGAGCGCGCCGCCGACCGCGAACGCCGACAGCAGCAGCCGCCGCACCGGCAGCCCGGCGTTGCGGGCGGCCTCCGGGTTCAGGCCGGTCGCCTTGATGTGCAGGCCCCATACCCGGCGCGACAGCCAGAGCTGCCCGACCACCGCGGCCACGATCGCGAACAGCAGTCCGGCGTGCAGGGTGGTGCCGGGCAGCAGGACGGGCAGGATCGCCGGCTGCGGCAGCGCCGCGGTCTGCGCCAGGGGCGAGGCCGGATCGCGGACCGGCCCGTTCAGCAGATAGCTGACCAGGTACGTCGCGATGTAGTTCAACATGATCGTGGTGAGCACCTCGTTGGTGCCGAGGTAGACCCGCAGCACTGAGGCGATGCTCGCCCACGCGGCGCCGGCGAGCATGGCGGCGGCCATCATGGCGGGCAGCACGACCAGCGCCGGCGCGCCGGGCAGCTGCAGTGCGACCAGCGCGGCGGCCAGGCCACCGAGCAGTAGCTGCCCCTCCGCCCCGATGTTGAACAGGCCGGCCCGGAAGGACAGCGCGACGCCGACACCGACCAGTGCGAGCGGCACCGTCTCGACGAAGGTGCTCGCCAACGCCTGCGGGGAACCGAACGCGCCGGTCCACAGGGTCCGGTACGCGGTGCCCACGTCGGCGCCGGCGGCCAGGATCAGCAGCGCTCCGACGAGCAACGCGATCACAATCGCCGCGCCGCTGCTCATCACGTCCGAACCGGTTGCCGCACGCACAGCCCAGCGCCGCCATGCTCCGGCCGCACCCGTCGCCGCCGCGTTCACCGTCCCGCCATCCGCAGGCCGAGCTCGTCGATCCGGACCTCGGCGCGATCGGTCACCGCTGTCACCCGGCCGCCGAACAGCACCGCCACGCGGTCCGAGAGGGCCAGTACCTCGTCGAGCTCCGTCGAGATCAGCAGGATCGCGCATCCGGAGTCCCGCAGCGCCCGCAGTTGCCCGTGCACGTATTCGATCGCGCCGATGTCGAGGCCGCGGGTCGGCTGCGACACCACCAGCACCGCGGGCTTGCGGGCGATCGCCCGGGCCAGCAGCACCTTCTGCTGGTTCCCGCCGGACAGTTGCCGGACCTTCTGGTCCGGCCCGGAGCAGCGGATGTCGTAGCCGGCGATGAGCTGCCGCGTGGCGGCCCGCATCGCCGCCCGGTCGAGCCAGCCGCGCCGCGCGATCGGCGGGCCGGTCACGCCCGGCGGTGAGCCGCGCCCGGCCACCTCCAGCAAGGCGTTCTCCGCGATGCTGAGGTCCATGACCAGGCCGGCCTGCTGCCGGTCCTCGGGGACATGCGCGAGGCCGGCGGCGATCCGGGAGGCCGGGGCGGCGTACGAGATGTCCCGCCCGCGCAGGCTGACGGTTCCGCTCGCCAGCCGCCGGGTGCCGGCGATGGCGGTCGCCAGTTCCCGCTGGCCGTTGCCGTCGACGCCGGCCACGCCGAGGATCTCACCGGGCAGCAGGTCGAGTGTGACGCCGTCGAGCCGCACCACGCCTTGGCGGTCGACGACCCGAGCCCGCTCCAGCCGCAACACCGGTGCCGTCGGCCGGGTGCCCGCCGGCTCGTGGCCGGCGGCAGGTCGACTGTCGGGCAGCGATGCCGCGGTGACGTCGCGGCCGACCATGAGCGACGCGAGCTGCGCGGCGGAACTGCCGGCGGCCGGGAGGGTGGCGACCCGGCGGCCGCGTCGCATCACGGTGACCCGGTCCGCTATCGCCATCACCTCGCGCAGCTTGTGAGAGATGAAGACCATGCTGGTGCCCCGCGCCACCATGGCGCGCAGCACCTCCAGCAGCGAGTCGGTCTCCTGCGGCGTCAGCACGGCCGTCGGTTCGTCGAGGACGAGCACGCGGGCACCGCGGTAGACCGCCTTGAGGATCTCCACGCGCTGCTGTTGGCCCACCGACAGCTGCGCCACCTTCGCCCTGGGATCGACCTCAAGCCCGTACCGGTGGGACAGCTCCGCCAACTCGCGGGCCACCCCGCGGATGTCGGAGAAAATCCGGCGGCTCGGCAGACCGAGGCAGACGTTCTCGGCGACCGTCATCGACGGGACCAGCATGAAATGCTGGTGGACCATGCCGATGCCGGCCGCCGTGGCATCCGCTACGGATCGCAGCCGCACCGGCCGGCCGCCGATGGTCAGCTGTCCGCTGTCGGGCCGGATGAGGCCGGCGAGGACGCGCATGAGCGTCGTCTTGCCGGCCCCGTTCTCGCCGAGCAGCGCGTGCACCTCGCCGGCCCGCAGGTCCAGGCTGACCGCGTCGTTGGCCACGACGGCGCCGAATCGTACGGTGATGTCCCGCAACTGGACCGCCGCGGAGGCCGTGGCCGAGGTTCTCACCGGCCCGCCTAAGAGACCGTCGTGGTGTCGTGCGGGACGGTGAAGGCGCCCGACTTGATGTCGGCCATCTTCTGGGTGACCTTGGCCTGCACGTCGGCCGGAACCCGGCTCTGCAGCCCGTGGAAGGGGGCGAGCCCGATGGACCCCTGGGCGATCCCGAAGCTGTAGGCCTTGTTGGTCCACGTACCGGCCTTGACCGCCGCCGCGATGTCGCGGACGAGGGGCTTGAGGTCCCACGTCACGCTCGTCAGGACGTTACGCGGGCCGAGGAAGTTCTGGTCGGTGAGGGCGCCGATGGCCAGGGCCTTGCCGGCGATCGCGCCGTCGATGGTGCCGACGGTCTGGGCGCTGAGGACCTGGGCGCCCTCCTGGATCTGGGCGATCGCCGCCTCCTTGCCCTTCGGCGGGTCGTAGAAGCTGCCGATGAACGAGTGCAGCACCTTGACGTTCGGATTGATCACCTTCGCGCCGGCCTCGTACGCGTGCAGGTTGGCCAGCAGGTTCGGCACAGGCATCCCGCTCACCCAGCCGATCGTGCCGGAGGTGGTGGCGCCGGCGGCGAGCATGCCGGCCAGGTACGCGCCCTGGTAGTCGGGGTTGTCGTAGGTGCCGACGTTGGGGGCGTTGCCGGTCGCCGTACCGGCCATGAAGACCGTCTTCGGGAAGTCCTTCGCGACGGCCAGGGTGGCGTCGCCGAAGGAGAAGCTGTGCGCGAAGATCAGGTTGTAGCCCTGCTGGGCGAAGTCGCGGATGGTCCGCTGGGCGTTCGCGTCGCTGACGTTCTCCGCATACGCGAACTGCACGCCGAGTTCCCCGGCAACCGCCTTTGCCCCGTCGTAACCCACCTGGTTGAAGTCGTGGTCGGTGATCGGGCCGGGCAGCACGATGGCGATTTTGAGGGTGTCGACCGGCCCGATGACGGCCGATGAGGCGGACGGCGTGGCGGCCGTCGAGACGGCGTTGTTGGCACATCCGGTGGTCGATGACAACGCGGCGAGGGCCGCCGCGGCCAGCGCGGTACGACGCTTCATGCGAAGCTCCAAGTTTCAGGGGATACGCCACGCCGCGGCCTGCGGCTACCTGCGGCGGTTGAGGCATGAGTCAAGCACCGGGCCAAGCGGCGCGCATTGGGCGGACCGACGAAAGCGGCGGCTCAATCGGGACGGCCGGCTGGAGGATCATCCAGGCAGATGAGCGGCTTGTTTCGGGGCGTCATGGCCGCGAAACGATCTCGTCGGTTCCTCCAAGCCCCGCCCGGCTGGGGGCGGGAAAGCTTGGGTGTTTCGCCGAAGCGGGCCGGCCCGGAGTCCGATTTTCTGTTTCCGACGGGCCCATTTCCCGACCCGTCCGCTGCGCCGCGGAAGAAGGATGGAATTGCTGCCCACCGCCGAGCTCCACGTCCATATCGAAGGCACTCTCGAACCGGAGATGCTGGTGCGGATGGCCGCCCGCAACGGGATCGCGTTGCCGACGACCGATATCGACGCTATCCGGGCGCGCTACCGCTTCGAAGATCTCCAGTCTTTTCTGGACCTGCACTACGCGAACCTCCAGGTGCTCCGTACCGAGCAGGATTTCTACGACCTCGCCTCGGCGTACCTGCGGCGGGCCGCCGGCGACGGGGTCAAGCGCGCGGAGATCTTCTTCGACCCGCAGGGCCATCTGGCCCGCGGCGTGCCGTTGGCGGCGATCCTCGACGGGCTCGGCGCCGCCCTCGCCGAGAGCCCGTCGCTCGGCGTCTCCGCCGACCTGATCCTGTGCTTCCTGCGTGACCTGGGGCCCGAGGCGGCGCAGGAGACGCTCCGTGCGGCGCTGCCGTTCCGGGACCGGTTCATCGGCGTCGGCCTGGACTCCACCGAGGTCGGTTACCCGCCGTCACTGTTTCGTGAGGTGTACGCCATGGCTGCCGCGGAAGGCCTGCACCGGGTGGCCCACGCCGGCGAAGAGGGCGGACCGGACTACGTGTGGGAGGCGCTGGACGTGCTTGGCGTCGAGCGCGTGGACCACGGCATCCGCGCGATGGAGGATCCCCGGCTGGTACGCCGGCTGCGTGACGAACGTATCCCGCTGACCGTCTGTCCACTGTCGAACGTCTGCCTGCGTACGGTGGACAGACTGGCTGACCATGTCCTGCCGGCCATGCTCGACGAGGGCCTGGTGGCGACGGTGAACAGCGACGACCCGGCGTACTTCGGCGGCTACGTCGGGGCTAACTACGCGGCGCTGCGTACCGAACTCGGGCTCGACGAGTCGCAGGTCGTCACGCTCGCCCTGAACTCGTTCGACGCCTGTTTCGCCGACGACGCGGCCAAGGCCGCGTGGAAGTCCGAGGTGCACGCCGCCACCACGCTGCCCTCGGCGACGGAGCCGGCACGATGAGCGCCGTCGCGTCGCTGGCCGGCATCCGCGTCTGGGACGGCGACCGCGACCTCGGGCCCGCCGACCTGTCCTGGATCCCGGACCGGATCGAAGGTGTCACACCGGCGGTAGACGAGCACCGGCCGGAGCTGTGCGTCATCCCGGGTCTGGTGGACGCCCATGTCCACCTGCTCGGACATGCGGGCGCGTGCGACGCCGACGACCGCCACGACACGCTGATCTGGCCCCTGGTCACCACGCGGGAGGAGCAGGTGCTGCACGCGGCCGCGAACGCGCAACGGGCGATGCGGCACGGCGTGACCACGCTGCGCGACCTCGCCGCGGACGAGGCGCAGGTCGCCCTGCATCGGGTGTTCGACAAGGGCATCCTGCCGGGACCGCGGGTGCTTGCCAGCGGGCCGGTGAGCATGACGGCGGGCCACGGCGATCTCTTCGTCCCGCCGGCACATCCGCTGCGCAAACCCACGGCCGACGGCGCCGACGAGTGCCGCAAGCTGGTACGGGCCTGGGCCCGGTCGGGGATGACGGGGATCAAGCTCTATGTGAGTGGCGGCGTCCTCTCGGCCGGGGACAAGGCGGCTTGGCGCAACTACACCCGGGAGGAGGTCCGCGCCACGGTCGACGAGGCCCACGCTCTCGGCATGCTGGTCGCGGCCCACGCGCACACCGAAGCCGGCATCCAGGCGGCCATCGACGAGGGCGTCGACTCGATCGAACACGCCACCGAACTGACGGTGGAGCAGATGGGCATGCTCGCGGCCCGGGGGATACCGGTCAGCCCGACGTTGATCATCATGGACATGCTCGTCGGCGGCCGAGGAGTCGGCTCCGGCGAGGCCCGGGAGAAGGCGGCCGAGCTGATCGCCGGGCGCGACGAGCGGTTTCGCGCCGCGGCTCGCTCGGGCGTACGGTTCGTCCTCGGCACGGACGCCAGCGGTTACTTCGTACCGTTCGGCGGTCAACTGGACGAGGTGCGGCGGATGACCGAAGTGCTGGGGATCGATCCGCGGGCCGCCTTGCGGGCGTCGACGTCGCTGTCGGCGGCGGCGGTGGGGCTCGGCGAGCGGGTGGGCCGCATCAAACCCGGATTCGGCGCCGACTTCGTGGTGATGCGGGGCCGGCCCTGGGAGCGCGCCGCCGACCTGTCCACCGGCAACATCGTGGCGGTCGTGTGCCGCGGCCGGCTGGTCGCCGGCGAGCTGCCCACCTCCTGATCGACCGCGCCTCGGCGGCCCGCCGGTTCAGGGCGTGTCGCCGGTGGCCGGGTCGTCGAGACAGGTGAGTGCGAGGTACAGGTCGACGCGGTCGTGCATGGACGACATGCTGCGGCCGGTAAGCTCCTCGATCCGCTGCACCCGGTAGCGCAGGGTGTTGACATGGATGTGCAGTTCCTCCGCGGAACGCTGCCACGACCCGCACGCCTCGAGAAAGGAGGCAAGGGTCTTGAGCAGGTCGGATCCGTGCAGCGCGTCGTAGTCGACGAGCGGCCTGAGCAACTGCCGGCGAAACGAGCGCCGCAGCCGCCCGGGCAGCGCGGCGAGCAACGACTCGTGCGACTCGATCTTCGAGCCGTGCACGGCGACCACGGTTCCGGGCCGGCCCTCCGTCGAGCGCAGCCGCTCCCTCGCCATGTCCAGCGAGAGCGGCAGCTGGCTGACCATGGTCGCGGCCTCGCTGAGCCCGGCCTGGAGTTTGCTGCGGCGCAGCAGCGGCGCATAGCGCTCGGCGGCGGTTCCCGCGGCGGCGGCCAGTCTGCCCGGGTGCGCGTCCTCGCCGTTGACCAGCAGGATCACCTCTGTGCCGCGGACGCACGCCAGTAGCCGCCGGTGCGGCCCGGCGAGGACGTTGCCGAGAACGGCGAGGGTGACCTGCTCCGGTATAGCCCTCGATGACATCTGGGCCGCGACGACGACGGTGGGCAGGTGCGGGTCCGCGCCGAGCATGCGCAGGTGGGCCGAGATCTCGCCGGGAGCCGCCGCGCCGCTGCCGAGGATCTCCACCAGAGCTTGGACGCGCTGCTGGTCGGCGACTTGCCGCCGTTCCACACGGTCCAACTCGAGCCCCACGACGCCGAGCAGCGTCTGTACGGCATCGACCGCGCTCGACCCCCAGTCTCCGGAGTCCGTGCGGCACACGAGATAACCCCGCAACCGGCCGTCGACGCAGGGCACCGCCCACACGCGGTGCGCACCGTCGTCCGGCATCGGCAGCCGGTCGTCGACGTGGAGCACGGACGCCCAGATCCCGGCCACGTCGCTCGGGGCGGGCGCCGAGCCCGCCAGGGCCGCTACCTCACCAGTGGGGGTCAACACCCAGCAGGTGACGTCGAACTCCTCGTGGAACACCGCGAGAGCGCCGGACAGCGCGCTGCCCAGGCTGACCGCCTCCACCAGCCGCCGATGGAATTCGGCCGTCCTGCGTACGCTCGCCATCTCGTCGGCGAGCCGGGGTGCCAGCACCGCCTCGCAGATCGGGCCGAACGAGCGGTCCTCGGCCAGCGTCAGCAGCGGCAGGCCGGACCGGTGACACGCGTCGACGAGACCGGCCGGCATCCGGCCCGGCACCGGCAGCGCGGCGAGTCCCGCGACCAGCCCCACGGCTCCGCGCTTCACCAGCGCGTGAACGAAGCGGTCGCTGTCCGGCGAGTCCCGATGCCAGAGGCAGCTGGTGAGCACGAGGTCGCCGGGGGTGAGGTAGCGGCGCGGGTCGGGCAGGTCGGTGACGTACGCGCGCAGGGTCGTCTGCCCGAGTCCTTCGTCGTCGCCCGCCACGACGCGCAGCCCGAGCTCTTGCCGCCCTACCAGGTCTCGCAGCCGCATCCGGTCGCCTTCCGTCCATCATTCCCGGCGGCGCAGGCGGGGCGATTAGCTTCGCAGCCTATGTCAGAAAGGATCAACGTCAGGCTGCTGTGACCGGGTCAACAAGCCGAGCTGTCTATTGCACGGTGGGGCGTCACGTGGCTACAGTCCGCATGCAAGATCAGAACTTGGCTTGCGTGCGGTCCAAGGCCATGCCCGCCAGGGAGGCCGGTTAACGGGGAGTAAGGATCATGGCGCGTCGCGGCGCGGGCTTTTCGCTGTTCCGTTTTGTCCGTGTTCGCGGGGTTGGCCGGGGGAACGCATCATCAAGATCATCTGCACAAGCAGCCGACAACCCGTACCCCCAAGATCACGTGCCCGCTTCTGCCGCCGAGAAGTGCGACACGAGGTCGCAGCCGGTGGGTTCTCGTATAACTGGCCGGATACCGGGTGACTTGGTAGCTGTCATCGATCAATGAGTGGCCGCGGCACGCCGGGAAGGCTCGCTGGCTGGAGATCGTCCCGCGGCCGCTGGCGGCTGGCAGTATCACGGCGATCCACAACGACCCAACGCGAACCATGCCATCAACGCTGATTTGCCAGACGACGCTGGTCGCGTGATGCCTCGCACGATCGGAGGCCACGAAGGCTTTTGCGGTTTGGTGCCATCGATGCCCGTGGGCCGAAGGTGGTGTGGTCCTACGGCGTGGCGGGCGATTCCGTGGCTGATCTTGCGCCGCTCCCGGTGTGAACCGCCCTGGGGTTTCGTGGAGCCTCTACAGAACCCAGGCACTTCAAGGCGTCCTCCGCTGTTGCGTGATCCCAGCCCTTATCCCGCGACCACAGGAAGTTGAAGAGCACGCCGCAGTCTTTTCGGCCTAGTTGCGGCGGGTCTCCCGGGCCGGTCGGGCAACGATGACCGGGTCAAGTACAGCGTGAGCCGCGCGTCGACCCGACGGTCCGGCGATGGCGCTGGTGGCGCAGGCCGCCGATGCCCTGCAGGCCGCGCACGCGAACGGCATCGTGCACCGGAGCGCCCAGGAACACGTCACCCTGGTCGATCTGGCACGCGGCCTCTCGCTCATCGAACGCCGCCCAACCGCTGCGAACAACGCGCCGACGATGCCGATCGATAGCACGTAGTAGGTGGGCCGCCGGGTCAGCAGACCGGCGGCCCCAACCACTTTGGACAGTCCGGCGAAGTCGCCGCCGGCACGGGTTGGTGCTGGTGCTGGGGCAGTAACAGTCATGCGTCAAGCCTGTTGATCTACAGGCTCGGGTGACATCCCCTCAGCACGCCTCTTGGTACGGGGTCAGCCCTACCGTCTTGCCGAGTTTCATTTCAGGGCGAGGTTGAAGTATCCGCCCGCGGAGATGGCGGTGACCCCGGAGGTTGCCACCTCTGGCACCGTGCTCGTTGGCGCATACCTGCTCGCCGCGCACACCATGGACAGCAGCGCCGCCCCGGGTGAGCGTGTACTCCGTCGAGGACCTCAAACCCACCGGTGCCGGGTCGGACGCCCCGCTCGGCTCGGAGTCCAGTCTGCGACTGCCTGACGGCACGGTCCTGACGGCCGAGCGCTACAAGGCACTGGTCGCGGCGACGGAACGTGAGATGCGTGAGGCGTACCAGCGGCGCCGCGCAGCGACGCTCGTCGACGCGCAGCGCAGATTCGCCGCCAACGCCTCGCACGAGCTGCGCACCCCGCTGGCCATCAACCGGACACTGATCGACGTGACGCTCGACGAAGCCGACGTCGCGCCATCCACGGCCACGCTGGGACGCGCCCTCCTGGCCGTCAACGCCCGCCACGAACGGCTCATCGACGCGATGCTGACCCTGGCCACCAGCGAACTGGACGTCACCGAACGCACTCCGGTGGACCTCGCCGACATTGCCGCCTACGTCCTGGCGGAGGCCCGCCCGCAGGCCACCGCGGCCGGCGTACGGGTACGCCTTGACCCGGGTCCGGCTCCCACCGACGGCGACCCGGTGCTGCTTGAACGCCTGGTCAGCAACCTGGTCTCCAACGCGATCCGGCACAATCACCGCGACGGCTGGCTCATCCTCAGCACCGGCATCTGTGCCGGCACCGCGACCCTGGAGGTCATCAACAGCGGATCCCTGGGTACCGGCGGACCAGGCCGACGCGCTGTTCGAACCATTCCGCCGACTGGATGCCGGGCCGCCAACCGACGCGACACCCGGCGAGGCTGGCTTCGGCCTCGGACTGTCCATCGTGCGGGCCGTCACCCTTGCGCACAGCGGCGGGGTAACCCTCCGGCCACGTCCTGGAGGCGGGCTCATCGTCCAGGTCGCGCTACCGGCACACAGCGACTAACGCCACGCCAACATGCGGTGCCGTTCAAACCTGATGAGCGCGAGACCGGAGCACGCCGCCGGCCGCTGCCTCGTCGTCGCAGTGATCCACACCGCAGAGCCGGACGCCGACGTCGACAGCCGCAGCCTGATAGCGGTGCCGCGGCTGCTGGTCACTGAGGACACTGCCATGACGCTCGATGCCCGCATCGCAAGCTGGATCTCGGTGTCCGTGCCGGATCCTGCCGCGCCGTGATCAACGGAGTGTCCGGCGGGTCCTAGCCCAAAGCCTTGCCGCAAGGGCCAAACCTCGGCCCTTCGCGCGTCCAGCAAACTCGGAGAGGTGGGAGGCTTGGTGATAGCGTCCGCGAACATGATCGCTACGGCCAGGTGCGCGTTGGCATGGGCAACCGTCCTCCTGATCGCTGGTTGCAGTTCTCCAGCAACACCCCACGGGCAGGTCACGACTGTGCCGTCGGCGCAGATTCCTAGCTTGCTCGTTCCTCCCGATACCTGCGCACTTGTGCACCTGTTCC
>Ga0307516_10006629_pt1 | contig 13538 bp, 10 predicted proteins | sample 19_EM_MG_FD_203310 | JGI IMG/M metagenome (GOLD analysis project Ga0307516, IMG submission 203310) | Populus trichocarpa ectomycorrhiza microbial communities from riparian zone in the Pacific Northwest, United States - 19_EM | ecosystem: Host-associated > Plants > Roots > Unclassified | place... | reverse complement strand
TCGATGAAGCTGCGCGCCTCCTGCGAGTCGCGCTTCTTGTCGCCGGCGCCCGAATCGACGAACAGGCCGACGGTCGCGGCGACGAGACGGCGCGCCCGTTCCGGATTCGTGCCACGATAGGAGACGTCATAGAGATTGCCGGTACCTGCCGGAGCCACCTTGATGTCGGCCATCAGTCTCGAGACGACACGATCGCGCTCCCCGGCGTCGCCTCGATCGAGTTCGAGCGACGGATCCGCGACCAGCTTTTCGACGTTCGGCCGCGAGATGAGGGTTCGCGCCAGCATGCTGACCTGCTGGTCGATGTCCGGCTGGAACGTCAGGCTCTGCATCAGCGGCTTGAGCACCGTCTGCGTGTTGACGTAGACCCGAGCGGTCGCCTGGTAGCGGTCGTGGAAGAGCGAGATGGCGACGGCCGAACCCAGCCCGACAGTCGCCATCGTCGCCAGCGCAAGCCAGCGGCGCTGCCACGCGACGCGACAGGTCCTGCGGATCGTGACGACCACTGTATTGCTCACCCGTACCCCCTCTTGCTTGCCTGTGTAGCTACCAGGCTCGCTTTCAATTTCTAACAGTCTTGCACGGGCCTCCTCTTGACGGTATCCCCGAAATGGGGGCAACGGCAAAGCTAGGGGGGACAGCGGTTTTTGGGCATTGCGCGGATCACCAGAAACATGCAATCTTCGTTACAAACAAAAACAGAGAGCTGAAAAAAGCTGGGAACGGAAACCATGTCAGGGGCCGCCACATCGATGGTCGATTGCGGAAGCGCCACTGACGGAGGGGTAACGCTATGAGTAACGAAGGCGGTTCCACGCCCGTCATCATCGCGGAGACGGGCGGGGCTAGCGCATTCATCGGCATGTATAAGCCGGTTGAAGATCGCCACCACGCACGCCATCCGGCAGGGAACGGCAAGGCGAAGCCGCGGCGCGGTGGTGCGCGGGCATTGCCCACGCAGCCCCAGGCGCAGTGGCACGACAGTGTCCTGCGATCCGACAATTTTGCCGAAGCCGTGCACCGGGAAACCCGACGCTCGGAGCGCTCCGGTGCGCCGTTGTCGATCGTCCGCTATGCGATCGATGGCGGAGCCGCGGGCGACACGCTGCATTTCGAGCGGCTGTTGGGGATCCTGCAGAGTTCCATGCGTGAGACCGATTTCCTCGGCCACATCAGCTCCGACACGCTCGTCATCCTGTGCCCCGACACCGATGCGGCGGGCGCGCGCGGCCTCGTCGCCAAGCTGGCGCCCGCGGTTGCCGACATGCCCGTGTTGCCGGCGACCGCGACGTTTCCGGAGCATCTGTTCGAGAGCCTGGCGGGCAGCTCGTCGGCTGCCGAGGCGCTCCAGCTGTTCACGGCGCCGGAAGCACCGGTCGACCGGAACGGGGACTACGCGCTCAAGCGTTCGCTCGACGTGGTGGGTGCGCTGCTCGCCCTGCTCCTGTTCGGGCCGGTGATGCTCACCGTCGCGCTGATCGTGCGCCTCACCTCGCGCGGCCCGATCATCTTCCGCCAGAAGCGCCTGGGCAAGGGCGGCGTGCCGTTCACCTTCTACAAGTTCCGCTCGATGGTGGTGAACGTCGACGACAAGATCCACCGCGAATTCGTGGCCAACCTGATCCGCGGAGGCCAGGGTCCCGCACCCACCACGGAAGGCGACGCGGCGACGTACAAGATGAAGGCCGACCCGCGGGTCACGCGGATCGGCAGGCTCATCCGCATGACCAGCATCGACGAATTGCCCCAGTTGTTCAACGTCCTCAAGGGCGACATGAGCATGGTCGGGCCACGGCCGCCCATCCCGTACGAGGCCGCCCACTACGAACCCTGGCACCTGCGTCGGATCCTGATCGCCAAGCCCGGCATCACCGGGCTCTGGCAGGTCGAAGGCCGCAGCCGCGTGACATTCAGCGAGATGGTGCGCATGGACCTGCGCTACATCCGCCAATGTTCGCTGGCGCTGGACCTGAAGATCCTGGCCAAGACCATCGTGGTCGTGTTGCGCTGCAGCGGCGCACGCTGAATCCACGGTCACCCAACCCTGCGACGATGACCCGCTCGAACAAGAACGGAAAGCTTTCCCATGAATATTGACGGAGCCCGAATCCTGGTCACCGGCGGAGCCGGCCTGATCGGATCCACCACGATCGACCTGCTGTTGCGCAACCACGCGCCCGAACGGATCGTGATCCTGGACAACCTCGTCCGCGGCACGCTCGCCAACATCGAACACGCGCTCGACGACCCGCGCATCACCTTCGTGCAAGGCGACATCTGCGATCCCGAGACCGTCAAGCGCGCGATGGGCGGCATGGACGCGGTGATCCACATGGCCGCCCTGCGCATCACGGCCTGCGCCGCGGAGCCCCGCGCCGCGCTGCAGACGATGTGCGACGGCGCCTTCAACGTCGTGGACGCCGCCCAGCGCGCCGGCGTTCGCAAGATCGTCGCCGCCTCGTCGGCATCGATCTACGGCATGGCCGACAGCTTTCCGACGACCGAGGAGCATCACCCGTACAACAACCAGACGTGGTACGGGACCAGCAAGGTCATGCTCGAGGGACTCCTGCGCTCGTACCACTCGATGCACGGCCTGCCCTACGTGGCGCTGCGCTACTTCAACGTCTACGGACCGCGGATGGACCTGCACGGCAAGTACACCGAAGTCCTGATCCGATGGATGGACCGGATCGCCGCCGGCCAGCCGCCGCTGATCCTGGGCGATGGCCGTCAGACGATGGACTTCATCTACATCGACGACATCGCGCGATCGAACGTCCTCGCGCTGGCCTCCGACCTCGAAGACGATGTGTTCAACGTCGCCAGCGGCACCGAGACCAGCCTGAACGACCTGGCTGCGGCCCTGCTGAAGGTGATGGGCTCCGATCTGCAGCCCGAGTACGGCCCGGAGCGCAACGTCAACCCCGTCGCACGCCGGCTGGCCGACATCCGCAAGGCACAGGGCCTGCTCGGCTTCAAGGCGGGCGTGGGCCTCGAGGAAGGCCTTGCCCGCCTCGTCGAGTGGTGGCAACACAGCAAGTCGCTGGCGGTGTCGGCATGATCCCGATCGCCAAGCCCGTCATGGGCGAGCCCGAGGCCGATGCGGCACGCCGGGTGATCCTGAGCGGCTGGATCACGCAGGGGCCGGAGGTCGCGGCGTTCGAAGGCGAGTTCGCGGCATGGGTCGGGGCGCGCCATGCGTGTGCGGTCTCCAACTGCACGACGGCCTTGCACCTTGCCTTGCTGGTGGCAGGCGTCAAGAGCGGCGACGAGGTCGTCACCGTCAGTCATTCCTACATCGCCACCGCCAACAGCATTCGCTATTGCGATGCGACCCCGGTCTTCGTCGACATCGATCCGCTGAGCTTCAACATCGATCCCGCGCAGGTCGAGCGCGCGATCACGCCGCGTACCCGCGCGATCCTCTGCGTCCACCAGATCGGCATGCCTTGCGACCTCGCCGCGCTGGTCGCGATCGGCCGCCGCCATGGCATCCCCGTCATCGAGGACGCTGCCTGCGCGATCGGCAGCGAGGTGAAATGGAATGGCGAGTGGGAGAAGATCGGCAAGCCGCACGCGGACGTCGCCTGCTTCTCGTTCCATCCACGCAAGGTCGTGAGCACGGGCGACGGCGGGATGCTGACGACACCGCACGCCGAGTGGGACGCCCGCTTCCGCCTGTTGCGGCAACATGCCATGAGCATTCCCGACACGGTGCGCCACGGCTCGCCCCAGGTCCTGTTCGAGTCGTATCCGACCGTCGGCTACAACTATCGGATGACCGATATCCAGGCGGCCGTCGGGCGCGAGCAACTCAAGCGCCTGGACGATATCGTGCGCCAGCGGCGGGCCCTGGCCGATCGCTACCGGACCTTGCTGGGCCCGATCGTCGGCCTGCGGATCCCGGACGAGCCGAGCTTCGCCCGCAGCAACTGGCAAAGCTATGCCGTGCGATTGCCCGGCGACGTCGACCAGCGCGCGGTCATGCAGGCAATGCTCGAAATGGGCGTCAGCACCCGGCGCGGGATCATGTGCAGCCACCGCGAGGAGGCCTACCGCGATGCCGCCCTGCCCCATCCGCTGCCCCATTCGGAGCGCGCGCAGGACCACACCATCCTCTTGCCGCTGTATGCGCAGATGACGGCTGCCGAACAGGATCTGGTCGTCGCCGCGCTGGCCGCCGCCTGCGGCTCGCGCGTGCGCGAGCCGGATACCGACCGGGGTAGCGGGATGAACCTCGCAACGACTCAGTCGGCATGACCGCCGAACTCTCCAGCCCGATCACCACGGAGCCTGCCCCGGCGCAAGGTCAAGAGCGCAAGAGCAGCTACCTGGAGATTCTGAAGTCGAGCATGCTGATCGGCGGCTCGACCGCACTCACCCTCGCCATCGGCGTCGTGCGCACCAAGCTCATGGCGGTCGTGCTGGGGCCCGCAGGGTTCGGGTTGATGGGCGTCTACACGTCGATCGTCGACCTCGCGCGCACCTTGGCCGAGATGGGCATCAACAGCAGCGGTGTCCGCCAGATCGCCGAGTCCGTCGGCTCGGGCGACAGCGCGCGCATCGCGCGCACGGTCATCGTGCTGCGCCGCGTCGCATTCGTGCTGGGCCTGATCGGCGCGCTGCTGCTGATCCTGCTGGCATGGCCGATCTCCAACCTGAGCTTCGGCAGCGGCGCGCAGGCCGGATCCGTGGCCTTGCTTTCCGCCGCCGTGTTCCTGCGCCTCGTCTCGGATGGCCAGGGGGCGCTGCTGCAGGGCATGCGTCGCATCGGCGACATGGCCAGGATCGGCGTGATCGGCGCGCTGCTGGGTACGCTCGCGAGCATTCCGCTCGTCTATGCGCTCGGCCAGGACGGCGTGGTGTGGGCCCTGGTGGCCATCGCGGCGGCCTCGGCCTTGGTGTCGTGGTGGTACGTGAGGCAGATATCGCTTCCGGCGGCGGCGCCCACGTTGACGATCACCGAGGTGCGCAAGGAAGTGTCTTCCCTCCTCGGGCTGGGGCTGGCATTCATGGCCAGCAGCTTCCTGATGATGGGGGCCGCCTATGCGGTGCGCATCCTGCTCATTCGCCACGATGGGCTTGCCGCGGCCGGCCTGTACCAGGCGGCCTGGACCATCGGCGGCTTGTACGTCGGCTTCGTGCTGCAAGCGATGGGGACGGATTTCTACCCGCGCCTGGTCGCAGCGTCCAAGGACGACGCCGAATGCTGCCGATTGGTCAACGAACAGGCGCAGGTCAGCCTGCTGCTCGCGGGCTGCGGCGTGATCGCGACGCTCACGTTCGCCCCCTGGGTCTTCAAACTCCTGTACAGCAACGAATTCGCGGCCGGCACCGACGTGCTGCGCTGGATCGTGCTGGGCATGGCGATGCGCGTCGTGACCTGGCCGCTCGGCTACATCCTGGTGGCCAAGGGCGCGCAGACGCTGTTCGTCGCCACCGACACGGCCTGGGCCATCGTGAATGTCGGCCTGACCTGGCTCTGCGTCGACAAGTTCGGGCTCGCCGGCGCCGGCATCGCGTTCTTCGGCGCCTATGTCATCCACCTGTTGATCGTCTACCCCCTCGCGCGTCGCCTTGCCGGCTTTCGCTGGTCGACCACCAACCTGCGCACCGGGATCTTGTTCGTCGCGGCCATCGGCGCGGTCTTCGCGAGCTTCGCGCTGCTCACCCCGTCGACGGCGATGGCTGTGGGGATCGTGGCGACGGGCACGAGCGCGGCCTGGTCGCTGCATGCACTGCGCAAGCTGGTCGCGCCCGCCCGCGTCCCCAAGCGGCTGTCATGGTTGTTGAAGATCGGAAAGGAAACTCGATGAGCACCGTTGACGTGATCGTGCCCTGCTACCGATACGGCCACTACCTGCGCGCCTGTGTCGAGAGCGTCCTGGCCCAGGACGATGTCCAGCTGCGCGTGCTGATCATCGACGACGAGTCGCCTGACAACACCGCGGAAGTTGGCCAGCAGCTCGCCTGCGAGGACCCGCGCGTGACCTTCCGGCGGCACGCGACCAACCAGAAGCACATCGCCACCTACAACGAAGGCATCGAGTGGGTGGAGGCCAAATATTTCCTGCTGCTCTCGGCCGACGACTATCTCCTGCCGGGAGCCCTGGCCCGTGCTGCGGCCCTGATGGACGGCGATGACGGCATCAGCTTCTGCTACGGTGACGCGCTGGAGCTGCACGACGACGGCTCGTTCGTCCAGGCGATCACCGGCCTGTCCGCGCCCGCGACGAACTCGCGCGTGCTCAGCGGCGAGGAATTCATCGAGGTCTGCCGCAGCCACGGGACGACCAATACCGTTCCCACGCCCACGGCGGTCGTGCGAACGCGCCTGCAGAAGAGGCTTGGTGGCTATCGCCCCGAGCTGCCCCACACCGGCGACCTGGAGATCTGGTTGCGACTGGCAGCGCATGGCCGGGTCGGCCTCGTGGCCGCGAACCAGGCTGTCTACCGCCGTCACGGCAACAACATGTCGTTGAGCTACTACGCGGACAATCGGCTGGCCGACCTGCGCCAGCGACTCGCCGCCGTCGACTGGTTCTGCGAAAGCTGTCGATCGGTGCTGGGGGACGTCGCGGCGATCCGACGCAGCCTGGTCCGGCCGCTTGCGCGCGATGCCATCCATGGCGCGAGCGGCGCCTTCAACGACAGGAAACTGGATGTCGTCCAGCGACTCAGCGAGTTTGCCTTGGAGGCCGATGCGGGCGTGAAGTGGACCCTCCCGTGGTTCGTCCTGGCCGGCAAGCGGCGCCTCGGCCATCGCGTGTCGAGCGCCCTGACGCCCACGATGGGCGCATTGCGCCGCACGGCAGCGCGCATGTTCACCTGACGGACGGCACCCATGACATCACTTGTCGCCGCACCGCAGCGTTGCCCGATCGTGCTCGCCTGCGACGAAGGCTACGCCATGCCGCTGGCCACGACCCTGCGTTCCCTGGCCGAGAGCAACCGCGCGCATTGGCCCCTGGATGTGCATGTGCTGACCGACGGCTTCTCCGAGCCGGCCCGCGAGCAGGTCTTGCGCTCGCAACCCGCGGGCGCCATGCAGATCCGCTGGATTCCGGTGGACCTGCAGGGATTCGCGCAATTCGGACTGCTCGACCACGTCTCGCGCATGACCTACGCGCGGCTGCAGATTCCCCAGGTGTTCGGCGAGGACGTCGCCAGGGTGCTCTACCTCGACGCCGACATCCTGGTCCTGGGTGACCTCGGGCCCCTGTGGAAGGCCGAACTCGATGGCGCGCCGATCGGCGCCGTGATCGACCATCACGTGGATTCGGACCTGAAGCTGGGTCGCCATCACCAGACGCGCGGCGTGCCCCGCGTGGCGAACTATTTCAATGCCGGCGTCCTGCTGATGGACCTGGCGGCCTGCCGGCGCCACCGTGTCGCGGAACGCGCGATCGACTACCTGCGCTTTCACAGCGCGTCGCCCTATTCCGACCAGGATGCGCTCAACGTCGCTTGCGACGGCGTGTGGAAGCAGCTCGACCGGGCCTGGAACTTCCAGGACCACCATTGCACCCGCATCGGTCGCCAAGCGGCTTCGCAGCGGCCGGCTATCGTCCACTTCATCACCAGTTCCAAGCCGTGGAAGCCGAGCAGCTCGAGCGTCAATGCCGCCTTCTACGACGGGTTCCGTGACCGCACGCATTTCCGCCGCTCGTTCCAGGAGAAGGTCCGGGCGACGCTGTCCACCTTGTCGTATCGCATCAAGTACCGCGTCCAGCGGATGAACACGCGCAGCCCGGCACGGATGCCGGAACTTCCCGCGCACGAAGGGGAGCAGGCATGACAGAGCTCGTCTCCATCCTCATCCCCGCCTACAACGCCGAGCGCTGGATTGGCGCCACGATCGAGTCCGCGCTGGCGCAGACCTGGCCCGCCAAGGAGATCATCGTCGTCGACGACGGCTCGACCGACCGCACGCTGGCGATCGCGCGCGCCTTCGGCGATCGCGGCGTGCGCGTCGTCCCCCAGGTCAACCGCGGCGCCGCAGCCGCCCGCAATTCGGCGCTGCGCGCCGCGCGGGGTTCGTACATCCAGTTCCTCGATGCCGACGACCTGCTGCATCCGCGCAAGATCGCGGCCCAGTTGCGTGGCGCGGAAGACGGACGGCGATCGCGGGTCCTGCTGACCTGCCGCTGGGGCCGATTCTTCGTGCGTCCCGAGCAGGCGCGCTTCGCGCCCGATGCACTGTGGCAGGACCTGTCGCCAGCGGACTGGCTCTTCACCAAGTTCCACGACAACCGCTTCATGTTCCCCGCCTCCTGGCTGGTGAGCAGGCGCCTGGTCGACGACGCCGGCCCGTGGAACGAAGACCTTTCGCTCGATGACGACGGCGAGTACATGTGCCGCCTCGTCGCGGCCAGCCAGCAAGTCAGGTTCATGCCGGACGCCGAGTGCTACTACCGCATCGGCAATTCCGGGTCGCTGAGCTCGCAGCGATCCGATCGCGCCGTGCGCTCCGGCTTTGCATCGATGCGCCTGTGCATCGAGCGCCTCCTGCTGCTGGAAGACAGCGAGAGAACACGGCACGCCTGCGTGCGGCTTCTCCAGGACAACCTGTCGCACTTCTATCCGGAGAAGGCCGACCTGGTGGATCAGAGCCGCCGCCTCGCAAGAAAGCTTGGCGGCGATCTGACACCCCCAGGCGAGCGATTCCATTTCATGCTCTTTCGAGGCATCTTCGGCTGGCGCACGGCCAAGCTGTTGAGGTCGATGCTGAACGACGCGAAGTTGCGCACAAGAAGATGGGTCGACGGCTTGGGACGCGTCGATGCTCGCACTAACTGAGGGGAAACGAAGATGTTGGAGCCGATTCAACGATTGGACTCATGGCTTGCAAGCAAGGACTACAAGGGCTATGACCCATTCGACGGCCTGAATTCCTGGGTGCGGCCGCTCGCGTTCGGCAGGCTTGGAAAGCAGGTGCTGCAGCAAGGGGTGCGGCGATTCCCGGTCAACTTGCGACCCCTGCTGGGCATTCGGCCCGCTCCGAGTTCGAAAGGCTATGGCTACCTGGCGAGGGGCTATCTCAAGCTGCATCGACACACCGGGGAGCAGGCTTACCTCGACAAGGCGATCACCTGCCTGGAATGGCTGAAGACGAACGCGTCGCGCCAATACGGCGGCATGAGCTGGGGCAACCATTTCGACTACCAGTCCCGCGTGTTCTATCTTCCGAAGGGCACGCCGACGATCGTCTGGGTGGCCCTGATCGGCCAGGCCTTCGTGGATGCCTGGGAGGCGACCGGTCGTACCGACTACCTCGACGTTGCTCGCGAAGCGTGTGTGTTCATCATGACGGGCCTCGAGCGCCGGCCGGACGGCAAGGGTGTCTGCATCAGCTACATCCCCGGGCAATACAAGAGCGTCCACAACGCCAACGTCCTGGGCGCCGCCCTGCTCGCCCGCGTGGCCAGGCACACCGGTGACGGTGCGATGCGGGACGTCGCCCGCGAAGCCATCGACTACACCGTCGGCGCCCAGTTGCCGAGCGGCGCGTGGTGGTACGGCGAGGCCGACAACCTGCACTGGGTCGACAACTTCCACACGGGCTATGTGCTGGATTCGCTGTGGTGCTATTTCGAAGCCACCGGCGACCTCGCCCATCGTGCCGCGTTCGACAAGGGAGCCGATTTCTTCATCGCCAACTTCTTCCTGGAAGACGGCACGCCGAAGTACTACGCGGAAAAGACCTGGCCCATCGACATCCAGTGCGCGTCGCAGGCCATCGAGACATTGACGATGCTGGGCCGGATCCGCAACGACCAGTCGCTGCGCGACCTGGCGCGCAAGGTCGCCGACTGGACCGTGGCGCAAATGCAGGATCGCAGCGGCTACTTCTACTTCCAGCGCATGCCGTTCATGGTCAATCGCACCCCGACTCTCCACTGGGGCCAGGCCACCATGCTGCATGCGCTGGCTACCCTGCTCGCCGACGAGGTCAAACAATGAAGATCAGCATTTTTGGATTGGGCTACGTCGGCGTCGTCTCCGCCGCGTGCCTTGCGCGCGACGGCCACGAGGTTCTCGGCGTCGACACCAACACGACCAAGGTCGCCATGATCAACGACGGACTGAGTCCGATCGTCGAGCCCGGCCTGAACGACCTGATCGCCGAGGGTCGACGGACCCAGCGCCTGGCCGCCACCGCCGATGCTGCCTCCGCCATCGACGGCGCGCAGGTGTCTTTCGTCTGCATCCAGACGCCCAGCGCCACGAACGGCAGCCTCGACTTGCGATTCGTCGTCCGCGTCGCCGAGGAAATCGGAACCGCCTTGCGCGACAAGAGCGAGTTCCACGTCGTCGTGTTCCGAAGCACCATGCTTCCCACGACGATGGAGCGCATGGTGCTGCCGATGCTCGAGGAACGTTCGGGCAAGAAGGCCGGCGTCGACTTCGGCGTCGCGTACCACCCGGAATTCCTGCGGGAAGGCACGGCGATCGCGGACTACAGCCACCCGCCGAGGACCGTCATCGGATCGACCGACGAACGCAGTGCCGAGATCGTCGCGTCGCTCTACGCCGAGCTCAGCGCGCCGCTCGTCAAGTGCAGCGTGCGGACGGCGGAGCTCGTGAAGTACGCGGACAACGCCTTCCATGCGCTGAAGGTCGCCTTCGGCAACGAGATCGGCGCCATCTGCCGCTCCACCGAGATCGACAGCCAGGAACTGATGCGGATCTTCTGCCTGGACACCAAGCTCAACCTCTCGCCCACGTACCTGAAGCCCGGCTACGCGTTCGGCGGCTCGTGCCTGCCCAAGGACCTGCGCGCGCTCACCTACCTGGCCCGGTCGCTGGACATCCAGGCGCCCGTGCTCGAGGCCACGCTCAGCAGCAACGCCGTCCACAAGCAACGCGCGCTCGCGCTGGTGACGGCCCATGGCAAGAAGGCCATCGGGATCCTCGGCCTCAGCTTCAAGGACGGCACCGACGACCTGCGCGAGAGCCCCACGGTCGAATTGGTGGAACAACTCGTGGGCAAGGGCTACAAGGTCAGCATCTACGACCCGAACGTCACCCTGACGCAGCTCATGGGGGAGAACAAGGCCTACATCGATCGAGAGCTGCCGCACATCGCGTCGCTGCTGGTGGACGACCTGGACGTGCTCCTGGCGAATTCGGAGATCGTGGTGGCCGCCACCAAGTCGAAGCAGTACGCCGAGGCGGTCAAGCGCTTGCGTCCCGACCAGACCCTGATCGACCTGGTTCGCCTCTGCGACGACCGCAACGCAATCGGAGACCGCTACCATGCGCTCGTTGGATAGGGTATTGCTGCTTGTCGAGAACAACGCCTATCCGTTCGACGTACGGGTGCGCCGCGAGGCGCAGGCGCTGCGCGACGCGCGCTACCAGGTCACGGTCATCGCGCCGCGCGCGCCCGGGCAGCCCTGGAGCGAGCGGCTGGACGGCATCGACGTCTATCGCTTTCCCGCGCCTCCCGGCGGCGCAGGGGTGCTCAGCTACGCGTTCGAGTTCCTCTACGCCACCTTCGCGATGCTGCTGGTGTCGATCTGGGTCGCCTTGCGCAAGGGCTTCGACGTGGTCCACGCCGCGAACCCGCCGGACACGCTGTTCGTGATCGGCGCGTTCTTCAAGCTCTTCGGCAAGAAGTTCGTCTTCGACCACCACGACCTGTCGCCCGAGACCTACCTCTCGCGCTTCAAGGAGCCGAATCCCAACCTCGTGTACAAGGTCCTGCGCTTCATGGAGCGCTGCACGTACGCCATCGCGGACGTCGTCATCGCGACGAACGAGTCGTACCGACTCGTCGCGCAGACGCGGGGCAAGAAAAGGCCCGAGCAGGTGTTCGTCGTGCGCAACGGCCCGCCGAAGACCTTCCTGCCGCTGGAGCCGGATCCTGCGCTGATGCAACGTGCGAAGCACCTGGTCGGCTACATCGGCACCATGGGGCCGCAGGACGGCGTGGACTACTGGCTGCGTTCGGTTCGCGAGATCGTCGTCACGCTGGGTCGGACCGACTTCCTCACCGTGATCATCGGCAGCGGCGACGCCGCGCCCAGCCTGCATGCCTTGGCCAAGGAACTGGGAATCGAGAAGCACGTGTGGTTCACCGGACGGATTTCCGACATCGACGCGCGCACGTATCTGTCCACCGTCGCCGTGTGCGTGCAGCCCGACCCGCTGAGCCCCCTCAACGACAAGTCGACCATGAACAAGGTGATGGAGTACATGGCGCTCGGCAAGCCGCTGGTCGCATTCGATCTCGTCGAGACGAGGTACTCCGCCGGCGATGCGGCACTGTTCGCCAAGTGCAACGACGAGCTCGACTTCGCCAACCAGGTCTGCTGGCTGCTCGATCGGCCCGACGAAGTCGCGCGGCGGGGCGAACTGGGTCGCGCGCGGGCGCGGGAGATCGGGTGGGAGAACTCGGTTCCCGAGTTGCTGCGCGCCTATTCAGAAGGCCTGGGCGCGAGTCCGCGCAGCCGGACGGAATCCGCCGGCAATGCGGTCGACCGCCCCAGCGAAGGCTGAGGACGTGCGATGAGCGCCTCCAGCACCTTCATGCCGCCCACCGGGTACTCCGTCGAAATCGACACTGTCGACAAGGACGGATGGCATGACATGCTCGATCGGTTCGCGGACGCGAACATCTATCAGACCTGGTCCTACGAGGCCGCGCGGGGCAGCGAGAAGAACACGAGCCACCTGCTGCTGCAGAGAAACGGCGAGACGGTCGCCGCCGCACAGGTGAAGGTCGTCAAGCTGCCGTTCCTGAAGGTCGGCGTGGCGTATGTGCGGTGGGGGCCGATGTGGAGGCTGCGCGGGCAAGAGCCCGATCCGGAAATCCTGTCGGCCGCGCTCGACGAGATTCGGCGCGAGTACGCGGTGCGGCGCGGCCTGACGGTGCGCATCCTTCCCTATTTCCTCAGCGACGAGCGCGACATGTTCCACCCCTTGCTCGATGCAGGCCGCTTCGCCCGCTTGAGTGCCGAAGCGCCGCAACGCACGCTGCTGATGTCGCTCGACCACTCCTTGCCGGAGCTGCGCGCGCGCCTCGACCAGAAATGGCGCAACTGCCTGAACCGGGCGGAGAAGAACGAGCTCCTGGTCGAGGAAGGAACGAGCGACGACTTGTTCGAACGTTTCATCGGCATCCATGCGCAGATGCACGCGCGCAAGGGTTTCGTGGCCGGCTCGGATATCAACGAGTTCCGCGCGATCCAGCGCGACCTGCCGGAGCGCCACAAGATGCGATTGTTTCTCGCATCGTCGCGCGGCCAGTTGGCGGCCGGCGCCGTCTGCAGCCAGATCGGCGACTTCGGCGTCTACCTGCACGGCGCGACGAGTGACGCCGGCATGTCCACGAACGCGTCCTACCTGCTGCAGTGGCGCGCGCTCGCCTGGCTCAAGGACAACGGCGCCGCGAGCTACAACTTGCACGGAATCAATCCTGCCACCAATCCCGGCACCTACCGATTCAAGGCCGGCCTGTGCGGGCGCAGCGGGCGAGACCTCCACTATCTCGGCACCTATCAATGCAACGGTCCGGCGAGCAGCCATGC
>Ga0307516_10006628_pt1 | contig 13538 bp, 13 predicted proteins | sample 19_EM_MG_FD_203310 | JGI IMG/M metagenome (GOLD analysis project Ga0307516, IMG submission 203310) | Populus trichocarpa ectomycorrhiza microbial communities from riparian zone in the Pacific Northwest, United States - 19_EM | ecosystem: Host-associated > Plants > Roots > Unclassified | place... | reverse complement strand
CTGTGTTTAATTGAACTTTAGATCTGGAGATGAGCTTCTGAAGCAGTGCCACTGATGGGAGTGGCTGGGGGATAATAAGAGAATTGATCTGACCAGAAGAGCAGTGTCAGGGGGCCTTGAATGTTTAGAAGAGTAACAGTTGGTCACAGAGTGTCACAAAACCTTTGGATTGAGCGTCTGTAGGACAAAAACGCGAAATTTGGTGCTCTCAAAGAGCAGTCTTCCCTTGAGCAGTAAGGGGAAGGTTCTGTACTCTATAAGGGCCCCTAAGAAGAGTTCTAGAGCACTGTTTCATCCATGTTTGTTGTGGGATAGCAGGGAAGTGAAATGTGAGTAGCGGATTTGATGTGTCCAGGGAAATGAGATGAATGATGAAGGGAGATGGATGTGACGGGACTCTGGGATGAAAGGACCATATGCAGAGGACTCAGGAGAAACAGAGATGACCAGGTATGAATTTTCAAGTCTAACGATAGACTTGAGGTGACCAAAGTACGTGCATGACACAGGACTGATGAGGAGAACGCGCTGACCTAGAATGAGAGGGACTGAGGGAGCAGGCTGGGAAGATATGTGCCAGAAAGTGCACAGGAGCTCAGGGAGAGGCTGTCCCAAGAGTAGGACATAGTCAAGGTCTGCTGCAATAGCAGAGAAACATTCCAGAGAAAATGCAGACTCCATAGTGACTGACGAAGCAGGTGTCTGGATTGCAGGTATAATATCTCCGTGGGAAATAATCAGATTTACATCAGAACTTGACAGGCAGATAGACCACTGTCTAGGCTCCATGATGGTATACTCATGTGCTTGGTAGCTTCAAAAACGACAGAGCTATTCAAAATATTGGAATGCCAGCACTGGGCACCTAAATTTGACATTTGAGCGCTAAAAATGATTCTTCATTTTCTCCTTTGTTTCTCAATCATTTCTTCTGCTTCTTTGGTTGTTCTGGTATAGGAGTTGGACTGCAGAAGCTTGCATTCCTCTCTCATACTGAAATAGTCATTAATCTTTTGGATTCTTCTGCTTCTTGGCGGTTCTCGTGCAAGGGATAACTGCTAGACGTCAGCAGTCATCTCTTGCTCCAGGATAGTCATTCTTGTGCGATAGATGGCTACAATGAGCTTGTATTCATCCTTTGCATAAGGATAAACTTGACTTTGCATGATATGGATAGTGAGGGCTGTCTGTATCCCTCAAGTCGGGACAATCTTTCAACAGATCTTGGGTGTGTTCTTCGCATTAGTTTCATCAGCTAACTTTCTCCATGTCCACAGTACCAAACACACTTGGTGCATGACACCGGAGTTGGGCTATGTTGCAGACAAGGCTAATGGAGTGGCTGGACTGAAACCGGAGTAGCAACTAGTGGTATGTACAGGTCTGACATGGTGGAGCTAGGCCACAGATCTGTTTGCAGGAAGATAGGGTTTAGTCCTGAGGCGGAGATGGACGTAGTGACCAGAGTTGAGCTGGAGTACAGCTATGGGGCTGGAGATGGCCAGACTAGATCTGGAGTTGTGTCTATGCCTAAGGAGAGGTCAGGTGGGCCAAGGTTAAACCAGAATTGCAACTGGGAAAAGTATGGATATGACAATAGCTTTTCAGTGTGTTTTCCAACACTGATTGTGAGCAATACATAATGTGTGATGGGGATGGGTTTCACTAGCTTAGATAACTGCAAAGACCTGTCAAAAGCCCAGCTCTTGTTAACAAAACAGCCAGTAGCACCACTGTCTAGCAGGGCATCTACCTCAATAGTATTAAGGGGCCCATAGATGCAGACTGGTACCATCACTTCACATTTCATTATGAAGGACCTTTGTAAGTCCATGAAAACTTCTGAGTTGCCAGCAGGACTTTTCAGTTCCTTGGATGCCAAAGAAGGAGAAATAACTTTTTTTATTTAATCAGGAATTAAGCACACTCAGTTTTACATCCAGCACTGAGCCCTTTGCAGGGACCCCCTTAGATGGTACATTAAATACAGCAGATGAGTCACAGTCCATACTATCAACAGACAAGACAGAGTACTTGTTCAAAGAAACAGAGGCAGGAGAACCTGTAGCAAACACTTTTTTGTGGGTTTTACAGTTTTTGTTAGTTTTTGTGATTTCCACCTCTTCTTATGACTCTATTACTTACTTTCATGGTCTACCCTACTTACTACCAACTTGTTTTACATAGCTTCATAGCTGCATTGTAGCGCTAGATGCACCCTTGACTTGTTTCCTTCACTTGTTGTTTACATTTGTTTACCCAGAAGTGCACATACCCTGTAGAGTCCAGTGTTTCTCCTCTTCAGTTACTCACACCGGACTCTAGGTGCTGTATACCTCTCCACAACTGTTTATATCATCAGTTACTCACACTGGACTCTAGTCTGGACCTTATCTGAGCAGCTCAGCAGCACTTTGTGTGCTTCCAGCAAGTTTTGGCTTGAACATTATTCTCTTGTACCTGGTTTATTTTCCTGTCTGCTTCTGCTCCATCCCTTGTCTCAACATTAAGGTGTTTACTTGCCACCATATATACTCACCTTAGTTCTCATTACTATATAAACTACCAAACTCTGGCCTAGTAGTCCTTAGATCAAATCTCAACTAAGATACTCCTCAGTCTATACTACTCCATGCTCTCCTAATCTCATCCTGTTCTCCTGAACTCCAGCCAACTCTGGCCTCCATCCTATCTCGTCCCCTTGGTCCTATGTCCACTCCTAGCAAGTCTCCTACTCACACAAGGGCAAAAACCACCTCTGTCCCAGACTCAATGCTAGACCTCTTAGGACTTATCCCACCTCTGGGATGTCCTTTGCTCTGGACAAGCTGCACTCAACTCCAGACTACTTTCCCATAGTCCGGCCTTACTCTGCAAAACCCAGACTTACTCCCAGTGCTCCTCTAGTGCCCGGACTTTGTTCGTATGACCCAGACTTGACTCTCTGCACTAACTAGCACCTACTAGTGTCTGGACTTACCTCCTCATTAGTCCTCTGCACCCCTGGACCTCCTAGTAAGATCGTCGAGGAGAACCGATCTTGACACATCAGGTACAACCCTGGGCTGGTGTATAGTAGATAAAGAGACAGTGCTAAAAACTTCCAAACCAAAATAGGCTACAGGGAACGGCACTAAAAGGCTGGCTGTGCACAAAATGCAAGGTGTGAAAGGGAAGCTCTTTAACCCTGAAGTCTGGGTATAGTTTCCTTATAAGGCTAGGAGAGCATGTAGTAGAGCAAAGTAGATGGTTTAGATTCAAGCTCAGGTGAGACAACTCTAGGCACAAGCACCAAGGACCTTACTACATGTGAGGCTCTGAGAGGGATAGGATGTAAGTGGGCAAAGACCCAAGATGAGCTCAAATGGAGAGCCTCTGCCTGCTGGATTGCACAATATATATACTACTCTATATGAGGGCTATGCAAGGCTACCCATGAGGCTACTTACTGTGCAATGCTATGCTAATGATGCCATAGTGGAGCTAAGGCTATGCAGATGACACCAAGATAGGCAGCATGTACAGCATGAGGTGTAGGTCAAGACTATGATAGATAAGATATGGCTGTACACTATGATAAGATAAGATAAAAAGTCGGACTGTTACAGTCTTATCAAGTCATTTTCATTGTCCTCCATATATATGCAGATAGGCTTAGCATATATAGGTGCTCTCAGGTCCATCCATTTTGTCAATGCACAACTTGTACTATTGGCAGGTATGTCTGGTCATTTCAGGCCTGCTGGGCATGTACTGATGCATTCCTGCATTTGCTCAAGCTCTTCGCCTTCAAGCTTAATAACCTCATCATCTAAATCTGAGTCCATACTTGGTTTGTACTCACTCTCAGTATGACTGTGGTTGACACCACCTGTATATCCATAGTTGACATTGTTATCAATTATATTTGATGCTAGTTCTGAATCAGAGACTGTGGCTGCAAAGGTGCCAGGAAGAGCATGATAAGCAGCCAACTGAGCCAGGTGGGCAGCTTGTGCATGAGCTGCAGCAGCTTTTTGCATTTTTCATGCCATGGTAGAGCTCAAACCAGTGTCAAGTCCAGGTCTACTCCAGTAGGGGGTCCAGTCAAGTCCAGACAAAGATGGACAAAGGAGGAGGGCAGAGGGCTGAACAAGAGGTTAGTCTGGCTGGAGTTGGAGACCACTTGGATTCAATGACTAAGGACAATGAGCATTGATCCCTTGCATAGGTTCCGGTCAAGAGGAGGAGACAGACAAGAGCAGGAGTAGTGACTTATGTTGATTTCAGACTGAGGTGTACAAGATAAACTAGAGGGTACTTATACTAAGTAGAAACTAGGGTCAAGTACATATGGTGACAAGTAAACAACCTAATAGCAGACAAGGGATGACTGGAGTAAGGACTAGGTCAGGTCCAGTGAAAATAAACCAGATCCAGTGAAAATGATACAAGGTATGAGACATATCAAGTTCACAGAGAACTCACATCAAGGCAGGGTGTAATAAGGGACAAATAGAGCATAGTCCAAGGGTCATACTTAACAGAAGGTTATCTGTGTGACCATGACCAGAGTAAAGACAAACAACCAGAGTTGGGCTATAGGGCTGCAATGTGACCAGAGTAATTGAATAAGATCCAGAGTTGGACATGGTCATAACAACCAGCTGTCAATGTTAAATTCCATATACTTCTTAGTGTGTATGGACTTCAGCCTATGCTTATTGCAGTCATTACATATATTAGACTAGGGTTAGGGTTAGCAGATTCTTACACCCCCAATTTGACACTTGCACCAAAGTAGCAGTGACTAAGTGAACCACACCATAGGTCCTAAATGCTCAGTGGATATATTTTTAGGCCATGTAGAGCTTGCTGTTCTATATGGTTGCTGTGCTCCTGGCCCTAATCTCATTGACTATGTCAATGGTGTTATTTTCCAGGCAGTTGAAGACCACTGTAATTAATTGCCTTGTGAGTATAATATGTGTATGTATGGAATATTCTAGACCTTTATGTTACATAGCCCAGTCATGCTGGAACCCTTATGCAGTATGGCTGGAATGCAGGTCCCTACCATGCATGCATCTTTGGACTTGTTAGAAACATCAAGAAAAAGTTGACTGGTGAGGATCATGAGGAGTGTAACAGAATATTTTAGGTGTTTTTTCTTTAACTTGGAATCTTACTGCTGCTTTACATGAAGAAGTCATTGAGCCCACATGGGCTGCTATTGCTGCAGCCAAACTCCCAGTAATGACATCTCAGGGGGATATTAAGGGTTAGTTGCCTCTGTTATATATCTCACTGTTGTTTGTGCTGATTTTATGCAGACTCTGGATGTCAACTGGACCTTCCTGAGGGTTTTTTTTAAACTTTCATACTGCAGATTGTTCCCCTGCTGAGGTCTACATGACCCAGAACTATGTCTTGTATGTGCTATTTTGCTATGATACCCATGATGGTGCTGATGGTGATCTAGTACTATTTACACTGACAGACTTTATGTACCTTACACCTTGAATTTGGTGACAATGCATGAAGTGGAAAATAAAGAGGTAAAAAAAGCCACATGACTGGAGGGAATCATGTGGATATTTCACTTAATTGCTCCCTCAATCACCAGATCTTCCACACCTAAAGTTCCAGTTGCCACAATCTGTTCCAGGAACTTCGCCTTGCACTGTGGATTGAGTCCCCGAGGGTCTGGAAGCCCAGTAACATAGTCAAAGACAGCAGAAAGATGAAGTGGATTGGTGGGATGCAGAACTCAGTAAGCAACCTTGTTTCATCACACTTGTGCCCATACATCTTTGCAGATGCTATGCTTGGTAGAAGAGCATTCCAATGATGGCATCAGGGATAATCCAGGAGGCACCACCCCTATACTCCTGCATTCTATTTCAACCCTCTCATGAGCCTGTGCAATAATTGTGTACACTCATAGGTCAAGACACTTGGTATCAGAAGCAGCAATATCATCCAGTGGAGTATTGATGAACTGCTGTGTTGCAGGAGCAATCCATTGTGGAATGCCATACATTTGTGCCAGCTGTAGCCTTTGTGCAGGGCTTAGATTCAGCTTTTCAAACCTATTGATCACCCAGGTGATGCATGTACGATGGGTCAGCAGATCAAAAGAGGCAAATGATCTGCCCAGAAGTAGCATGTGATTCATGTACCATTAGGAACATGGTGTGCACAGGGGTTGCTACGATGAGGTGTACAAGATGTATAATTAAGTGGAAGGAATGTTCAAACCTGGTCACTGGTAAAGCACAATTGATTGGGCCACCAGCAAAAGATGACTACAAGGTCAGCTTCAAGCTCTTCCTTGGGTGCATTTTCTGAATACATCATAGGGTGAGAGTAGGTCAGAATGGATGGATGCACCTGGCAAGGAACCAGAGATCATACCAGTGCCCACCATTATTTCTTCATCTTTACTACCATGCTTATGGCCAGGGAACTCACCATCTCAGCCTCTGGATTTCTTTCTCACCACTAGGGTGATGTTGATGCCACATTCCCCCCCTCTCATTGCAGACCATTCTCAACTAAAACAGTACCAATCAACAAGCTCATTCTTTCATCCTCAAGCCACTGATACTCTTGTGCCACCCCCTAATACATCCAATCCTGGTTCTGATGATGGTGATGACAGTGATGTTCAATCCTTTCATGACTGGTTGAATGCCCTTGCAGGCTTTCAGTTAGGTCTTATGCACACACAGTTTGAGGGGCAGAAAATGATCTTAAACATACAGAGATAGCTTGATAAGTTTTCTATGAAGTGGAAGGAATGACAATGCATTTTACCATAATTTCCAGAACCACATACTTATCACATAGGAATTAGTCTTATTTTTCTTTGTACTTTCCTATGTCAGACAGTGAGATGTGAATTGAAAATGAATATGGAAACTACAGGGGTCATGTGTGCACACATACAAGCTACATGGCAGATTATGGCCAAGAGAATGGAAGGGACACCTAATCAAATAATCCACAAAGGAGCACTTGTGCCTATTGTCAGAGATTGAAGAGAAAAGACTCTGGGCATGAATATTTCAGCTGTACAAACAAAGCAAACAAGGAAAAACAGTATAACACAAAAGTCACAAACACTTGATCAACCTTGAAGGAAACAGCTGAAGTAATCACTGAAAAAGCATCACATAACACAATAAGAGGTGCATGAACACCCAATATCAACAACAGGCTATCAAGGATGACTGCCAATCAGATTCATGTCACTCTTCTACTGCAGTGACTGCACAATATTGGCCAAATGCAACAGAGTTGCCTACAATGCCTGCCAGATGGCCTTCCAGGACAGCCATTGATGAGCATGCTGAAATGCACTTCTATACCGGGTTAACATATCAGGTTTGTTATTACCATAGAAGTGAAGTCACTGTTAGTTCATAGGTGCCTTAGATCCCTGTCTCAGGATCTGGTCTTGTAATAAACAAATTTCTACTCTTTTCTTCCATTGTTTCTCCTCAACTATATGTTGATATTGAGTGTTTGTGCACTCTTGTGGTGTTATGTGGCACATTTGCGGTGATTACTTCAGCTGTTTCCTTTCCAGGTTGATCAGGTAATTTGTGGCTTTTGTATTACATTGTTTTTCTGTGTTTGCTTTGTTTGTATACTTAAAATTTTCGTGCCCAGAGTCTCTTCTCTTCAGTCTCTGACACTGGGCACAAGGTCTGTACTCTGTAGCTTCTCCTCATAATTTAGTCTCTGACACTGGGCACAAGAGTGCTCTTTTGTGGTTTATCTTAACACTATAAGTCCAGAGTATGGCTGAATCACCAGGATAATAGATGAAGTTCTTGACACTAAAGGCCATTCCCCTACAAGGTCATGCAGGAATTTCAGGCTTGCAAGGCGAGTGTAATGTTTGCTTCATATCATGCAACTGACCTTGTCATATCAATTTATCTGAATTGGAAGCTGCTCAGGTGTTGAAAGTCCAGGTACCTCAAGCAGATTTCCTCTTTGACACAGATGCCTTTGTTGGGACCTGAGATGACCCTAGGCAAAAGCACCAAGGACCCTACTACACAAGAAACTTTAAGGAGGATAGGATATGAGTACTAGGGCAAAGACCCAAGATGAGCTCAAATGAAGGGTCTCTGGGTGCTGGATTACATTGTATATATACTATTCTACATGAGGGCTATGCAAGGCTACCCATGAGGCTATGTACTGTGCAATGCTATGCTAATGATGCCATAGTGGAGCCAAGGCTATGCAGATGACATCAAAGGAGGCAGTGTGTACAGCATAAGGCATAGGTCTAGACTAGGGAAGATAAGGTATGGCTGTACACTACAATAAGATAAGATGCTATTAGATAAGATAAAAAGTTGATCTGTTACACTACTCACCCCTCAGGTGCAGGATTCCAGACTGCAGAACTGGGGGTTGCAAACCATAAGGTTTTTGGGAACTAAAGTCCACTGGTGTTATGACCATGTCCAACTCTGGGCCTTATCCAATTACTCTGGTCACATTGCAGCCCTATAGCTCAACTCTGGTTACTCTCAGCTACTCCAGCCATGGTCACACAGTGTCTACTTCCGTTAAGTATGACCCTTGGTCTATTCCCTATTCAGTCCTTACTTCACCTTGCCATCTACCCGGACTTGATGTGAGTTCTCCATGAACTTGTTATATCCTATACCTTGTATCATTTTCACCAGACCTGACTTTATTTTCATTGGACCTTACTTAGTCTCTTCTCCGGTTATCCCTTGTCCACCTTTTAGGCTGTTTACTTGTCACCATAAATACTTGACCCCAGTTCTTACTTAGTATAAGTACTTTGTAGTTTATTCTGTATACTTCAGTCTGAAATCAACATAAGTCACTACTCCTTGTCCATCTCCATCTCTGTCTCCATCTCCTCCTCTTGACTGGAACCTATGCAAGGGATCAACACTTGTTATCCTTAGTCATTGAATCCAAGTGGTCACCAACTCCAGCCAGACTAACCTCTTGTCCAGCCCTCTGCCCTCTTCCCTTGTCTGTCTTCGTCCAAACTTGACTGGACCACCTACCAGAGTAGACCTGCACTTGACAACTTGGGTCATATAAAGTTTCCAAGGAGCTGAGGGATTGTCCTTGTAGAAGCACTCAACTTTTAAAGGAGCATTGTAATGAACTTTAACTTTTTATCTCATCTAATCTACTGCATGGCTGTTTATGATATCATAGCATAGCTTTAGCTCCACAGTGATGTCATAGACCTGCCCTTAAGTACATGCTGTAGCCTTGAGGCCTGTAGTATATATACTGCTCAATGCAGCACCCAGAGGCTCTCCATTCAAGCTCTCTTAGGGTTTTTGCTCTAAACTCAAGTCCTCTTCTCCTTCTCTCTCAGAGTGCTAGTGGTTTCCTTTGGACTTGTCCCAGGGTTGTCTCAAGCATTCTTCAAGTTAGAGGATGGTTCCCAGGTTCTCTCATGTTCTTCATATCCTTTTCAGTGCATTAGGTACTGGAGTTGCCTTTTATAAATATGGGAAGCTACAATATAGTCCACTTTGTACTCTTCATCAAGTTCTTCTGAAACATGTATTGGACTAGGCCGAGACACAGGTTGACCAGGGAGAGGTCCTAAATAAGGCTTAACTCGGGATACATTCACAACTGGGTGAATTCAAAGAGTTTTCAGGAGCTTAAGCTCAACCGTGTTTGGGATTACATGAGTGACCTCATAGGGGCCAATCCACTTCTCAGTGGGCTTCTTAGAAGCACGATTTAGCATACATTGTCCATCAAGAGCCATACATGCTGGCCTATAACATAATCTGGGGCAGGATTTCTATGCTTATCTGCCTGAAGCTTCATATTATGTTTAGCCTTCTCAGAAGACTCAACAACTTTATTAAATATGGTAGTGAAGTCCTTGGCCACTGGGGCCACAGTCTTGACTGGTTCCATACCCATACAAGGGGAATAACTCTGGGTAATTTTAAACAGGGAATCAGTGGTTACTTCTGAAACGGTGTTGTTCCAAACAAACTGGGCAATCTTGATCCATTTAGCCCATTCATTCTGATGATCATTTAAATAAGTCCAGAGATACTGATTAATTTTGCGGTTCAACCACTCCATTTGACCATTGGTTTGTGGATGCAACACAGTGGACATCTTGTGTTTATGCCTAAGAGTCTATACAACTCTCCCAGGAAGTTGGTTGCAAATTTGACAGTGCATTATGTAGGCCTGAATCTGTTCTTTCATCCCTTTCCATGTGTAATGCTTCCTAAGTGCATTATAAGTAGCTTTAACACCCTTATGGCCAGCAACAGGCATATCATGAAAGTTCATAATGAGTGACTGCCATTTTTCATAAGTTTGATCTGTGATGTCGACCAACTTAATAGATACGGGGTTCAACAGGACCCCTTTTTATAAATTCACAAGTAGTTGAAGCATGTCATCCACATCTGCCAGTGTACTTGGCGCTTAGAGAGATTCTGTAACTTTGTAAAATAGGTTAAGTTGTGATGGTCCACGTATATCTCGAAAGCATAGGGAGTTGCTTCAAGATAATAGTGCCAGGCCTCAATTGCCTTAATGATGGCCAGCATCTCTTTGTTGTGAGTAAGATAATTTTGTTCAGGAGGTGTCATGGAATGTGACATGTACACAACAGGTCTGAATTCACCATCTTCGCACTTCATGGATATCACTCCCCTGATGGTGAACTCAGACATGTCTATTTCCAGGCAGAATTTGCAGTCTTGATCAGGGTACTGAAGTATCGGAGCACGAGTAAAGGCAGTTTTCAAAGCCTCAAACACTGCACATTCCTCCACTCCAAAATTAAATACAGTGTTTTTACACATTAAATCCATCATGAGCCTAGCCATGGTGGTGTAATCCTTAATAAAACCTCTATAAAGGTTGTCAAGTCCTAGGAATACATGAACCTGCTTTACATTTGTCAGCTCTGGCCACTTTAAAATAGCATTAACCTTTTTAGGGTTCATTTTGATCCCATCATGAGAGACTATCATATCAAGGAAATTGACTTTGATGACTCTGAAGTGACACTTCTTGGGTTTGACAAACAAGTCATTGTCTTGTAACTGTTTCAAAACTTCCAGCACAATCCTATTGTGCTTTTCCTGATTGTCTGTGTTCATAAATATCATAAGGTCATCTATGTACACTACACAGACATCCGACATATCATGGAAAATCTCATTCATCATTTTTTGGAATGTCACGGGTGAATTACAGAGACCAAAATACATGATGAGTGGCTCAAAAGCCCCTTTGTGCATTACAAACACAGCTTTCCACTCATTGCCTTCATGAATCCTCATATTGTTATAGCCCCAGCAAAGATCCATTTTTTGTAAAGAGCTTACAACCCTTGAGCTTGTCAACAAGCTGAGAAATGAGCAGTAGCAGATAGTTATTCTTGATTGTCCAGTCGTTTACATAATGGTAATCCTGTACCATGCGCTTCTTGCCATCCTTCTTAAAAATAAAAAAGACTGGTGACATCTGCTGACTAATAGAAGGCCAAGTATATTCTTTTGCAAGCTGATCATCTAGGAAGGATTCAACTTCTTTTTGCTCATCAACAGAGAGTAGGATAAGTCTTCCCTTTTTAGGTGAGAAGTCCTCTTTTAGATCAATTCCATGATCCCAATGTTTCCTAAGTGGCATGCACTCCAACAACTTTTTACTAAACACACTTAAGAAGTCTCAGTATTCCTAAGGCACTTGCTTCTGAGCATCTTCTAGGGTTGACTCATTGATAGTGACCTTCTATCCATGTGCTTTTAAAGCTTGCACCCAGATTTCCTGAGACTCGTTCTCTCATAATAGCTTAGCAAAGCATGTTTTCAAGAGTGACTTGCACTCTGGAGGACACCAAGTTAAATTAACTTTGCCGGTAACCCAATCTATATTGGGATTGTGCTTTCTAAGCCAAGTGTGGCCAAGGGTAAGCAGAAACTTTCCAAGGCAAGTGATGACGCATCACAGTTTTTCAGCATGTTTCCCAATGCCAACTGTAAGCAGTACATAATGCATGATGTCACCCTCCTGATTCCTTGTGCCATCTATGTTAAGCACTGGGACAGGTTTTATCAGCTTAGATAACTGCAAATGCCTGTCAAGAGCCCAGCTCTTGTCAACAAAACAGCCAGTAGCATTACTGTCTAGCAGGGTGTTTACCTCAATAGTATTAAGAGGCCTGTGGATGCAGACTGGTACCATCACTTCATGCTCCATTGTGAAGGACCTTCATAAGTTCATGGGAATTTCCAAGTTGCCAGTGGGACTTTCCAGTTCCTCAAATGCCAAAGAAGGAGAAAGAGTGTTTCTATTCAATTGGGAATTAAGCACACTCAATTTTACATCCAGCACCAAGCCCTTTGCAGGGACCCCCTTAGATGGTTTACTAATGCAGTAGATGAGTCACGGTCCATACTATCAACTGACAAAACAGAGTACTTGTTAGGAGAAACAGAGACAGAAGAAACTACAGAAGATACTTTTTTATGGATTTTACCAATTTTTGTACATAACAAAGCAATGCAATACTTAAATATTTGAGAAGCAACAGGAGAAGTAGTGAGAGATAGTCTGTAGTCCAAGATACAAACTGCTGTGTCCAAAGAAGATTCAAGAGTGAGATTGCCTGATACATCCTCACTTTCTAATCTTTTAAATCTTTGAAAAATGCCTGCATTTCTGCAAACATCATTCCTCTTACTGCATTTAGCCAGTTATCCTCTGGCTAGCTTGTGTTGCCTCTGCTTGCTGTTGCCCATGACAAGAGTGGTGCAGCTTGATGCACCAAACAATTGTAGCATTGGGGCCCTTTACCCCTTTGCTAAGATATGTCAGTGGCACCAATGTCCATGGGTGTACCGCTACCTGATGCTGAAGACAACAAATATTGTTGGCCCTGGTAATAACAGGCTGACCCCTAAGACTGTGTATTGACTAAGAAGAGCTCCTATGCTCTTCCAATTTATCAAGCTGACCCCAACAGCTGACCATACATGTTCTGATCCATGTTCTGGATATAAATTTGCTCCAGAAGTTTCCTTTGAAGTGCTCTCTCAAGTAAGTCCCTAGTGTAGTCATCCATGCAGTGACTCTGGACCTTGAGCACCTCAAACTGCACCAGGAAGTCATCAATCCTCTGTCTAGGGCCTTGTTGAAGGTGAAGAAGCTGGGCTCATGCCCACTTGGTGTTATTTGTAGGGAGAAAGAATCCTTCTATCTCTGCTGTGAAGCCATCCAAAGTAGGCCAGGCTGGGGGGCAGGGTGGGTCACCTGGGATGAGAGGGTGTGTGGCTGCTGTTGATATTGAGTGTTTGTGCACTCTTGTGGTGTTGTGTGGCGCATTTGCAGTGATTACTTCAGCTGTTTCCTTTCCAGATTGATTAGGTGATTTGTGGCTTTTGTGTTACACTGTTTTTCTGTGTTTGCTTTGTTTGTATACTTAAAATTTTCGTGCCCAGAGTCTCTTCTCTTCAGTCTCTGACACTGGGCACAAGGTCTGTACTCTGTAG
>Ga0307516_10006627_pt1 | contig 13538 bp, 18 predicted proteins | sample 19_EM_MG_FD_203310 | JGI IMG/M metagenome (GOLD analysis project Ga0307516, IMG submission 203310) | Populus trichocarpa ectomycorrhiza microbial communities from riparian zone in the Pacific Northwest, United States - 19_EM | ecosystem: Host-associated > Plants > Roots > Unclassified | place... | reverse complement strand
GACCGTACGCCTGGATGGGACCGAATCTTGACTGGGTCATACGATGAGAACTGAACAGGAGGTGAATACACCACAAAAAGGAGAAACAAGCCGGAGAGACGGACCAGATTTTGCATGGAGACTTGACTCGTCTTATTGATGCCCTCCATAAACTCGAGCACAAAATGAGTAAAGCTATCTATGACCGAAACACCAATGTCATTGTCATTCTCGTGCTACTTGATTGTGAGTCGAGGTGTATCAAAATGGTTGCGAACTCACTGAGTAAGAGTTTTCTTCGATCTCAGAGGAGCCCGTGGCAAGGATGTTTGGAGAGTAGAACTGAGAGTACATGGTATTCGCTTGACATGTATCAATCATAAAGAATATTTCATGATAGCTAAAGGATAACGATAAAGGTCAATAACATGAAGTGTGCGGAGTATATTTAACTCACCGTTTCTTCTGCCACATTTGTTCAAAAGCATCGGCAATATCGAATGCGCTTATTTCTTCACTATCTTGGAACTTGAGGAATTCATTCCCCCCGTGTCCAGTCATGTACACAAAGATATTGGAGCGATCATCAGTTAGGAGCCGTTTGGAGCGGGGGACGGACGGGTCGACTCGTCCTATCATCGCAGATGACTCAAAGGACAAGAAAAGATGTGGGACAACACACACCAGTTAGTAAACGAATGAAGTTTTCCACTGTGACTTCGTATCCGCGGTAGTCTACTTCGATGTTTTCACCATAAAGGTCGAGGTGACGACCAGCCTTTGCATACACGCTGCCTGGGAATTTGTTCCTTGAATTACATGCTACGTCGTCCGCCAGCATGAGAATGATGTTGGAGTCGGGGATACCGAGACGCTTGACAGTGCGATACCTAGTTGAAGCACGATTTGTTCTGTCGTATTTTGAGTTGGAACGACTGCTTACATTCCAAGGGTATTGGCCATATGCTGAAAGCAATCAACATCTGAAGGAGGGAGATAAGGAACGAGATTACCCTGTAGTTGAACCAATACCTCGAAGCGCATACGAGGACAGCCCAGTTGTTGGTATGTCCTGAGGTTGTGTTATGCCTGCCGAAGAAACTCGAGACCTGCTCATCCTGGGAGGCGAGCGTCGCATATGTCCAAGTTGCCAGACATAAAAGCAGAAGTAGACAATGCCTGCCCAAGTACTGGACGCGCATTTCGAAGACTTGTCAGCCTCCTCCTGGTAGACCAAAGGCTCGATGCAATCGTAAGTTTAGAGTGTCTTGCCAAACCGGGACACGTTTTGCGAGCGCTGTGCAAACAACAACCATCGTCTAGTGCCTGCCATCACATGCATAGTGAGTAAATTCACTGACAGTAACCAGAACTCGGAAGTTTCATTGTTGTATCAGGCCTTGTCGCGTACGACGACGATTCTCAGAGCGACTCGGAGGCAAAAGTCGCCTCCACATCAAAGGTTGTCACCAAAGGGATTGTCAGCAATGTAAGAGTTTCCTCGCCAGCACTATGCGCAATAGTTTCCCTCTTTGTTGGCTGTATTTCTGTTTGGGATAGGATAAACCACTGAGAGGATCACCCGCTGCCGTGTCAGATTGTACGTGTTGTTTCTGTTCTCATCTTTGTTGCGATCAACTGAAACGGTGGTGTAGCACGACTGCTGCCAAAATCTCAAGTGGTCATTCGTCGGCCCGCCCACCTGAAAACTCATCCCCGTGCTCGTGTATCTGATGACATTACAAACGAGCCTCCACCTACCGAACCACCTCTTCTGGAGACAGAGGAGGACCTAGAGACTCAGTCGGATGACGCATCGTCTCCGGATGTCGACGAAATTGCGCGACTTCGCGAATTTTTGAGACCACTGCCAATACCAGGTCTAGTAGATTGGGGAATACCCCCAGAGCCGACAACGCAATATGATCCTACCATTGATGTGGGTTAACCTCTTTCCCTGGCGCTTTTGAGATTTCCATCTGCTGTACCAGGCGAAACTAGCTCAATTCCACATGTTGAAGCGAGACCCAGAAAATCCCAAGCACTTCAATGATTCGCTCATGTCCAATCGCTCGTTTCGCAACCCACATCTATACGCAAAACTTGTGGAATTTGTTGACGTCGATGAGCGCACGACAAATTTTCCCCGCAGTATTTGGGATCCCCACGACGTGGAATCGGAGTGGTTTGCGGATAAAATCGGTACGTGACAATCAAGAGAACCTCATCCCAACGGGTGTTCATGCCTGTTTCATCCTGCTCTGTCTGGGCTCGATTCTACCATCAATCTATGGATGCCATTATACGCGTGACATTCATGTATACTCAAAGCCGAGCAACAGAAGGCACGCTCCGAACAGGCTGCGGCAGCCCAAGCAAAACGGACACAAATCGATTTCACGTCCGCCAAGCCTGCTGCGCTGCCTCCCACGCGTCTTGCAAACAGAGGTGGGGACAGGAGAAATGCTCGATTTCACCCCTACTCGAGAGGACGCTAAGCTTGTAGCTTTGCAAGACAGGGATATAGTTTCCCATTGTTGTTGATTTCCTTGGAAAGAGGCTGTTCAACTACTGTTCACGCTGGCAATTCATCACCTTACTTTCTGGGTCTATACCAAGATGCTCTTCAAAGTTTCGTTTGTTGAAGAGACCTTTTGAGTCGGACTCGGCCCCGACGCATGTGATGCGCTGCTTCCTTATATAGACATGCACCGCCTGGCGGAGACCCAAAAAAGGAAATGAGTGCGAGTCATGCGTGTCACGTGTCACGGGGGCGCGTTATATAATTTGTGAGATGAGCGTGGCTCGCTTTGCCCCTGTCGACGTCCACGAGCGAACCACACCGTTTCTCCGTTCGCTCTCTGCCCCATTTCAGTGTCTGTTGCAACGCAGGATGGTGTCAACGAAATCAGGCAAGTCGATAAAGCACAGTTATGCAGAACGTAAGTTCCGTCACCCCACAATCTACCACGACGATGTCTCGCCAAAAGGTGTTGAGTGCTCATAATTACCCACTTGTTCTGCAACAGGCGTGCTTGGGGCTTATTCTCAAGCACAAAGAGGTCACAGGAAGCAGAGCGTACATCTTGCCACTCTTCGCTCCCATGGTACGCAACACTCTACTTCGCTCCTAAAGGAGGATATACGAATGATTGCCCCTCATTGTCTTTTACCTGTAGTTCGCAAAATTGCGCAGGACAGGAAAGACAAATTAGGACCACAATGGACGAGTTGGGTTGGAAAAGCAGTCCGAAAACTCGTACGTATGCCTTTTGACTGTGCTATGAAAATCCTTATCGACTACGATGAATGCAACAGGAGGAGCAAGGCATATTTCAGCCCGATCCAAATGGGTACATTCGCATGACCGATGAGGGAAAGAAAGCGTAAGTTGAATCTGGCCATGGACTCTTCTGTATTCCTCAGTCGTGTTTCTTACAACATCGACACAGGATGGCTGCGGCACGCCGCAGAGTTCTTGGCACTTCTAGGCATACTGCAACACTAGAAGAAGAGGAGCATGTGTGGCGCACATTGAACGAACAGTTGTCACCAGCCTCCCATTTCAGTAGGGCAAGACAATATTTGAGCGTACAATCAGGTAGGAAACGGAGGCAGTCAATGCGGAGCCGTCCCTCCGTTGGAGTCGAGGGTGGCGATCCCGAGTACCAGCAGGAGCCTTCCGCTTCTGTACGTACGAGTCCAGCAGCAAAGAGAAGGCGGGTCACAACTGTCGATCCGTTTGCCTCTGCTACTCCTTCAAAACCTTTGTCGAAGATGACCAAGGCAGAAGTGAGTAGTTGATCCCCCTTATCCTTGATTTTCAGTCTCATCTCACCATCAATATAGCTCACAAAGAAAGTCAAGGAACTCCAGTCAACGCTCTCGGCTTCGCAGGCCGCAACACCTCACTCCGAGCCCCAGCAGTCAATCGCAGAAAGGCAACGCCTCGCCAAGGAACTCCACGAGGCCCACAGGGAGCTGGATACCTACCGCCGTCGAACGGCTATATTCGGTGACCAAGACGAGGAACTCACTGACATCGAGGACGACGGAATGCGGCCCGAAAGGTTGACGTCTCCTGTGTACGTGTTACGCCATGTGCGTTGTATCATCAAACGTAGATGCTGACTAGCATTTGTTCAGAGGGGATACACGCACCACGCCTACTCCAGTGAGAGGCAGGTTCAATATACTCGCTTTACCACGAACAGAGTCTGGATCTTTGATCCACGGTGTTAGCAAACAGCCAACGCCCGCTCCTTCTGATGATGCACAATGGGAGTTGGATGCTCGACAAGACATGGAGTACGGTCTTGACGATGACGGTATGGGCGCCACAGCAGCTTCCCTTGAGGACGATCGTGGCGATAGGCGGGCCACAATTGAAGGCGGGCAAGTGATCACCCCTGATATGACGCCAAACCGCCAAGAAGAGCGAGAGGAAGAGAGGGACGCTAGCGTCCTCCGTGAGAAGCTGTCTTGGCTAGAGCACCTCGTCACAGAGAAGGGTCATGAAATCGAGAAGCTGCACGCCGACCTCGCGCGTAAGGATGAAGCTCTCGCGTCACTCGTGGAGAAGGACAACAAGATCAGTGAGCTGCAGAACACTATTAAATCCAAGGATATCGAGCTTGCCCAGTTTCATGACTCTCTTGCGTGCAAAGACCACAGAATTTCCGAGTTACAAACCGCTGTCGAGACCACCTCTGCCACAATCACAGAAAAAGATATGATTCTCGCTCAGAAGGATGGGGAGCTCTCTGCTGAGCGCGCCAAGCTCACAGAACAAGAGGATATCGTCGGTGCATTGAATGAGCAACTAGAAAAAAAGGAAGGTGATATAAACACATTGCGTTCTGAACACAAGCGTATGCGTTCAGAGAGGGAGGAACTGGAGGCGAAGATGACATCTGCACACACGGAGTTACACACCATTCATGGAACGGTCGACCAGGTTCAAACCGATTACGCTAACGCAAAGGGGATGGTTGTGGACCTCGAGATGGAGCTTAACAACACCCGCGGCCACTTACAGAGCATCGAGGAGCGCAATAATCGTACTGAAGTCATACTCCGCGCGGCACAACAACAGGTTTTGGATATGGAATCGACCATCCAGATGAAAGACCAAAGCCTCGCGGAGAAAGAGAGGATGATTGCAGACAAAGATGTCACCATCTCGGAGCTCGAAATGGCGGTGGAAAGCGTTACTGTGGGACTGAGCCACACTCGGGCTACCGTAAATGACCTGAACAATCGCGTCTTGTCCATTGCGGCTGAGCAAGCGAGTGCGGAGGCAACGCTACGTTCCACCGTGGAAGCGATGCAATCGGAAAAAGACTTCATTGTAGTCTCGTTGTCTGAGCTACATGCTGAGAAAGCAAGCTTGGAGGCGCAAGGGGAAGAACTTCGCCTACAGGTCAACGGCCTCACGCAAGACCGACAAAGTGCGCGTGCCAAGTATGCCTTCGCAAAGGAGACCATTCTTAAGCTCCTCGGGACCGTCGACGAAGCCGAGAGTGCTCGAGACGACGAAAGACGCCAGAAGGAAACGGCGAAGCAAGCACTCAGTCTCGCTGACGCTGAGGTGACCAGGCTACGTGACCAGGTTCACGGAGTAGAGATGGAGATCCAGGAAATTCGGGGGGCACTTGCGATAAGCCAGGCCGCGCTTGTAGCGGAACAGACCACCGCATCAATGTTGCGGTCTGATCTGACTGCGGCGTGTGGGGACCTCTCTCTGTTCCAAGGCGAGCTCGAGAAAGTGAGGAAGGATCTCATCGACACAAGGGCTGATGTAAAGAGGGCCGAGGGGGAACGGGAGGAAATCAAGATCGCGAAACAGGCTGAGGAAGGCAAAATCGTGGACCTCACAGTCACATATGAAAAGATGAAGAGATTGATGGATGAAATGGACAAAAAGGTGCGCAGGGTTTCGTTGGGCTGAATTTCGTCCCCGATCATGTCTCTCCTGCAGTTTGCTTCTGTTCAGTCGACGCCGATGTCTGAGAGGTCAAGGCATACTGTTGCGATGGCTACAGTATGATCAAATGGCTTGCAATAAGCGGGGTATCTTTCTGCGATATGTGTATGAGTTTGAATCCTTTTGTTGCCTCGGATATAGCGTACCATCTATGATATTCGCCATGTCTCTTATGTTGTCGTGTATTAGCCAAAAATGTATGAGATGATCAGTCCGACGCGAGCACGTGACGCGCGTGTATACAAACGACGACATCGGACATGTCGACTCCCTCCGACGCGCCCAAACAACTGCAGGACGCGCTCGACAATGCGAAACTACACATATTCAACACACGAACGCAGCTGAAATCGTATCATTTCGAGGATCTTGACGATTCAACGTCTGCAGAAGGCGCACTCAGCGATCCGGCGATCGTAGCGAGTGACGTTGCTGCACAGATCGTGCGTCCGCTGCATCTCGGCCATTCGTAGCTGATTTTAGAGCGCCCATCTGCAGTCATTTTTGCGCAAACTAAAGTTTCAGTACCTGGAGCAGAACGCTAAAGATAAATATGTCAAGACTATAGTGTCAGATGACGCTCCACTCATAACTGCCGCTTCCAATGAGGAGATTCGTCTGCGGAACGAAGAGAAGAAACGCAAGTTGAAGGAGATCAAAGTGAAACTTGCAGAGAAACAAGAGGATGTGCGGACGTTGGCTCCACTTGTCGAGGAAGGTACGAAGGCAGACGCATGGAGGATCCTCTGTCAGCATCTGTGACCAACATGCACCCCTCATAGACTACGAGAAAGCGCGCTCCATGACGTCTCTCGCGACGTCGCTTTCGGCCAAAATCCTAGATGCGAGGCTTGCACTGACTCGTCTGCGACAAGCCCACCCCCATCCACGCCTCACCATCAGCACAGCGACAGCGACGCTTGACACCCAAGTTGCGCAGATGCAAGAGCTAGATGATGAACTTCAAGGTTTGGAAAAGCGGGTAGAAGAGTCGAAAGGGAAGCTTAAGGCTGAGATGGGAGAGGTGGAGCGGCTCAGGGGTGTGGAAAGGGAACGGGCTGCAGAACTTGCTCTGGTTGGTAAGGAGGGCGGAGATGATGACCCCAGACTTGGTGGACTGTATGACTGGTCAGTGCTGTCGGTTTGCGCAAACTCCTGGTGAACCTCACTTTGACATTTCTGGTCGCGCAGGCTACAAACGGCACTAAACATTCAATGCTCTTTGCTTTCTCTCAAGTCGTCTCATGCAGAATCAGAAAACGAACTGCGGCTCACGTATAATATCGACTCTCCATCGCCGACACTTGTGAAGGAACTTGTGCTCACGCTTTTATTCATTCCTAATACCAGACAGCTGGCGTCAGCGAGTGTGCTCTACGACGGAGTCGACTTGGAACTGGGCGACGTGGTTGATGCACACGTACAGGCCAACGATACCCCGGGCCTAGTTTGGGCTGTCTTAGCCCGTGCTAGATCAGGATATGGGGAAAGTGACGCAATGATGTCCTAACCTACTATCCGCGTTTGTTTTGTTGTTCTTGTATTACAGTAACAAGGGTCATTTTGTTGCTATAATTTCATTGTAACAGAGATGCTACTCTCCCCGGACCTGTACGACTAGTAGTAGTAGTACTACGAGCTATTGTGTCCACGTGAGATAATAAGTTTTTTATTATTTTTTAATGATTAACTTATTCCAATAATGAGTGACTTGCCTGTCCCAGCAGAAGATCCGTCTGGTGTCTCCCTTCTTTGCCTGTCTCTTTACATCTCAACCACCGGAAAGAAAACATGGCTGACCACGATAAGGAGCCCGATGCAGACAGAGAAAGGTCAAGCAAGTCGAAGTCATCTTCAAAACGTTGGTTTTTATTTTATTTCACCCTACAATCTTCGTGCATCATGTCCTCACCCCTCGACAACCAGAGAAAGATTTGTCCCATGTGCCCTGCAAATTCTTCAAAGTAGGCGCCTGCACTGCGGGCTCATCCTGCCCGTTCTCTCATTCCGTCCCAGAACCCGGTCAATCGAAAGACGTTTGCGCCTGGTTTGTCAAGGGGACCTGCAAGTTCGGGCATAAGTGTGCCCTAGCACATATCCTTCCCGGGCAGAACATGTCCATGGACAGGAAAAATAAGAAGGCTGCACAGCTAGCTGCGAATGTGGGCGGAACTGGAAGCGGCACGGGAAAGCCCAAGGCAGGAAAGAAGGATGGTACAGGTCAACAGGTTCATACCAGTGCGAAAACGGGAGCACCTGCCCAAGGACGTCCAGGTCTGCTTTCTGGATCGACAGCTCCAACACGTGCTACATCATCTCGTCCTCCTATCTCTATGCCCCCTCTGAAGGCGGTCATTTCACCTTCTGCGCCAGCACCACCGCTCAAAGATACTGACTTTGCGACATTTGTACTTTCTGACGATGTTGATGCAAAATCCATCGATGGGCCAACTGATACAAGTACTGAGAACACAGACATGATCGATTCTGGTGACGGGGAGGAACAAGATTTAGACTTGTCTTCTGTGGATCCTTCCATCCAGTCTGACTCTCCCACTAAAGTCAGAAATCCGTCCCCACCGACTCTTCCGGTCAGTATGCCCAGTGCACCCCGTAGACCCATTCTCTCCGCGGACGCTGCGGACCTCGGACCGATCGGATCGCCTCCACGTGGCTCACTCCTGGCCCACTCACCTCTGTCGAAAGAACCTGTGTCATCGACATTCCATGCCCAACGCTCGCTACTTACAGAGACAAGAGACCGCCTTGGCTCTGGGACAGCGATAGCTTCGTCTCTCGGTTCCACTCAACCGCAAGCATGGAAGACCGATCTTGGATTAGTGTCGTCGCAAGTAGAGGCGACTGTCGGTGTCAAGGTCACGCGAGCAGAAAGGGATGGCACAGGCTCCGACGAAGACTTGGAAGAGTTCCTTCCATCTTCTCTCACTGACCTCCTCACCCCCTCCGAACGTTCTCGTCGTATGTCCCGTACGCACTCTAATTCCTCCCGTCCTGTCAACGTCGGCGATACACCACCACCACACCCACCCCTCCATTTGTCCGCCCAAAATCAAACTCACCACGCCCATCACCGCTATTCTCGTTCTGTACCAGCACCTTCGCTATTGGGGGACGTCAAATCTATTTGGGTGGAGCGAGCAGCGACAAACACAACCAACGGGCTACCTGGATCACCCGATAAACCTTCTTTCGGGGCGATTGGGTCGGGTACACCGAACTCTCTCAAGTCCACGAATGGCTTTGGCGTCCCTGGTTCCAATTTAGGTGGTCCCACCTCGACAGTTACTCCATTTGGGACACATTTCTCAGATGATCTGCACTCACCCTCTTCATCCCTGCTCGCCCCGTCCAATGCATCCGCTGCATTCCTGCCGGGTCTTCACCACTATTACTCCAAGATGAACGCGAGCAACTCTCGTGTATCTTCCAACACGAATGGCCTAGGGGTCGGAGGTCTGGGCGGAATGAGTGGCATCAGCAAATCTCCTCTGCCAAGCACGCCTTTACATGCACCTGCTGTGGACGAGGGGCGAACTGGCACCGGCCTGGGAGCTGGCCTTGGAGAGTCCTTATCCCCTTCCATCCGAGCGCTTCAAGCGCACGCACCAGGACAAAGTCTTCCCCAAGGCCTCGCAGCGGGTTACTCTCGCATTCACGCTCTCCCAGTTGCGACATCCCCGGGATCTCTCGGGACGTCCATTGGCGGGCCCGCGCTCAGTCCCGGTCAGGGCCCAGTGCCCTTCGGGATCAATGCAGGTTCGAATGCGGGACTGGGCCCGGGGCAAGACTGGCTCTTACCCAATAACCATTCTTCTCACCTCCCCCCAGAGGCTTTCGCACATCTCTCCCTCTCCCTATCGTCTCACCAGGAGACGACGCCAACCTCGTCAGGTCCTGTTACACTGTCGTCCTCTATGGCTGCGCTCGAGTCTATGTTCTCCCGTCTCCCATCCACGAGCTCGCCCCTCCGTACCCCTCCGCAGTCCGCCTCTACGAATGATAGGAGTTGGCATAAGCATGGCGCCCTCAGCCCGTTGAGTAGACCGGTGGTAACCGCAGACGATGATGACCTCTTCAGCATGGATGGATGAGTGGGTCATAGGACCCCTCAACAACCACGTCGTCTCAAAAGTTGTAAGAAAACAAATGATTGTATATGGATGTACGTATTCACCCACCATAATTTCGATGACGAGGGTTTGTGGCTGGATATTAGTACCCTTCCGTCCTCTTGTCTATCTTAACGTATCTGATGATTGAAATTGTGTAGTTTCGCGATCTGAGGGTGGTGTGTTCAATGTTGATATTTATACCAATTACAATTTTTTTTTGGTGTAACACGCTCTAATCCTCGGTCTGAATGACTTCAATGTGATATTTTTGCAGGAAAGGTAAATGCATAAATCATGAACAACGACTTCTACGATATTTTGACATTCCACGCGCACCCTCCCAAAAACTGAGAACATATGACACCTAAGCCCCCTGAGGTTTAGTGCTCCATCTTCATTTCGCACCGAGTCCTCTTTGCGGGCGTCTCGGGGATGGTGGTTTGTCCTTCGTACTCTTCTTTCACCTTGATCACAGCACCTTCTCCATGACCAAACCCTCTATCTCCATCTTCCCCATCGTCGAGCGACGACTGACCGATCGAACTCTGTCCCATAGAAGTGGCCACCTCGCATATGCGTTCAACGGCGACCTTGCGTTTCTTGCCTCTGACTTTCCGTTGTTTCTTAGGCGAAGGCACAAACTCCTTGCCGTTTTTGATTGCCCATTCGATTTCAAGGACTCTGCAATGTCCAGCAATCGTGTAGGCCAGTACCGATGCACGGAGGGAGAGCAAGAAAAAAAGCAAAAGAGAAATAAGTCAGAATTCTGTTCCACTCCTGCACAGTTTACATAAAAAGACATTGATGATGAAAAGTATCCACCTCTCTCTGAGCTTGACGTTATCCGGGACATATGTCTCGGCTTTGCGGTACAGTTCAAGGGCGACGTCGAGGTCACCTCTGTCAGCGTTTCATCCAGACGGGAGGAGACCACCTGCGTGAGATAAAATATCAACGGAAAGTGGAGACGCACTTCTCGGAGTGGGCCCGTGCGAGCGCTACATATGCACGACCAGTCTTCTTTCTAGATGCAGGTGACAGGACGTCCGCAAGCTGGAGCTCCTTGTTCCCGCGCTCGCTGTATGAAAACATTGAGCTCCTATCCAAAGTCACGCTCTCCAAAATAGGAACGTACTACTTCTGTTCGAGCTCGGCAAGCCTGGCCCGGAGCTCTTCATCCAGATCTCGATGACGCTTAAGCAATGGGCTTAACACGCCAGATGGAAGCTTTGGTTCCACTTTCGCGCTCTCTGCAGCTTGCTTCTCTTGGAGTGCAAGATTTTCCTTTTCTTGCTGAAGGCGGGCCTGTTCTTCCCGCTCCCGCTCTTCACGTTCTTTGAGACGACGTGTAACTTCCGCTTCGACCGCTCTTGCGATCTGCGCCACATCGCATTAGCGCGTCGATCAGGGACAACCATCAAACGCACCCTCTCATCAATTTCTTTGTCCGTCAACTGTGCAACAGGTTCTGGTTTCTCAAGAATCGAGGGTCGAGAGGATGGTCTAGAGTGCAGCGGAGGCACGAGACCTGGACCCACAGCACTGGGACGGGGGACCTTAGATGGACGTTGGCCGCGAGATGGACCAGCCATCGCGGCAGTATTCGAGGACGTCGCCACGACAGATGCATGTACAGGGATAGCCTGAAGAACGGCAGGGGCAAGTTTCGGAGGTGCTGGCTGCACAGCAGCAAAATGGGGTTTGGGTTGCGGACGGTTATCTGGACAAGTTAAAAAGAGGTCAACTCACTCGGACACAAAAAAACGAAGCACATACCGCGTTCATTGACGACGGGCCTGTTCTCGACGTTCTTCGTACGAACGGCAAAACTATGATGTAGGTCAGTTGACAGGTCTTGCGGGTCAAAGGAAAGCCGTACTTAAGAGTATTCAGGGTATCTTGCCTGAACTTAGTGCCAGGAGCTATATTACATATTAACAGTCCAACAGAGGATCCCCCCAGGGCATCTTGTAGAATACGGGTAAGTTTGGAGTTGCGATATGGGATGCGGGACTGATCACATTCATGACTTCACAGCAAAGAGTATACTGATGGAATACCCACCGCTCCCTGGTTGAGGGCATGAACGACCTGACCCAGAACACTCAGGCTCTTGTTGATGGCGGCTGATTCCGCCATACGGGTGGAATCGTTGCCAGTGAGTTTGTTGTTCTCGGAACCAGCTAGATCAACGAGGTTCATTTTACCTGTGAGAGCTTGCCGTGGATCAGAACAAATGTACATTTCAATACGATGGACTCACTCCTCTGCGCAGTTGAATCAGTCATCATTACTTCAAGAGTAAGAACTGCGTGGGATCGCGAAGAGGTGCGATTAAGATTCGTTGCGCCGACTGAACGATGACGAGATGCTTGTCTATGTTGAGAAATGTTTAAACAACGGGAAAGAGTCAGCAAGTCTGACGCACGAATAAACTCTGTCGAACTCTTCCATTGATTGTATGGGGAATGATGTCAAATTTGCCACGAATACCTGGCCGGCATCGTTCTCCCGCACGGGGAGCTTCGACGCCTGAAATGAACCAATTATTGTGGCGCCTTGGGGAAGCAAAGGAAATAACTTACAGTCTCACGATTGACGAGGAGATCGTAAACCTCGTCCTTGTAAATTTCCATGTAAGAAACAGATAATTCGACGCTAGAACGTCGGAGGGAAGATTTTTGTTCGAACATGGCCTTCAGGACACAGTTATGCATGGAGAAAGCGTGAACAAGTATGTAAACAAACCTCCACAACTCGCGGGATAACTCCAGGTTGGGCTTTGGTTCCTTGCATTGTGTGGGTCTTGCCAGAGGATGTGACACCATATGCGAATATAGTCACTGTCTGAAGACAATAAGTCGAATGTGATATCAGGTCGTTTTCGATAAAAGAGACACGCACCACTCCACTATAGACAACGTCAATAAGTGGTCGAACATCACGCTCGAAAATGTCTTCTTGTGTTGAAGTCTGGTCATAGCATGACGAAAGTCTGTGGCAACAAACATGGTCCAGAGTTAAGGACAAGTGAGACATTACAGGGACATACGGAAAATTGAATATCTGTGATACATCACGCGGGTTTGGGACACTGATGCAAGACGGACCCCCTGATGTATGCGCGACCTGGATACCTTCGTCATCAATTTCGTGCTCCAGCCGTGGTCGGACGCGGGCTGCTATCTTGATCTTGTGGGATGCCATGAAAGGAATCTTGAATTATGAAGATGTTGTACGTGCGAAGTCGTAGCTATGATGCAAATGTATGTACGGTAGTTGAGTTGGTCTAGCAAAGTCAGAGCTAAAATAGCTACCGTTCTTTGTTGTGTAACCTACCAATGTCTGACGAGCTTCTGCCTTCTGGATGCCTTGGCTGGGTGTAATGAAATAAGTACGAACAGCGTCAGTGAATGGCGATGAGACAAAGTCGCGACGTC
>Ga0307516_10006626_pt1 | contig 13538 bp, 17 predicted proteins | sample 19_EM_MG_FD_203310 | JGI IMG/M metagenome (GOLD analysis project Ga0307516, IMG submission 203310) | Populus trichocarpa ectomycorrhiza microbial communities from riparian zone in the Pacific Northwest, United States - 19_EM | ecosystem: Host-associated > Plants > Roots > Unclassified | place... | reverse complement strand
CAAGCTCAAGGGTCGATGTAGCTATAACAATAAAATACGAGGCGCGGCAATGAAATACTCACAAGGCAATAGACAAGTACTAAAGAATACAAAGGTGCTACCAGGGAAAGGTGAGCAATGTATCACTCAGCACAACGAGGCAGGGAAACCGGTGCGAACTCTCTGAGGTAGCCGCACCCCTCTTTGAATTCCGTAGAGGCGGGTTGTAGCCCTTCCAGAATCTCCTTGCGTTGGCTCTTTGGTATTTCGATCAGCTCCCCTTTCGGTCACGATCACGTAATGGGCATATGACCCTGGGAACCCTTCACGTGACTGCCCGCTTTTTTCGTTTTTTGCAGGACGGAGGTATATGGAAAAACTACAAGACCCGAGACTTACAGTCCCGGGAATATAACGATGACAAGTGTGCCAACCGAGACAGAAAGTTATACTGTTCCAAATGCACAAAAAATAAATACCCTCGTAGGGTGCGTCGCGCGCACCCTGATGTCCCTGGGTAGGGTTTCCAGCCCTTTCTCGAACTAGACCGGGGGTAGGGGGATTGTACCGTCAAAATTTTATACTATTTAGAAGCAGTTTCGAGGAGATGTGACCGTTGGACGGAACGGCCGCGGGATTATCCGAGGCCACGATCCGGTCGCTGCCCGGCTGCCAGCGGCACCAGCGTGGCGTTGGCGATGACAACCGTTTTGGTCGGTTGGCGTACGGTGTTTTCCAATGAGTATTGAATATCCGTTAAGCCTGAAATTCGATCTTTTGGTGTGATAAATGAGATATTAGATCACCTTAAATGGGAATACACGGGCGGCACAAGTTTCTGAGAGTGCCAACATGGCCTGGTCACCATTGGGGTTACGGTTGCTTTCCAGCTCGGGGATTTCTCCTGGAAGTGGCCCCCGTCTGTCCTATAGTCTAATTACCAGTAGAACATTGTAATGAAATGCACTTCAACACGGCGAAGGCCCAGCAGTCGTAAAGTGCAACGCTAAGCGCCGTCGCCGGATAATCCCGCAGCAGAGAATCGGTCACATCTCCTCGAAACTGCTTCTAAATAGTATAATATTTTGACGGTACAATCCCCCTACCCCCGGTCTAGTTCGAGAAAGGGCTGGAAACCCTACCCAGGGACATCGGGGTGTGCGCGATGCACCTTATGTATGCGCGCGACGGTTTATTTTTTGTGCACTTCGAACGGCATACATTGGAGCAGACTAACCTTCTTCGCACTCGCTACCTGTGGGTTTACTTCTACTACCCGACCAGGCAACAATTCCCCCCACCAATCCCTCGCACATGTTTCACCGGTAGCAACCGTCGCCTGGAGGCAAAAGGTCAGCGGTGTGTGAGAAACCGCGAAGAAATGGAGGAACGTACCAGAGGGACCAGGACCAAGCCAAATCGGGACTTTCACTCATTCAGATCTAGAATGGAATCGGTCACACGAGGCGTCCCGCGGGATACGTTCAGCAGCCTCGGTAAAGAGCACGAGCCTACCTTGGTGCCGCCCGCCCACCCTCTGAGGGAAAGGAAAACCTACCTAATACGACCGCCCGCCGGTGCTTGCCTCATTGAACCCGCCTCCGCTTCCAGCCCCACCTTGTTCGCTTGCCCATCCCATCCCTAATCTAAAAACGGCCCACGAGCGAGAGGGGGGGGGACCGACCGTTGGCCGATACCCTCCCTGCCCACCTCCCCACGAACGAGCAGCTGACCCCACACCTTCCTTTGTCCCACCCAACCCATCGGCCTGGGTGAGAAGAATGGTCAGTAACCCGAGGAGAACTGGTCACGCACCTCGGGGTAACACCTCAGCCCATCCACCCGCAAAGAGGGGGTCATGCAAACGAGAAGGCGGGCACTGGCCCCCGTCGACGGCAACATTCCCTCCCTCCTCCGTTGCCGAACCTTGGTGACAGGTCGGTATGTTGTTTTCGGGTCTAGTTGCGGGAAGGAACACGTCCAACAGGTGTGATCTGAGTTTGGATCCCCGACGCCACCCTTTTGGCCCGTCGGCTACACATCTTCCGGGGGAGGCGACGAAACCTCCCCCACCTCTTCTTCGTCGCCGCTGCAGGCCAGAGTCAGATATCTGACAACTGGATGGGGGAAACCCGGGCTTTACCTTTTCCTCCTGGGAGCAGTAGTGCGTCCGCGTCGCGCACTGGCGCCGACATACTTACCCCAATAGTCTCCGATTTGTGGCAAGGATGACCGGAGTGAGCGAGAGAAACAGATGGAAAGATTCCGGGTGGGCAGAGAGTAAAAAATGAAGAGGTAATGATCGGAGAGAAAGAAATAGCACCCGTTACGCAAGGACACGGAATGGCCGGGGACTCAGAGGAGGGCAAAAGCGATGAAGAGAAGCGGAAGCAAGAGGGGCAGGAACATCATAGGACGGACGACCCAGGTCAAGGGGGCAGAGGGAACCCCAGGGTATCGCGACTCTGGTGAGGCAAGGACCCCCGCCGTCACCGCCGTAATGGCTGAAAGATCCGCCATAGCCTGCGGAGGGATTCGCTCGGGACCACCCTCCGGTTTGATCAAGGCCGCGACCTCGGCATGGTTTTCCTCCGCCTGCGGCTTGTCACTCCAAGCCGCTGGAACACGGACATTGTCCGGCAGGATACTCCAGAAAGGACCCGGACGCCCTCGCCCACGGATCTCATCCCATTCGACGCCGGCGAAGATGGTACTTCATTGCTGGACCTCTGATCCGTGAAAACGATGACTTGTCGAGGATGCGGCGGAGGAGGTCACCCGTATAGGGATCTACCGCATCGCGTTCTTCATCCAAGTCGTAGGGCTCCGTCAAAACAGCATCGCTGATTGACTGGGGAGTGTCCCTGATTTTGACCCCGAAGGGATACTCGTCGAAGAGACACCAGTGCATGATGACCCCCATGGCCCAGCAGTCGGCCTCGTAGGAGATCGGCATCCCCATCCAACCCTGAGGGCAGCGGTAAACACCTGTGCCGTTGCTAGTGAGGGTGGCGTCCGGCCTGAATGTATTTTCCTCCGAAATCTGACGCTTTGGACGGAGTTGATTGAAGTCCCTCGACAGGCCGAAGTCGGATAGGATTATGTGTCCATGTACGCCAACGAGGATGTTCTCTGGCTTGAGATCTCCGTGGATGATTCGGTGAGCGTGGAGCTCATCGAGGGCAACAGAGATCTCCACCATGAGAAAGCGAACCGTATCGTGAGGCACACGACCATCCGGGAGCCGACACGGCTGAACGGCATGCGCAACATTACTGACGTGCATGTCGGTGACGATGTTAAAGGAGGTTCTGTCATAGAAGGCGGAGATGAGAGATAGGAGCCATGCAGAGCCTTTGAACCTAGCGAGGACGTGGACCTCGCGGTGGAAGTGGCGATAGTTTATGACCCCTTTCCGCTGTATCTTGACAGCGTAGAAGCGGTCCTGAGGGGGGTTGTAGTAACAGTAGACGCTACTGTGAGCACCATTGCCGATCACCCCATGACACGCACGGTAGGGGGGTCAAAGGGGAGGGAGAAGTCCTGCTTCTCTGAGGTGGGAACAGCCTTGGAGGAGACCTTGACGACTTGGTACGCAGCCACGACGAGATAGGGGGTGAGAACGGAAGCGAGAGGCAAGAGCAAGAGCAGCTCGAAGGGCAGGTTGGGAGATATATATGTAGAGAAGAAAGAGTTTAGGGGTGTAGGATGGTAAGAGATGGTGGTGGTAATGAGAAGAGTAGGTGAGGGCCGCTACGTGCGCTCTGACGTGTGTTTTAAAACTCGGCGGAACTGGGATTAGTTGGGACGGAAAGGCCGGAGGACTGCCAGTGGAAGCCTAGCGCCAGCGGGTTTTGATCCGTGGTTGATCGGACCACGGAACTCCACTCCTTTCTGTTTGTCCCGATTTCCGAGGTCGCCTGTGGCGCAGCAGTAGGGCGTATGTGTGTGTTCCCTCGTGGGTGCGCGTACGAAGGCAGCACTGTGGACGCTGGACCCGGGAGGATCAAGTTTGGAATGACGTCAGAGTCCGGGTGCCACTCGGATGTTTTAAGGCTGTTATGTAATGCTCTCTCACCAGAACCCGCGCTTTCACGATGGACCCGGTAGTTCTGCAACAACGAGCCTCACACTAATGCCATTGCCACCTCGGGGCCGCTACTAGATGTCTCGGGGGAAACACTTTAGCGGTGTATAGAACTTGATCCTACAATTGGATGCTTCCGGTCAAGTTCCGTTGAACTTGAGGCCACAATCAGACCAACACGATCCCCGGTCACCGGTGCTGGTCCGTCCACCGACCTTCACACGCGCGGGTAAGCCATTCCCCACTACGTTACACCCTATCCACTCTCTCAGTCTTGGATGCGAGACAACCAGACCGTTCCAACGGTGGAGTACCGAAGGGGTTCTCGCGGAAGCCCACTCCCAGCGAACATTTCATGTGGCTCTCGGGCCCAGAGAATAGCCATCCGTGTAAACATGCTGACGGGTCTTTGAGGCCCTAGGGCGGAGGGCCGTCGGAGCGTCATACATTGGGCCACCTCCCGTCTGGCGATCCCCCTTCAATTGCGTTTTGTTACATTTCAATTTATCCGGAGATTCTCTGCTTCCGCTAATGCCTCCTTCATCCATCTTTAGGTCCTATATAATCGCGTGTCGACTCGCCCGCCCCACCCCTGCTCCTTCTTCTCTCTCCAGCCATGCCCGAAGAGAAAGAACGGACAAAAATTGAGGAGACGAACTCCGACCACGCGACGGAGGAGGGTGGGGATGGGGTTGACGAGAAGAAACTCTTGAGGAAACTCGATTGGCATATCCTCCCTCCGGTGACTGTGCTTTTCCTCCTCTCCTTCCTGGACCGCAGCAATGGTAGACCCTTCTCTCTTCCCTCCCTTTACCTGCCTCCTCATCTTCTTTCAGTTGGGAATGCTCGCATCGAAGGTCTCGCCACGGATCTACACATGAGCACGTTTCTTCTCTCTAATGTCCACGATCAGCGTCGCCCTTACCACTGATTGAAACAAGCCGGGAACCAGTACCTCACCACTCTGTCCATCTACTTTATCGGTTACGTCCTGTTCGAGATCCCGTGCAACATCGTCCTCAAACTCACCACCCCACAACTTTGGCTTCCAACTCTCACCCTCGCGTGGGGTGTCGTTAGCACACTCATGGGCGTCACCCAGAATTTCCCCGGATTCCTCGCCGCCCGCTTCTTTCTCGGCGTCACAGAAAGTGGGTTCGGTCCCGGAGTCCTCTATTATCTGAGCATGTGGTACAAGCGAAGTGAACAACATTATCGCGTTGCTCTGTTTTTCTCCGCTCCCACTCTCGCTGGTGCATTCGGTGGGATATTCGCAAGTCATTTCTCCGCTTCACTTTCGAGGTGACACTCATAAAGCTTCAGGCGTTTGGCATCGCCAAAATGAGAGGTATCGCGGGTTTGGGTGGTTGGAGGTGGATCTTCATTATCGTAAATCCCCCCGCTGCGATCCTCAACATAGCGGCTAACACATCACTCAAGGAGGGTCTTATGACTGTCGTCGCCTCCATTGCCTCGTACTTCCTCATCTGTAACTACCCCGCGACTGCCAATTTCCTCACCCCCAAGGAGAGGGAACACGTTATCGCACGACTCAAGAAAGATGGTGACGCCGGTCGAGACGAAAAGTTCGCTTGGGCTGGTGTCCGTCAAGCGCTCAAGGACCCAAAGGTCTACCTCTACGGTCTCTGTTTCCACACCATGAGCTTGCCGGTCTACACTCTCAGCCTCTTCCTCCCCACCATCATCAAAGGCTTGGGTTACAGCACGGCTCAAGCGCAGCTGCTCTCAACCCCTCCCTATGTCTTTGCCTTCGTTACTACCATGTCTGTCGCGGTCATCGTAGAGAAGATAAAATTTAGGGCACCGTTCATCATCGGCAGTTCCCTTCTGGCCATTGTCGGGTATGTTATGCTAATCACCAGCAGCCGACCAGGCCCGTCATATGCGGGGGCGGTCCTAGCCGCCGGAGGCATCTACTGCGCCATCGCGCTCATCTTGAGCTGGCCTGCGAACAACGTCTCGGGCCAGACCAAGAGGGCGACTGCGACCGCAGTGCAGATTTCTATCGGAAACCTGGGGGCAGTCATAGGAACACAGTTGTATCGGCCCGCCTGGGGTCCGAGGTTCTTCATTGGGCATGGCGTGGTACGGTTCCTCACGATCTTCTCCTTCATTCAAACGGCATGCTAAACTCTTACGTTAGGCCATGGGTTACCTCGTCGGAAATATCATCGTTGTGAGCATCTTGTGGTATATCCTGAGCAGCGAGAATGCACGTAGGGATCGAGGAGAGCGAGATGATAGGCTGAAGGATGCGGATGAGGATGTGTTCTTAGGTGACGATGACCCCCGTTGGAGGTTCCAGACCTAGTGACACGAGTTGTACGGCTACTGCTCATATATACTGCGGGCACCTTGGGAACTTTTGATCGAGTGATCATTTTGCCTGATCTCCCAACTTGTCCTAGATGGCCTTGTTCCTCCGGCCGTCCTCCACCTCATCCGCTGTAAAGATCGTCTCTCCCTCAAAGACCGACGACACCAAGCCTGTGCCGAAACCATCTCCCTCGAAGAAGGGTCCGTTTTAATTCTCTCTCGCCCCTCCTCACGCGCGCCATGTCCCGCTCTAACATACCCTCCGCCAGATCAACCCCAGAGGCAATGCAGGAACATCCTTATTCACGGGTCGGTCTCCCTCTCTTCTCCCTCGTCTGGTCGCCGTCGCTCATTGACTGTACTACAGGTCCTGCAAGTTCCAGGACAAGGGGTGCGTATACTATCACCCTCCGGTACGTTCAATCTTATCATATCACCGACTTGTTTCTTATCGACCATGCGATGGGCAGCAAGAACCGGTAGAACCTTTGTAAGTCCGCCTGCATCCTTCGCGACAAGAGCAACGCAGGGTTTCTAAGCCCCCCTCCTCCGTACAATAAACCCAACGCGAAACTCGGAACCTCCCACCCCCAACGAGCAGCGTTCCGCCACAGTCCCCGCCACCTACAGAGGCGACACCCACTCTACCAGCGCAGTCAGTCAACGCTCCCGTGTTCGTTCCGAAATCATCTGCGCCGATCTTGTCGACTACCACACCCTCCGCCCAATCAATCGGAAGTCCCGTGTCCGCGAGCAACCTCACTACGCCCTCGCGTTCAAACGCCCATACCGGGTGGTCTAATCCTGCCGAGTATGACGAGGGGGAGGATCCTTTCGACCCATTTTCAAACTACCAGTACGGAAACGGATACGAGAACGGACTGGATAGTGTCACACAGAGGTTGCAGGCTGTGAGTCCTTTATCTGATTGCGTTTCTTCTCACCAGTTCCAGCACGTTTCTCCCTTCTGGATGACCAAGGTCGATCTCACCGCAATTCTTCTAGTTGGATGCGAATGTTTATGATGACCCAAACGGTCAACATCCCTTCCTCCCTCCCGACTACCCACCGTCCAGCATGGATTATTACCAATCCGCACCCACTTTCATCCGCCAGCCTGTACGTCATCCCTCCCCCGATCAACGCCAACCCTCACTAAAAACTGCCCTCCATGTAGCTAAACTACCATCTGTACTCAAACCCGATCCCAGAAGCCTTCACCAACAATTACTTCATCTCGGACGCCATACGCGAGGAATTACAGAAGAGGTCCGAAACGATCCATACCGCTCCTGCACCTGGCTTGGGGTTGCCGGAGGAATTGCAGGGGTATCATACCCTCGTGCCGTTGGAAGCGACCGGGGGCGATAGACGCAAATTGGGTAACTGGTACTCAACCGTTTACCGTGCCGTAAACTCGACAGACGGGATCACCTACGCTTTGAGGAGGGTGGAGGGTGTGTTCATCCACCCGCTTTCGCGGATGTCCCGTCTCAACGATCGCCCATTTTAAGGTTATCGACTCATGAACCCAGCGGCGTTCGGGCCAGTTGAGGCCTGGTCGAGCCTGAAGCAACCAAACATTGTCCAGGTCCGGGAAGCATTCACTTCCCAGGCGTTTGGCGACAGCTGTGGGTCAATCTTCTCCAGGCCCCTGTCGCGTCCCACCTAATCAATGCCTGCTTAGCCCTCGTGGTCGTATACGACTACTATCCGAACGCCGAGACCCTCTTTGACCTCCACCTCAAACCAAAACCTCCGACGTTCCAAAGTAGTCGCTTGCAGCAACCGAAAGATGCCTCCCTCATACCGGAGCAGACACTCTGGTCGTACATCATCCAGCTCGCCAGCGCAATCCAAGCGATCCATGATGCAGGACTGGCTGTGAGGCTTATGGACCCGACAAAGATCCTGGTTACCAGTAAAAACAGGTGCGAGATGATGGTGTATTGTTCCCAAAGTCACCCTCACCCTTCTTCTAGGGTCCGAATCAGCTCCTGTTGCTTGGCCGACATACTCGCCTATGACCCACGCCAATCACCAGATATCAATCTCACCCAGCAAGAAGACCTTGTTTACTTTGGGAAACTCGTCTTTGAACTGTGTTGTGGGCAGGTGAACGCCATGGCGAACCTACCAAGGGCTCTGCAGACGATCGATAAGAATTATTCGCAGGACGTAAAGAACGTGGCGATGTACCTCGTCAAGCAGTCACAGCACAAGTCGATCAGGCAGCTGTTGGACACGATGGGAAGTAGAGTGCTCTTGGAGATGAGGGAGGCACAGAAGTGGGGTTCCTCCACCCAATCCACGTAAACTTGTTGACGAACCAGAACCCTTCTTGTACAGCGCCGTTGACCGGCTGGAGGCAGAGTTGATGAGTGAGCTCGAGAATGGGCGGCTGGCGAGGTTGCTCACCAAGATGGGATTCATCAATGAGCGACCAGAGTATGCCCTCCAAAACCACCTCCCTGCTTCTTACCCTATCCTGACCAACGTGCATTCCTCATTTTTTAGGTTCGGAAGGTCACATCGGTGGTCAGAAACCGGCGACCGATACATCATCAAGCTCTTCCGAGACTACGTCTTCCACCAAGTGGACGAAAATCTCGATCCGGTCGTGAACCTCACCCACGTCCTGACCTGTTTGAACAAGCTCGACGCGGGATCGGACGAGAGGATGATGCTAATGGCGAGGGACGAGCAGAGTTGTTTGGTGGTGAGCTACAAGGATGTGAAGACATGCATTGAGAGCGCCTATAGGTGAGTTTTTTAATTGGCCTTCGTCTTGGAGGGTTGAATCCTCTCTTACCGTCACCCCGACGAACTACAGTGACCTGGCCAAGAAACACTCTGCGAGGTAGTGGAAGTGGGAGGTGGGCATGTCCCCCCATCTGGCTAGTCAATTGCTTGTGAATGCGAGTTGTCATTCCACCCTTCGAAATGTTGTCTCTGTGTCGTGTCCTCGATCATTACATACGTCCTCTCTCGCTCTTGTTGCTACTCGCAATCACTGCATTGGACTCTCTTCCTCCTTCCTCTTTTCGGGTACAGGTAATTAGTCGTAAAGTGTTTCTTTTAGAATGAAAAAGACTCGGAAAACGTTCGAATTCGAACATCATGGACCCCTACGCACTATGGATGACAGGGCGATGTGTCGTTGGAGGAGCCGTTCCGTCCAATTGCGTACAGCTTAGATTGGATTTTGTGGGTGGTATGATGACATGTTCGTGGGATCGAAGTTTCATCGCCCCCTCGTAACCACTGCCTGCGCCGGCGGCATAATCGACTGTAACCAATCCTCCCACGCGGTCACAAACCCAAGCTTGCTACTCCAATCCTTCACCCTATCCTCTCCTTCAAACCCATACACCCCTTCCACAAGTGCGCGTCTGACGAATGGGACGAAAACCTTCGCAAACAAATTCCCCAAATACATTCTGACCCTCCTTCCTTTCTCGTCTGCTTCCTCCTTCGATATTCTCCCTTGAGAAGCACCAGCAGCAGACGAAGTGAAGGAAGAGGAGATAGTGAGGGGGGTATTGGTTATGGCGTCTATGAACATCGACCCAGATTCGTCGAGGGATTTGTCCAGTTCCGTGATGAGGTCTTGGTACAGATTTTTTGGAGCCAGGAGCCGAAGACCGTTTAGGGTGGTTAATAGATCGTTTGCGTAAGTCGCCACCGGTTTGTGGGAGGTGAGGACGTGAGGAGGTACGTGGGGAGGGTTCGTCGTATCCAACTGGAGAGCGTCCAAGTTCGGTTCATTTGTTGACGAAGAAACCGTGGGCGTTGTTGACGTAGATGAAGAGGATATGGATAGAGCGGTGGGTGAAGCAGAGGAGACGGAGTAGATGAATTTGTCTCGAGCGTCGCGGAATCCCCTCGTAACGCTCGTCCGGACAGCGTCTTCGAATAAGCCTCCGATGATCCACCGAAAATCCAGCCCGATCCTGCTAAATGACGTCGCACAGTACGTCAACTGTGTCAACAACGAGTTGAGCGCAGAAGGATCCTGGACCGTCGGTAGTGTAGCCTCCAGCGTCCCAAGCAACACGGAGAGAAGATGTGTGGTGTAAGTCGTCAAGAGTGAATGCAAAAGTTCCGTAGTCTCAGGTGACGAGGCGGGCCGTTCGAGGAAGATTGTGGTGAACTGAGAAACGAGGTCATAAACCCCCTCCCTCCAAACGTCCACGTACCTCTTCAGGTACCTCTCCCCCGAAACCGAATTCTGAAAAGACGGAGTGATGGGGGTGAAAGCTCCTGAAGTCCTTCTCTCCACGTCCAGATCTTCCAAAGACCGCTTGAGACATCCCAACCTGCAGCTCAAAAACGCTTGAGCGATCTCTTCCTCGTCCAAGACTCCCATCTTCCTCAAGAACCCGACGGTCTTGAATAATACGGGGAGTTTGTTCGTCCCGGTTTCGCGTAAACCACTTAACAGGTCTCCAACCATGCTTCGGATCCGTTGGTCAACTTCGGCCTTGACGTCCCACACGACTCCACGCCCGTCAGGGTCCAGCTTCCTCGCGAGACTCGCGATTCTCATCTCGACCTCAACGGCCTCCCCGTACCACCCACTTCTAACACACCCTTCGACAACGCTCCCAACCCCAACGATCTCCTCAACCCTCCCAAGATTCTCCACGACGACTTTCATCTTCTTCCTCTCGGCCTGTACGTCCTTAACCTCTTCCAAGAACCCTCTCGCCTTCTGCTCTACGACGGGCAGGACGTTGATCAACGCATCGAGAGACGACGAGAACGCGTCGAGAGAGGTCGAGAGGGTGTTAACGGATTGATGAACCGATAGGAAAGTCGGATACGATGTATGGCAGAGGGTCGTAAGGACATTTGTGAGTTGGGCCGAGGATGAGTTTAGTTTGGCTGGTTCCGACTTGAGGTCGGTGAGGTGAAGCGAGGTCAGGTACGCAAGGTATTCAGGATCATCAGCGTCCATGATCGACTTTGCCTTGCGCTCTCCCCTTCCCAAATTGGCAGGCTGGAGCTTTGGATCCTAACAAACACAAACAAGCCGGGTGGAAGGGACCAACCGTTTCGGTAAATACAAAGACAAGATTTACAAATTATGGGACGAAACCGTGCATGAGGGATATTTTACTCTACAGCTCAGTCTTCTTGCGGACGTCCTCGGCCCTTCCCTTTACCCACTCCCCCTTCTTCCTTAAATCTTCGTCGAATTCAGATGCCCTCTTCTCTCCAGAAGCCTTGGTGCCCTCGTATGTTCCAGTCAGGAGGCTCAAGACTTGGTGGATCTTCTCCTCAGTCAACTCAACTCCGGAATTTATCGATTCGCGGATCCTGTTCAGGAAAGCCTGGGCAGAGTTTGTTGTTTGGACGTAGCGGATTCGAGTCTCTTGGAGAAGAGCAGGGCGGGTGGTGGGAAGGCCGTCCTCAGATATGCCATTGGTGCGGAGATGGGCGCGAAGCCGAGCATCGGGCCAGGTGAGGTAAGCAGCCGAACGACCGCTGTAATCCTTGTACCTGAAAAATGCGGTTCGCGACCTTCGTCACTCTTCGACTTTGAGGGGCGACTCACTTCACGTCGATGAGCTTGACAAGTTCGTCGCGTTTAGCCTGGGCATCCGACTTGAGATATCCGTTGTCGATCAGCCAAGAGCGGATTTCTAAATCAGGCCAGGAGCCCCAGACGGTGTCGCGAGCGTTACTGAAGTTATCGCTATGGATGGGTGAGGTGGGGGCCTGTGTGCATGTGGGCAGAGAACACGCACGATATCAGCCTAACCAACGTGTCACGCTTGATTTGGGCCTCGGGCTTGATGACGCTGTGGTCGACGAGCCAGGACTTGAGCTCAGAATCAGACCACGCATTGTAAACCTTGTCCGAGGAATCGTAGTAGTATTTCTTCATCTCCCCGACAAGGTAATCACGATTCTTCTCGTCGGTCGGTTTGATCAACCCCTTGCTGACGAGCCACCCACGCTGGATACGAGTTAACACGGTACACAGAGTGGGGGGGGGATCTTTGGAACACCTACGATGTAAGAGTCAGACCAGGCTTGCCAAACTGGGTCAGCGGCCGCGGCGTAATTCTCCTTCATCAACTGCAAGTACTGGTCCCTCGTTTTCTGGGCGTCGGACTTGAGGACACCGCGGGACACGAGATGAGCCTTCATCTGGCTATCATCCCAGGTGGAGTAGACGTAGTCCTTGGATTCGTCGAAAGCCTTGAAGGCACTATCGGTGCAGGTTGAAACCATGCTCGAGAAGGTGTCGGTGATGGTTCCAGAGAGCGAAGAGCCGGCGTCCTTGTAGGCATTGTAGTGGTTCTTTGCGAGGCGGACCAACTTCTCCCTGGGACCTTTCGGTTCCACAATGCCCTGTTCGAGAAGGAATTCACGGAGGCGAGACTCGTCCCAAGACTCAAAGGTGGAGTCCCTGAGGTTCTGGAAGGACTTTTGAGCGTCGTTGTACTGTTCGTTGGTCCAAGCGGTGTAAGACCACCAGTTCTCGGCCACGAGGCTCTGGAGGCCCTCCTTCGAGTTGTAGAAGGCTTTTGGGACATCGACCTTGTGCTGCTCGAGCCAGGTCTGCAGCTGTTTCGTATCCCATTTGGTGTATTCTGGAAAGAGGAGTGTCAGGGGTCGTCGTAAAGAATTTACAGGGCAAGGGACGAAACAAACCGGGTGCATCAGACCCAAACCAGGATTTGGAGTTGACACCGGCGAGGGCGACGAGAACTAGAGAGGAGGCGTAGATGAACTTCATGATGGTCGTGAAAGGTGAGGAGGGGGGACTGTTCCACGCCTCTCCTTTATACCCGTTCTACGATTGGGTGGGGTGTGCTACTAGATGCGTCGTCCACCACCCAAGACGTCATACGAACCCAACGTCGTCATATTGGTGTCACGTGGAGTTTGGAGAGAGGGGGTGGGGTCGATCGCGTTCGTCACAACCGCATGCCTCCGTTGTCAGAGAGGGCGAATGTCGCCCGCCGCCCCAAGCTGACTGGGGTTTTACCGCGTATCCGTCCTCGTCACCTGCGCGATTAGGGCAGCTCCAACTTGTCTGAAGGTTAGATTGCGAAGCCGTTTTCACCATGCACGACCGTCCTGGCCATCGTAGCTTACCTTCTCAATCGAAAATACAACA